>Ga0163154_10006595_pt1 | contig 14146 bp, 7 predicted proteins | sample OliLakLV19MP9P1_FD_148649 | JGI IMG/M metagenome (GOLD analysis project Ga0163154, IMG submission 148649) | Freshwater microbial mat bacterial communities from Lake Vanda, McMurdo Dry Valleys, Antarctica - Oligotrophic Lake LV.19.MP9.P1 | ecosystem: Environmental > Aquatic > Freshwater > Lake >... | reverse complement strand
TGGCGGTGGTGGCGGAGGCTACGAGCGTGGCAACCGCAGGTCGGATTATTAATATCCGGTTTCGCCTTTAGCCAGACGTTCGAGTGTTGAGATTTTTTAATTAACTGATTAAAAGACAAAAAGTATGAACAGGGGAAGACCAAAAACAAAGGTAAATACGCAACAAAAGAAGCTTGACCCTAAATTTAAAGTGAAGCTTGACGAAAGAACAATTGTTTACGTCAGAAGCAAAGCGATAATGGAAGAGGTTTGGCGTCCGTTGTATCCTAACTTGGAAATCATTTCCTGATTCTTCTGCTTCTTGTCTGCGTGAGAAGTTCTCGCTTATAGAATCACACTTATACACACCAGTTGAATTTTCCCGAAACGGAAAGTTTAACTGGTGTTTGTTTTTAACGTCATGCCGGACTTGTTCCGACATCTCACGCGAATGGAAATGCTATAAGGACGATGCACGATTATAGCATAAATAGATAATGAAAATGAGGTGAATTCTTCTTCATTATTCTGCTTTGTAGTAATCCTGCGACAATCTTTCGCGGGTGTTGGCATTTTATTAGGATAAAGCCAATTCTTCTTCTATTTTTGCCCCGCTAAAAATCACACTTAACAAACTATTTAAACCCTATGCTTAAACGAATTTTCCTCGCCCTTTTTTCTTCAGCGCTGCTGATGCCGCTTTCCGTTTTGGCAAGCGAAGCAAACCTGAAGCTTCCTGATTTAAATGACCCCGCCCTTGCCACTTTCCTGGGAGGCTTGACGGGACACGACCTTCTGATGGGAGGTATTGTTGTTTGTATTCTCGGTTTGTTGTTTGGATTGGTGATTTACAGCCAGTTGAAAAACATGCCGGTGCATAAATCAATGCTCGAAATTTCCGAGTTGATTTATGAAACCTGCAAAACCTATCTCATAACGCAGGGAAAATTCCTCCTTATCCTCGAATTGTTCATCGGTTCAATCATGATTTTCTACTTTGGATTCATTGAGAATTTTGATGCATTCAGGGTGGCTGTCATCCTGTTGTTCAGCTTGATTGGTATAGCGGGCAGTTTTGGTGTGGCATGGTTTGGTATCCGTGTGAACACGTTTGCCAATAGCCGCACAGCTTTCGCCAGTTTAAAAGGAAAAGGTTATTGGTGTTATGCAATTCCGCTGAAAGCGGGGATGTCCATCGGCACGCTGCTTATCAGCATTGAGTTGCTTATCATGCTTATCATCTTATTGTTCCTGCCTTCAGACCTCGCTGGTCCCTGTTTCATCGGTTTTGCTATCGGTGAATCATTGGGCGCTTCTGCACTGCGTATCGCTGGTGGTATCTTCACAAAGATTGCCGACATCGGTTCTGACTTGATGAAGATTGTGTTTAAGATTAAAGAAGATGATGCGCGTAACCCCGGTGTTATCGCTGACTGCACGGGTGACAATGCCGGTGACTCTGTTGGTCCTACTGCTGATGGTTTTGAAACCTATGGTGTAACAGGCGTTGCGCTGATTACCTTCATCATGCTTGCGATTACTGACCAATCTCTACAAGTGCAATTGCTCGTTTGGATTTTCGCAATGCGCATCATCATGATTTTAACTTCCATCGGCAGCTACTGGTTGAATGAATATTTGTTCGCAAAACCAAAATTCGGAAACTTGGTGAAGTTCAACTTTGAAATTCCGCTCACCTCGCTTGTTATCGTAACTTCTATTGTTTCCATCATTCTCACTTTCTTCATCTCTTACTTGTTGATTCCAACATTAGGTAATGATGCATCTTTGTGGTGGAAACTTTCAGTAATCATCTCGTGCGGAACTGCTGCGGGTGCGATTATCCCTGAATTGGTAAAAGTGTTTACTTCTGTTCACTCACGCCATGTGCAGGAAGTTGTGAATTCCTCGAAAGAAGGAGGCGCGTCCTTAAACATCCTTTCTGGTTTAGTTGCAGGTAATTTCAGCGGCTACTGGATCGGATTAACGATTGTTGTGCTGATGGCAATTGGCTACTGGGTTAGTACTTTGGGCGTGGGCGCAGTGATACACCCCGGCATGGAACTGGCTGACCTCAGCATTGCCGACACGATGGGTGCTGTATTCGCATTCGGTTTGATTGCCTTCGGATTTTTGGGGATGGGTCCTGTAACGATTGCTGTTGACAGTTACGGTCCCGTAACCGACAACGCGCAGTCAGTTTATGAACTCTCGCAAATTGAAACACTTCCCGGGATTAAGGAAGAAATCAAAAAGGAATATGGCTTTGACACCAACTTTGAAATTGCAAAGGAACTGCTCGAAGAAAACGATGGCGCAGGAAATACCTTCAAGGCAACAGCAAAGCCGGTGCTTATCGGAACTGCAGTAGTAGGAGCAACCACGATGATTTTCTCTATTATTATAGAATTAACTACAGGACCCAACGGAGGACTCACGGAGAATGTAGAAAAACTTTCATTGACGCACGCCCCTTTCCTGCTTGGCTTGGTTTCCGGTGGAGCCATCATCTACTGGTTCACCGGGGCTTCCATCCAGGCGGTGGTAGCAGGCGCTTACAAAGCCGTTGAATTCATCAAACAGAACATCAAATTGGATGGAGCAACAAAAGCATCCGTTGCAGATAGTAAGAAGGTAGTGCAGATTTGCACTGAATATGCTCAGAAGGGAATGTGGAATATCTTCCTTGCTGTATTCTTCGGAACGCTCGGTTTTGCTTGCATTGACCCTTACTTCTTCATTGGTTATTTGATTTCCATTGCGCTCTTCGGCTTGTATCAGGCTGTGTTCATGGCGAATGCGGGTGGCGCATGGGATAATGCAAAGAAGATTGTTGAAACCGAACTGAGAATGAAGAACACTCCGCTGCACGAAGCAACGGTGGTGGGCGACACAGTGGGCGACCCGTTCAAAGACACTTCATCCGTTGCGATGAACCCGATTATCAAATTCACCACGCTGTTTGGCTTGCTCGCAGTGAGCATGGCGGTGGGAATGCGCGAAGACGGTCAGGGAACTCTGGCAACGATATTGGCAGTAATCTTTGTCGCTATCTCAATGGTATTCGTTTACCGCTCTTTCTACAACATGCGCATTTCGAGCTAAACTCATGCGCATTTTTAAATAAAGAAACCCGCTGGAGCATCTTCAGCGGGTTTCTTCTTTTTGGGGATTGATAGGTATAACTGAGCAAGAATAAAAGAGAAAGGTTGTGTAACCCCAATATGCTCACCTCGATACCTCCTGCATTGACAGGGAAATCTGCGAAAGCAGCGGGAATCTTATGAATGAGTCCACACGTTTAACACTTACAAAAAGTTTTCTTTCATTCCCATCCTGACTTCCCCGCGACTGCTTACTCAGCGAACAAAGAAATAAACCAGTTCACCTTTTTGCGAATCGGTAAACTGATGCGAATGGCGCAGATGGAAATAGACACGGAAGTTTGGAAGATGAATAATGCCTGCGCATCACATTACTATCAGCTTTCCGGTAGCAACTAATTGTGAATCGCAGGTTATCCGGTAATAATAGATTCCGTTCATCCTGCTATCGCAGAGATTAAATGCGCCACTTGATGTTTTTTCAATTTCAAATAGCTGTTTGCCCTGCAAATCAAACAAAACAAAAGACAGTTTTTTCCGGGGTAAAGGAGTGATTACAATGTTGGTGCAATCGCTGAATGGGTGGGGAAAGAGTTTTATTTCTAACCGATTTTCATCAAACAAAACGAACGATGTGGAGCAATTATTAAAATTACTATCAGTAGTGAGCAAACACTGTCGGCAAGTGTCCCATTCAAAAGCGGAGTTCAACACTCCATCACAGCCCCGGCAGCTTTGATTGAAAATTGAATCCGAGGCTTCAAGGCATAAGCCGCTTGAGTCAAGGGCAGAAGCTCCTCCGCAAATTCCATTACAATCTACCACGATGTTTCCAAAGCACGTGCCGTTGCAATCTTTGTCACTATCAGCGATATGACTGGAGTTTTCCTCGCTGCAAACTCCGCAACTGTCAATGAATGCGGAACCAAAACAATCACCGTGGTAGTCTTTATCTGAATTCGCATGATGCCCTGTATTTCCTTCGCTGCAAATTCCGCACTCATCAAAAAAGGAGGTTCCGCCCGCGTCTCCATTGCAATCATTTGAACATGCGGAAAGTCCTGTATTTCCATCCACGCAGATTGCACAATTATTTATGAAAGCTGTTCCTCCGCAATCATTGTTACAATCAAAAACGGCAGTGCCTCCGCAAACTCCGTTACAGTCAGGATTGCCAAGTTCGGTTACCGCAGTTACAATAGAGTTGTTCGATGCGCATGCACCGATAAACTTTACGCGGTAGTTGCCTTGCTATGCTGTCGTGTAATCTCTTGATGTGGCTCCGGCTATTTCCACGCTGTTTCTTATCCACTGATAGCCGAAACCACCCGGAGCCGCACTGGACCGAAGTGTAAGAGAGCTGCCCGTGCAAGTACTTTTATTTCCCAACGCAGTGATTGTTGGTGCGGATGGTTGACCGGTTGAATAAAAATAAGTTAACTCTTTGTAGCACCCGTTGTCGTCATAGATGCGCACGTAATAATCTCCGCAAGAGGGCGTAGAATAGGCATTGTTTGTCGCTCCGTTAATGGAGCTGCCGTTATGATACCATTGGTAACTGCGCGCGAAGGAGGCAGTCAATATGCTTCCGCTTGCTGAGATGGCAAGTGAAGCAGTTGTGTTGTACCTGGTGTATTGCTGAAGCATGTCACGCACAGGGTATTGGCAACATCAGCAGAATAAGTATATTGAGATGAAGGTGTGAATACGCCACCTGTTGTTGGAATAGAACCGCTGTTAACCATTTGGTTGCCTGTTGCTGAAATGAACCCTACGTAGTTGCTTGTAGCGGATAGCTGCGCAGGTGTTGAAACATTCTCAAAACGACATTTCTCAATGTAGGTTTGGGTATCTGCCGCAGAAACGATACCATAGCTTCCAAGGTTTTTGAACCAATTATTATAGACATGTACTTTGCCGAATCGTGAGCGGGGGTGACGCTGGTTGGTGCCGTCAAAGTAATTGTGATGTAGCGTGACGCGCAATTTTCCTGCATCAGAAGTATGACTGTCGCTGGCGCCAATCAGAATCGTTTTGCCATGCGAACGAAAGTAACACCACGAAATAGTTACATAATCTGATTGCACTGTAACATCTATGGTTCCATCATACCAATCTTCAAACGAACAATGGTCAACCCAAATGTTTGTTGAACCATTAATGATGTTGATTGCATCACCGCTGCCTCCGTGGTCAAAATGGTCGCTATCGAAATGGAGGTTGCGGATGATAATATTGCTTTGATTATCTATTCTGAATCCGAATGGTCTTATCCTGATATAAGAGCCGTTTCCATCAACTGTTTTGTTTGATCTAATAGAAATGTCGGAAGTCATGGAGATGGTTCCTGAAAATGCAAAAGTGATGTTCAGCGGTGATGTGCTTTCCAAGCCTGCCGGCAAACTTCCGGTGCCGGAGTATTCAGGTTGGTTACAATATAGTTGTTTCCTCCAGCGCCCCCGGTTGCATTTTTGCCAAATCCGATAGGAGTTTCGTAGAATTGGGCTTGCAGATTAATATGAACGAAGATCAAAAGAATCGCCAGCCGGAATGGTTTCATAAAGTAAAATGCTACTCTTGCTCTAAGATAATAGAAAAGGAAGAGGATGTGCAAATAGCTGACATGCTCATTGGCTGCGCGAAGCCGGTAATGTGCTACAAGCTAATGCTTCTATTTTTTATTTGGTAAACGCGACACAAATCGGCTGAACCTTTCAAATTGTTTTTTCGGTGAAGATTCATCGCAATGGTTGGAATAGATTCCTTTGGGATTTAGCTGAATTATCTTTTCAATGCTTGATGGAAAATTTTCAGGACAGGAATTTAAAAAGAAAGGAGCTACTCCGTCACGAAGTGGGGAGCATTGAAAAAAATCACCGGAGAAAAGAATTCCGGTTGGTTCATGATAATATCCACAATGACCAGTGGTGTGTCTGGGCAAATGAATCACGCGCATGCCTCCGGCAATCTCTAATCTCTTGTTGTCGCACACTTCCAAATCCAGCGCAAAGGGTTTGTAGTTGATTAGAGTTCTTCCGATAGCTTCCAATGCTCCGCAAACTCTTGCACTACCTGTGTAGGGGTAATTCCCAGCGATATGTGCTTTATCTTTCGGGTGTCCCACAACAGGTGCGTCTGATAATTCTTTTATGCGTGTGATGTTCGCGGTGTGGTCAAGGTGTCCGTGTGTGAGCAGAATGTGATTGATGTCTGTGAAAGTTTTATTTATGGATTTCAGTTGCTGCTTTAGCTTGTATATTCCGGCTATAAATCCTCCGTCAATTAATACCAAATCATTATCCCATTCAATGAGATAAAAATTGACGAATGCATTTCTTAACTGGTAGATGTTGCGGGGCATCTATGCGAAGTTCTGACTTAAATTATGAGGAGAGCGAGAACTCTGCCCTTCAAGCTCACCCCGCTCTACAGATGGATAGGCAGGTTTACGCAGGATTATAGAAAATACATGCGCGCACCCAAAATCCGCTATAGTTTGAATTATGAGATAGGTCTAAAGCATTTTTTGTGAAACAGATGGAGCCGCATATTTTCAATCATCATCTTCCAAACACAAACAACCCCTGCAAATTTTCACTTGCAGGGGTTGTTTGTGTAAATCCTTGAATGAAATTTTTATTCCTTCACGATCACCGCTTTGTCGTAGTAAACTCCGCTTTCGGTTTGCAGGCGATAGAAAATCATTCCACTTGCATTGCTGCCAGCGTTGAATTCCATTTTGTATGTCTTTTCGCCTTCTGCAACGCCATTGAACAGTTCGGCAATTCTGTTGCCTGCAATGTCAACGATGTCAAGCGTTACTCTGCCCTGTTGGGGCAGGCTGAATTCGATGTTCAACTTGTCGGAGAACAAGTTGGGGTATCCTTTCAGCATCACGCTCTTTTCAATCATGTCTTCATTCATTGTTTGTTGATTCGGATTGCTCAAGCGCGGTGATGAACAAACAATCGTAACTGTTACTGAATGATCAATGCCTGCTGCTCCTGTTCCGTTGTTTCCTGCGAAAGGAATTGCGCGGATGGTGTAAACGCCCGGAGCGATATTCCAAGGCAGGTAGTTGCCGTTGTTATCGCCTGCAATCGTATAGAACGGAAGATTTTCCATGCGATAGTTATTGCCGTTGAGCAGGAAGCGAACGCTCTCAATGTTTGCTTCATCGCACACATTTGCGCGAATGTTCATCGGAGTTTGGCAGATGTCAATGATGTCGCCATCGTTGATTGTACCCATATCCTGGTCGGTGTTTGCATTCACTAATGTGAGGGAAACAACACGCCTGTCGTTACCCTGACACTGCGCAGGTTGCTGATTATTGCAAGCTGCATCGCAAGCCGGGTTTTGATACCAGTTGGTGTTGCTGCCTGCTTGCAGGATATTCACCATGAACAATCCTGTCAGTTCATTTGGATCATTTCCCGAAGCGGCCAGCACGGTCATCTTTCCGCCAGTCATGTAAATGTCGCCAATCAGCGAAGTGCCGCTTGAAATAGTAACATCCTGAACAACGTAAGCAATAACATCAGATGAATCGAGGTTGAATGAGTTGTTTGAACCCAACTGCAACTTCTTGCAGATGCGCAATTTCACGCAATCAGAAGTGAACTTAATAGTGACATTACTTTTCGTGAAAATATTTTCAAGATTGATGTCAGCAGCAGTAAACGTCACTATGCTGTTATTGCCAACGGTGATTCCGTTGTAAAGCGAACCATTGAGCGTAATGTTTGAATTAGGCGGGATATTTAAATCCTGACCAAGTGCGCAGAACGGATTCGTTTCAAACGTAGGCAGCGTAAGGCTGGCTTCAGTAGTAATGGGCGTAGTAACAGCGCTGCCGCCACTCACAGCGATATTATCCGCTTTCACGAATGTTCCCGCAGCAGTGATTACTGAGTTATTCCTCACTTTCACCTTGCCATTGCTTCTTGTAACACCTACGCCACCGCTGTGTACGGTATTCACGCTCAAGTCAACTTCTTTTTGCGCAACAATTACATAAGAAGAAAGCAACGCGGTTGCATCAAATGTAACTGTGTAAGAAGCAACAGCGGGACAACCACCGGCATTTGTTGCAGTTACAGTATAAGTGCCCGGAGCAACGACCTGAATTGATTCGGTTGTTTCACCGGTTGACCATTCGTAGCCTGTAGCTGATGCAGAAGCTGCTTTCAATATTACACCGGAACCCTGACAGAACGAGGGCAACAGATGCTCTGTGATGGTAACGTCAGTGTTAGTGCTGTTGTTGACGCACTGATTATTATCGCAAAGGTCTTCCGTGCAAGCATCCGCATCATCGCATTGCGTTGAATCAATACAGCAGTTAGCAATTGCATCGTGGAAGCAAGTGCCGTTGATGCAGTAGTCGTCTGTGCAGATGTCAAAATCATCACAGTCGTTTTGTGTGAACACACAAGTGCCAAGTACGCATTTGTCAACGGTGCAGAGGTTACCATCATCACACAATACAGGGATGAATATGCAGATGCCTTGCACACAACTATCGTTTGTGCAGAGGTCAGCATCATCGCAGAGAACAGGTAAGTTTTGGCAAGTTCCTGTTAAATCGCAGAAATCAGTAGTACAGGGGTCGCCATCATCGCAATTCTGCGGAGTGTGGATGCAGTTGCCGTTTACGCAGGCATCGGTTGTACATGCATCGCTGTCATCGCAGTTGATGGGTGTGAAGGTGCAAACGCCATTGTCGCATCCGTTTGTTGTGCAGGCATCGCCATCATCACAATAGAGTGCGATGAACTGGCAGGAGCCGTCAATTGGGTCGCATACATCAATTGTGCAGAGGTCGTTGTCATCGCAGCAGGTAGAGATATGCAGACAGATGCCACCGTTGCACACATCTTCGGTACATTCATTCGTATCATCGCAATCCGCAACGCTTTGGCAGCAATTCGGAATTGTAGTATTCTGGCAAGTTCCTGTTCCATCGCAGAAATCGGTAGTGCAGGGATTGCCGTCATCGCAGTCAATCGGCTGGTTAAAGCAACTGCCATTGATACACAAATCATCGGTGCAGGCATCGCCATCGCTGCAATCAACAGGAATGTTTGAGCATTGTCCGCTTTGGCAAATGTCGTTTGTGCAGGGGTCGCCATCCGTGCAATCAACCGGAATATTCAGGCATTGACCGCTTTGGCAAAGGTCAACTGTGCAGGAATCATTATCATCGCAATTCACAGGTGTGAATTCACAGATGCCATTGATACAAGCGTCAATCGTGCATGAATCATTATCCGTGCAAAGAACAGGTGTGAATTCGCATAAACCACTCACGCAAGAATCAGTAGTGCAAGCGTCAAAATCATCACATACAACAGGCGTGTATTCGCACTGACCATTTACACAAGCATCGCTGGTGCAACCGTCACCGTCATCGCAAACTACCGGAGTAAACACGCATTGAGCATTCACGCAGGTGTCGTTTGTGCAAGCGTCATTATCAGTGCAGGGAACCGGAGTGTATTCGCACTGTCCATTCAGGCAAGCGTCAGTCGTGCAGCCATCGCCATCATCACACACAAGCGTATCACAGGGGTTGCCGCTGCCGCATCCGGGAATCGGAGTATAAAAGCATTGACCTAAATCACAAAGGTCAGTAGTGCAGGAATCACCATCATCGCAAACAACGATTTCGATACTTGCTACCAACGTATCGGAGCAACCATCAGGATTCACAACATAAACAGTGAAATCAATATCGCCTTCTAATGGAATAAGAAGCAATGAATCCGGGGGCAGGTTAGCTGCAAGAATGGATAAGTCAATGCTGCCATCACTATAGAGGTCAAGGCTATAAGTTCCGGCAGGATCAACATTCGTTGATTGGTTTACAACAGATGTCGGTTCACCTGAACAAGTATTCTGGTAATCAAAAGCCAACTGTGGTTTTGCCAAAACAGTAACTGAAGAAACTAACGTATCAGAGCAACCCGTAGAATTCACCACATAAATTGTAAATCCTGTTGTTCCCGCAGGAACCGGCAACACGAGCGAAGAATCCGTGGGCAAACTTGCAGCAGGTAAAACGAGATTAATCGTTCCGTTGCTGTTTACATCCAAGTAATAAGTTGCACCTGCATCCACACCCGAAGAGAGATTTGTTACAGTAACAAATTCACCTTCGCAGGGAGAAGAAGAGAAAGAAAGTGCGAGTTCAGGCTTTTCGAGAATCGTGATGTCAGAAACAAGCGTATCAGAGCAACCCGTAGAATTCACCACATAAATTGTAAATCCTGTTGTTCCCGCAGGAACAGGCAGCACGAGCGAAGAATCCGTGGGCAAACTTGCAGCAGGTAAAACGAGATTAATCGTTCCGTTGCTGTTTACATCCAAGTAATAAGTTGCACCTGCATCAACACCCGAAGAGAGATTTGTTACAGTAACAAATTCACCTTCGCAGGGAGAAGAAGAGAAAGAAAGTGCGAGTTCAGGCTTTTCGAGAATCGTGATGTCAGAAACAAGCGTATCAGAGCAACCGGTAGAATTCACTACGTAGATTGTAAATCCTGTTGTTCCCGCAGGAACAGGCAGCACGAGCGAAGAATCCGTGGGCAAACTTGTAGCAGGTAACACGAGATTAATCGTTCCGTTGCTATTTACATCCAAGAAATAAGTTGCGCCAGCATCCACGCCAGTTGAAAGATTTGTTACTGTTACAAAATCACCTTCGCAGGGAGAAGAAGAGAATGAAAGACCGAGTTGTGGTTTTTCAGGAGTAGTGACAGTCATTGTCAGGGTGTCGGAACAGCCAGTTGAATTTACAACGATAACGGAGAAAGTAGCGATGCCTCCGCCTACGGTGAAAGAAGAATCAACAGGGAAATCGGCAGCAGGGAGTGAAAGCTCAATTGAGCCGTCAGCATCCAAATCAATATAATAAGTAGCGCCAGCATCAACACCGGTAGAAACATTTGTAACTGTTCCTACTTCACCTTCGCAGGGGAAGTTGTAGTCAAAAGCCAATTCAGGATTTTCCAAAATAGTGATGTCAGAAACGAGTGTGTCAGAACAACCGGTTGAATTCACAACATAAATCGTGAATCCTGTTGTTCCGGCAGGAACAGGCAATACGAGCGAAGAATCCGTAGGTAAACTTGAAGCAGGGAAAGTTAGGTTAATTGTTCCGTTGCTGTTTACATCTAAGTAATAAGTTGCGCCTGCATCCACGCCCGTAGAGAGGTTCGTAACAGTAACGGCTTCACCTTCGCAGGGAGAAGCAGAGAATGAAAGACCAAGTTGTGGTTTTTCAGGAGTAGTGACAGTCATTGTGAGGGTGTCGGAACATCCTGTTGAGTTAACAACGATAACTGAAAATGTAGCAGTGCCTGCGCCTACGGTGAAGGAAGAATCAACCGGGAAATCAGCAGCAGGCAATGAAAGTTCAATAGAACCGTCCGCATCCAAATCAATATAGTAAGTAGCGCCAGCATCCACGCCAGTAGAAACATTTGTAACTGTTCCTACTTCGCTTTCACAAGGGAAGTTGTAATCAAAAGCCAATACGGGAGTTACCGGAGTAGTAACTGTAAGCGTCAGCGTATCAGAGCAATTGTTTGAGTTTACTACAATCACAGTGAAGGTGGCAGTTCCCGCCACTACAGTGAAAGAAGAATCAGTCGGGAAATCTATCGCAGGCAATGAAAATTCAATGCTGCCGTCATCATTAAGGTCAATATAATAAGTAGCTGCTGAATCTACGCCTGTTGAAACATTCGTTACTGTGCCTGTTTCTCCTCCGCAGGGGAAGTTGTAATCAAAAGCAAGCTGAGGGCAAATTGTATCTGGGCTGCAATCAATTGCTTCTGCAACGGTAATTGTGCCAACCATACCCATGCTGAAATGTACATCGCACTGATAATCATAAGTACCTGCGATTGTAAATACATGGCTGAACGTCCACGGACTTCCTGCGGGAGCGCCATTGAAAAATGATTCGGGATTCGAAGGGAATGTAGTCGTAGAACCATTTATATTGTGAAATCCCTCCGTAGCATTCCACACTACCGTATCACCAACGGTGATATTAAGGTCTTGTGGGGTGAATGACATGCCTGATGCATCCACAGCATGAGAAGTGTTGGCGAATACTACAGGAGTAAATTCACAATTTCCATCTACGCAGGCATCATCGGTGCAAACATCTGAATCATCACAAACAATCGGTGTGTTAAAACAGTTGCCACCACCACACGAGTCGGTGGTGCAAAGGTTGGTATCATCGCAGGTGTTCAGCGTGTTAATACATTCGCCCAATCCATCGCAATCATCTAAGGTGCATGGGTTGCCATCATCGCAGTTGGGAAGTATTCCTGTATTTCCACCGGAACAAATTCCGCAAGCATCAATGGAGGCTGTGCCGCCACAATCGCCATTGCAATCAAGCGGTAAAATAATGATAGCGCCCAAAGGCGTATCAATCGCAACAACGATACCTACGTTCACTTTTAAATAGCCTCTCAAATTGTAAGTGCCGGCAGGAGCGCCCGGTCCTGTTATTAAAATGCAACTGTTTGAATTTGCAGGAAACACGCAATTTGCCGGAGTACAGCTAAAACTAAATCCGGGAGGAAGTCCGGTGATACTATCAAGACCTACGTTAGTAAGCGCGAAGCCCGCAATGGTTGGTCCAAGCGAAATGGTAAGTGATTCTAAATAAGGTTCACCTTCACAACCATTGGGCAATGTTGCCGGGCAAATAAGTTGTGCAGGTGTGCAATTTGGGTCGGGTGTACACTGCGAAAAACTATTTGTGTGAATGAATAAGCCTGCTAAGAGCAGACAACAAAATACTATCCTTTTCATGTGGCTTGGTTTTGGGTTTTCCGAAAAATAATAAATGGAAGCCGCAAATTATAGCATCTACCCTCCTTCTGGTACGCAATTGTCAGATAATTTTCGCTCATAGTTTCGTGAAATGGATGTGGTAATATTGCATTCTGATTCATAAAACCCCTTCTGCTTGGAACTGGTCACAGATTTTTTCGGAACAGATTTACACACGGCAGGTATCATTTTATTTAATCTCATTCTCATTGAGAGTTTGCTCTCGGTTGATAATGCTGCCGTGCTTGCCACAATGGTGATGAAACTGCCTGAAGAGCAACGTGGCAGGGCGCTTAAATACGGAATTTTCGGAGCTTACTTTTTCAGGGGCTTGTCGCTCATCTTTGTTTCTGTGTTGATTGAAATTTCTTTCTTGAAATTGCTCGGGGGCATTTATCTGTTGTGGCTCATGTTCGATTATTTCTATACAAAATCAACCCCTGACACGGAAGATGATTTATTAAAGCGCGAAGAAGGATTTATCTACAAAGCCACGCTTGGCAAGCTGGGCAAATTCTGGGCTACGGTTGTGTTGGTTGAGTTTATGGATTTAAGTTTCTCGATTGACAACGTGTTTGCAGCCGTAGCATTAGTTGAAAACGTTCCCCGCCCGCAAAGTTTTTATCTCGTTTGTTTAGGCGTGTTTATCGGCATTCTTGCGATGCGTTTTGCCGCGCAGGGTTTTGTGAAACTGATGGCAAAGTTTCCTTTTGTTGAAGGCTTGGCATTTTTAGTAATCGGTATTCTCGGGGTGAAGTTGGTCGCATCCTATGCCTGCGAATTTTTTACGGATAATATTTTCTGCAAGGTTTTAGGCGGACACAATGCCGACCTTTTCGTTTCTCTGATTACGGCAGGCATCTTTATTTTACCCGTGCTCACCAGCGTGGCTTTTAATTTCCCGAAGCGGACAAAGGAGTAGGAACACAACTGCTTTTTAGATAAAAATCAAAGTAGATAGTCGTCCCTCAAAAACATTAACAAGTATTGATTTCATTGGGCTTTATAGCAAAAGCAGTGGATAAAAATCTGCCAGATTCGGAGGTTACAAGCAAAAAAGTCGGCAGATTTGTTGCATGATAACAAAGCCAAAAAACACCGCTCAGTTGGGATTCTATTCCACCTTTGAGGAGCAACTGGATCAGCAGCATCCGTTATACATCTTAGCCAACAAAATAAATTGGCGGCAATTTGAAGATGCT
>Ga0163154_10006594_pt1 | contig 14148 bp, 16 predicted proteins | sample OliLakLV19MP9P1_FD_148649 | JGI IMG/M metagenome (GOLD analysis project Ga0163154, IMG submission 148649) | Freshwater microbial mat bacterial communities from Lake Vanda, McMurdo Dry Valleys, Antarctica - Oligotrophic Lake LV.19.MP9.P1 | ecosystem: Environmental > Aquatic > Freshwater > Lake >... | reverse complement strand
GAATGGACAAGATGAGTTCTTTAAACTTTCGAAGCAAACTTCGTTCATTACTCAAAAAGACGTTCTTAACGAGCTGTTGCGTTAAAGTCGAACCACCCACTACTTGGCCTCTGAAAAGCGCATTATAGGGAATTCTAATTAAAGTCAAGACATCAAAACCTTGATGTTTCTCAAAGTCTTTATCTTCAATGGCAATGGTGGCTTGTCGTAAAGTGGCGGGAATTTGGTCAATTTTGACCGGAATACGACGTTCGGTATCGTATAAATCATAGAGCAAACTACCATTTCGATCAAAAATTCTGGTACTAAAGCCTTGGCGTCTGACAATCTCACCAGGTTTGGGCAACTGGCGAGCATAGTAGGCATAAAGCACAAAAAAGGCGATCACTCCAGCGATCACTGCTCCCAAACCAATAAATGTTAATAGTCTGAGCCACTTCATAAGTCTTAAACGTTTTTCAGCCGGTGTTAAACGATTAAAGCGAGATCGACCATGGTTGAATTTGTCACGCAGCCAAGTGAAAGGATTTTTGGGACTCTGCGTGCGTTTCAATGATTGCCAATCTTGATCTAGGTTACTGACTGGGTACTCAATAGTCATGATCTACCATTGTAACAGCTCAACAAAAGAATTACAGTAAAATTATCATTTATGACCAAACACACCCGCCAACGCGTTGTCCAAATCTTTGCTATTTGCGCCATTATCTTTATGATTTTTGGCAGCTTAATCAGTAGTTTCCTGGTTCTCTAGCTCTTTCACTCAAATGAGTGACTATAATCACAACATGTATCGTTTAGACACACCTTTAGGCACAGTGACTGGAGTCGGTCCTAGTTTATGGCGAGTTTTTGAAGAGATTCCCCTTAAAACCGTCAAGGATTTATTACTTTTTGTCCCTTTGCGGTATGAAGATCGCTCGCAGCGGGCCACAATTTCTAGCTTAGTGGCGAAAGAGTTGATGACATTAGAAGCAGAAGTTGTGAGTTGCAAAACCTTCTACCGAGGTCGCCGAACCATCACCACCGCCAAAATTAAAGATGACACGGGGCAAATTTCCGCCATGTGGTTTAACAATCGCTTTATGCAAAGCAAACTCAAAGCAGGTGAACACTATTTATTTAGTGGAGCCAAAAATGATCGAGGAATTTTGTTACAACCTGTAGTGGAAGACGTCAAAGATAACACCATCCACACCGACCGCTTAGTACCGCGCTATTCCACCATGACCGGGATTAAAGAAGGAACCTTACGACGAATTCTTAAACACATTCTTGATAACCTATGCAAAGCCGAAGACGAATTGGCGGCCTTAAATCTCGATATCCTAGATCTGCCGAGCACTTTAACTCAGCTTCATTTCCCTGATAATGACGAGTTAGTGGTAAAAGCTCGAGAACGGTTAGCCCTCGAGGAGCTGCTAAGCCTGATGAAGAAATCTCAAGCCATTAAAGCAATCTGGCAAGAAAAACGCGATGCCCCAGCTTGCCGCTTACGAATTGAAAAAACTCGCAGCTATGTGCCAAAACTGCCATTTATGCTCACTCAGGGTCAACAGAAAGCTGTGAGCGAGCTGTTGCACGATATCTCTCAATCAGAACCAATGAATCGGTTGCTGGTGGGCGATGTGGGTTCTGGTAAAACCGTGGTGGCCGGCATTGCCGCTCAACAAATTATCTATAATCAGCGGTCAGTGGCGCTCGTAGCGCCGACACGGATTTTGGCTGAACAGCATGCGCAAACCTTGCGGCAGCTCTTCCCACAGTTACCAATTGTCTTAGTCATTAGTGGCAGCCAAGCTAAGTTGACTGCAGAACCCACACTTTTTATTGGCACCCATGCGGTGATCAATACGTTTGAAAAAATCCAGCCAGCCTTACTCATTTACGATGAACAACACCGCTTTGGGGTCAAGCAGCGGTCGCAAGCCGCTGAATTATCATACTCACCTCATGTTTTGACCATGTCGGCTACACCGATTCCTCGGAGTCTGATGTTGACTATTTTTGCGCATCTTCAGCTCAGCACGATTAATGAGTTACCGGCTGGCCGGTTGCCGGTTAAAACTTGGGTGATACCAGAGAAAAAACGTCACGATGGCTATGACTGGATTATCTCAGAATTAGCCAAAATGGAGCTGAGTAGTGGTCAAAAAGCTCAAGCCTTTGTGGTTTGCCCTTTTATTGATCCCTCTCGATCTGAGGCTTTGGAAAACGTGGCCGCGGTTTCCCAAAAATATCAAGAGTTAGAGAAGTACTTTGCGCCTCTCAAAGCCGCAGCGCCCAAACTGGCTTTGCTGCATGGGAGACTGGCCAAAACAGATCAAAAAACAATTATTGATGATTTGCGCGCCGGGGAAACTGACATCTTAGTCACCACGCCCATCGTGGAAGTAGGCATTGATATTCCCACTGCTAATATTATGGTGATTGAAGCAGCTGAGCGCTTTGGCCTGGCTAGTTTACACCAACTGCGCGGCCGCGTCGGCCGCGCCGGCCAACAAGCTTACTGTCTACTCTTTAGCCACTCGCAAAAGGCACATGAACGCTTGGAAAAGTTTTCTAAAATTACTAAAGGAAATGAACTAGCCGAACTTGATCTCCAGTATCGGGGTGCAGGGGATATTTTTGGCACCCAACAGCACGGTTTTGACGAGTTAAAGTTTGCTAATTGGGCAGATTTTGAACTGATCGGCAAAGCCAAAAAACTCTTTGAACAAGTTCAGTCTCACCACCTTGACCTTTTCTTTGAACCTCCAACTTTGCAGCCAGCTCAAGTACCCCAAGCCAATTAAATACCATAAAAGTGCCATCGCTCCCAAGTACAGTCACCGCTCACCTTTTAGAATATGGTATACTACTCTTCTGTTTTTAGAGATGATTTAGAATACTAATAACGTTCACAATAAAAGGCCACCATGGGTGCAGTACCAAAGAACAAAATTACTCGAGCTGAACGCGGCAAACGCCGACACGGCAATCGGCCATTATTACTTAAAGATTTTAATAGTAGCGTGCCGTTCCACAAACGTGGTTTTGTGACGGAACTGTTAAAATTTGTAGGCTTAGATAATAGTGTTCCTGATACCGCCTTGGTTGCTAGTGACAAAAACTCAGCTAAAGCCACCAAAGAGAAATCAGCCTCACCAACCGTGAGTTCTTTAGCTGACCGAAAATCACAGAAGAATACGGCCTTAGCTTCAAAAGCTGGTGCTAAAATTGCTTCACAGCGAACTACCAATAAATAAGTATCCATTACTTATTTTCAATTCTTCAAATTAGGGCTTGTTCAAACTACAAAAGTGGGTAGGATTGGGGATGTATGTCTGATCCTGTCTTTGATGAGTCTGTGAAAGACTCAAGTTCTTTTCCTGTTGCCACTTCATTTAGCGATGACGATGATATTGACGATCAAGCTGTTGACCAGCGTCATCAACGTCGGATAGTATTAATGCAGTCGTTGTTTGCCTATGGTTTTACTGACCAACAAGCCGATCTAGATCCCAAAATTTTGGTTGATATTCGAGCAATTCTAGCTGAATCTCCTGAGGTAGATGTACTTTTAATGCGAGCTGCTCCCGAGCGGCCGCTGAGTGAAATAAACCAATTAGACCTTGCAATCTTACGTCTGATTATGTTTGAATCAAGACACAAAAAGACTCCCAAGAAAGTCCTATTAAACGAGGCAGTTGAACTAGCCAAAACCTACGGATCTGACAGCTCACCAAAGTTTGTCAACGCGGTTTTAGGTTCACTGTTAATACCAAGTACACTAGAGGAATAATTTGTATGCCAATGGCTACTACTCAAATTCAAGAATCACCAACACTCAATAGACTAAGAACTATCATTACTGCCGTCGCTAGCATTGAACCAACTGACATTTCTGCCACCCAAAGTGTCTGGGAAGATTTGCAAATTAGTGCCGAAATCACGTTGCCCAAGATCATTAAGCTGGTTAATGAACAATTTGGGACTGCTTTAACCAAAGCTGATATTTTGGATCAAGTAGAAACCGTGGCTGAATTTGTGGAGTTAATTGATAACGAAGTTGAGCTAGGGTAGAGTAGAGCTTGATTATCGTCCAATTTAGCCTATAATTTTGGGCGTATTAGATACGTATTCGAAACTTTGATTATGCTACCTAGCTTTGACAATGCCGACCTCCTAACAACTGCCCTGACGCATCGCAGTGCCTTGAATGAAAAATCATCAACATCTCAAGAATCTAACGAACGCCTTGAATTTTTGGGTGATGCCGTTCTGGAGCTAATCACCACTGAATTTTTGTACAGCATTCTACCCACTGAGCAGGAAGGCAAATTGACTGCCTATCGTAGTGCCCTGGTCAAGACCGCCACTTTAGCCGAAGTTGCCAGTGAACTTGGATTAGGTGATAGACTTTTCTTGAGTAAAGGTGAAGAAGCCACTGGCGGCCGGCAAAATGTTAGTTTGTTAGCTGACACAATGGAAGCCGTCCTGGGTGCCTTATACTTAGATCAAGGGTATGGAGCTGCCAAAGCTTTTTTGAGTGAATCCCTTTTCCCCAAATTTGAAGCCATCCGTCAACATAGACTTTACAAAGACGCCAAAAGTGCCTTACAGGAGTATGTCCAAGCAAAAGGCTTTGATGCCCCGCTGTATACGGTGATTAGTGAAGTTGGCCCAGATCATGATAAGCATTTTACAATTGAAGTTGAAGCCATGGATCGGAAGATTGCCGATGGCATTGGCAAGAGCAAACAACAAGCGCAACAGTCGGCAGCCACGGCTGCGTTGGCGGTGCTTGGCGTCGATTAGAGTACAAATTTCTCAATAACTTCAACCATTCCATCGTCATCGACTGAAGGAGCAACATTGGAGGCTACGGCTTTCACTTTTGCTTCTACATTACCCATATATTGTGTTGTGTGTAAAGACAGGTTAGAAAAAGAAGTGATGGCCAATAGTAAGGCAACTCGAATTACACTAGTAGTTCGAAATATTGTCCCCGAAGATTTATCTGCGGAGGAAGATCTAAAACTCATCGAGAGGAGAAGAAAAAAAAGAGCAAGCAATAGTAACTGACAGTGCCCAATCAGCGCTTGGTCCAGTCGACACGACTGAATAAATCACTTTTTCTTAGTGGTTTTCTTCTTCAGCTTAGAAAGCCTTGGTGAGGCTTGCTTCTTTTTAGTAACTGAAGATTTAACAACTTGAGATGCTATTTGGTTAAAATCTATCATGGATCATGTATAGCAAACTTTTAGACCTGGCCGGTTTCAAACTGTACCCCTACCTAATTAATCCTCCTCTTGAGCAAATAAGTCTTTAGCCGTATAATTCCGCCTATGCTGAAAATTAAATTAGCCAGATTTGGTAAAAGAAAACAACCACATTACAGAATTGTCATCAACGAAGCTCGAGACAAGCGTGATGGAAGTTATGTGGCTTCAGTTGGTCATTATGCTCCAACTCAAGAACCAAAAATTCTGGAAGTCAATTTAGAAGACTACAAAGCTTGGTTAGCCAAAGGTGCCCAACCAACTGAAACAGTGGCTGCTTTAATCAAGCGTTTAGAATCAGGCAATCCATTTCCAGCCAAAAAACCTCAATTGTCTAAAAAAGCTAAAGCCAAACAAGCCGCCGCCGTTGAAGCCAAAGCAGCGCCAGCTGTGGAAGCTCCAGTCGTAGAAACCAGTCCAACTGCACCAGAATCTACTCCAGAAGTGGCGGAAGCTACTCCAACCGAGACGGCTACTACTTAATTGATTACTATCAATAGGACTCACCTATGAAAAACCTCCTCGAGTTCTTACTAATCCACCTCTGCAACCATCCAGAAGATGTCCGCATTGAAGAAGATGTTCACGAACGCGAAACCATCTACACTTTGCACGTACATCCTGAAGACATGGGTCGCGTGATTGGTAAAAGTGGTTCCATCATTAACTCGATTCGAGCCATTACCAAAGTCAGAGCTGTTAAAGAGGGGATTCGTGCCACCATCGTCTTAGCTGAACATGCTGAACCAGATGAGCGAGCTCAGTCTACTGAACCAGCCCCAGAAGCTGCTCCAGAAACTACTCCAGAAGTGGCCGCCTAATTTTCCTTTATTTTGTCTTTGAAACTGATAGATTTTAAGCTGTCAGATACTGTCGCCACACCAGAATCAGTTGCACCACACCTATTAAGCTGACTAACACCCACAATAGAATGTGCATCACTTTAAAAAAGAACATAATTAGGTCAGTTTTAACTTTAAAAAGTAAGATCAAAACCAAAGTGCTCGCTAGCCACAAGGGGATGATTAGCACGAAGGCAAGTTGAGCCAAGATGGAGGCTTGGGGTGACCAAAGCAATCCAAAAAATAGCAAGTAAATAACAAGTGAAGCCAAAGTCAAGTTCAGCGGATCAACCTGAGGTATTTTCTGCCAGTGGTAAACGAGGAATGTTGAGGGCTTTTTCCGCATTTGGCCAGTATATCACTTGGGCATTAAAGTGTTGGGTTATTACTTTTGTTCAAGTTCTGGTAACTGAATCCCAAACAAGTCTTGCAAACCACCACCGATGATTTCAGTTTGCGGCGGAGTAATGGTCGTGGTAAAGACAGCCAGATCACTCAAAATTCGCTCTTGGTCAGCAGAGATGGTGGGTAGCTGAGTGTCTAAGGCAGCGTCGACAGTCTGAGTGAAATACGCCGACTCAATGGTCAATTGCGCTCGATATGGTTCAGCCAATAATTCCTCCAACGTCTTGATCTTAGCTTTTTGTTCTAAACCAGATCTGAGTGATAACTCAGTGATCGTAATTAAAGGCGTAGTTTGTTCCAAAGTGCTCATAAATTGGTTAAGTTGCCCCAATGTGCCACTGGCGATAAACTCTACCGACAACACTCCAGTCCCTGAAACATTGGGAACTTCCGCTACTTGAGCTGATTGTGAAGAAAGTTCACCAGGACTCAGTTCAAATGAATCTAAACTAATCTGGGCACTGGTAGAGACAGTATTGAGGGTATTTAAGAGCTCTAGTAAGGGTTTTTGACTGGGTAATAACAAATTAACTAGTTCGGACTGGGAAGCAATGGTGGGCGTAGTCACTGCCTGGAGTTGAACAACTTTGCCTTCCAAGCTTTTGAGCTTGGCTGTTTCTTGACTTTGTTCTGCAATTAAATCAATCACAGCTTGTACCTGGCCAATCGTGGCTACTAGAAATAAAGCTACGGCTATGACACCAGCCGCCACCGCCAAAACCAAATACCGACGAGCATCGAGCGTGTGTTTAAGCGTCATTGGTTTTACTACAGTAGTTGTTGTCATACTCAATTTTATTATTTCAAAGTCAATCTAATGTTAGTTTGATACTCAGCGCTCGATGTTCGACTCAGATCTTTGAAAGACAGTGATTCAAAGCGATCTCTTACTTGAGGAGTCCTTAAGGTATCGATTACTTCATTCAGTGAGAAGACATTGCGCGTTCGCAGTCCAAACTCAAGTTCACCAGAAATCGAATCATATTTTATACTACTAATCAACACATCTGCGCCAAAGAGCGTGGAAAAATAATTAATGGCTTCTTGCTTATTCCGGCGGTTAATAAACAATTTACTCAAGGCTTCCAACTTGGCTGCAAATAATAAATATTGACGTTCATTACTTTCTTGAGCTTGAATTTGAGCCCGCTGTAAATCTTGACGTTCAATGAGCTGTTTGACTTGCAGGCTCAAGTAAATCCGGGAGCTGACCACAATAATAAACAGCGCAAACGAAAAACCACAAACGATAGCTGCATAGCGCAAGAAAAGTTTATCGCGCACCTGGAGCTTAGTGAGGCGTTTTCGTTGATCTCGGACAAAGTTAATAACGTCTGGCATAAAGTAGGGTATAGACTCACACTTGAGAGACTATAGTTCTCGCTCGAGTAAACCCATACAGACTGTAAGGGCTGGATGATTAACCTGAGGAATCTGGCCCGTTGCTGGCACAAAAGGGGCAGAGATCAAGACTTCCAACCCTAATTCTTGAGTAATGTACTGAGCTAGACCAGGTAATTGTGAAGAACCGCCTGATAACAAAATGCGTTTAACTGAATCATTTGGATGTTGCGAAGTAAAGAACCGAATAGCTTTTTGCATCTCGCCAATCAAGATCTTGACGCCAGGTAATAAAGCTTCTCTGACTTTACCCTGGAATTGACGCTCGTCTAAACCATAAGTGCGTTTATAACTTTCAGCTTGGGTTGGCTCTAAGCCAATGCTTTGCTCTAATGAGCGGGTCAGTACCTGGCCACCAGTCACATGAGAGATCACAAATTCTAGTTGACCCTGAAAGAGTAGGGCCATATCCATAGTTGAAGCCCCAACATGAGCCATCAGCGTAGTGGGATCGGTGACGTCAAACTGAGCCGCTCTAATCGTAGACAGCATTTGCGTTTCCAACAGCGTTGGCTCAATGCCTAGCTGGCTAAAAACTTTCAGATACTGTTCAATGACTGACTTTCTGACGCCAATCAGTAAGACTTTCATTAAAATATTCTTATCTCTTTTGGGAGGGCGGAAGACGACTTGATACTCAATTGATAACTCTTCTGGGGGAATGGGAATATGTTGCTCAGCTTGCCAACCGATAGCTGAAGCCAATTCCGCATCACTTAAGGAAGGTAAAGAAATTATTTTGGTGGAAACCACACCCTCGGGTAAAGATAAACGAACGTCAGTCGTAGGTAAACGGTTATCAGTAATCAAACCCTGCAGTAGCTGAACCATTTTATCCACTTGGACATCATCGCTGGGAAAACTCACACCTAAAGGATTAAAAGCTTCCACCACCCGTTCAATCTGCGGCTTAGGCCCTGGCTTACCAGCAATGGCTTTGATAGTATAGGTACCGATGTCTAAGGCGAGGGCGGGCATGTATTTACATTAGCATATTTGGGGTAGAGACTACTAGTGGAGGTAGCTAAAAAATGAAGCAAAAATCTAAGGGGTCTTGGTTAAGGTAGCACCACTAAAGAGTGTGTAATCCATAATTGAGGGCGCGGCTGGCAGCGTTCGATCCACTTGAATCTTTTTGGTTTCATTGCCGGTTTGGTTCCGAGCCTCAGCCGTGATTAAGTAATTTTGAGTCGGTAAAGTCAGATTTTGACCAGTTACTTGCAGCTGTGTACCTTTGTACAAAGGTTTGATCCTGACTAACAAATCCCCAGCCGCCAAATCTAAATCGTAACGAAAACGATACGGGGTATTGGCTGCTGAATTCTGAGGCCCAAAACCATCTGAGCGGCCACAACCTTCTATAGCTTGCACTCGAGAAGTGCCCACGCCACTAGTAACTGAATAGGTGCTGATTAATAATGAGGCAGGCCGTTGACTTGAGCTACAATCTGTGTCTAATCCTGCATTAGACCACTGAATCTGCAGTCTTCGCGGAGATCCCGCGGCCGGTAAGCCAGTTGGAGTAACTGTTTGATTAACCAGCGCCACCATCACGCTCACACCTTCATCTACTCTTGTCTCAAGCGTGGTGCTGGACACAATTTGGTAATTAACATTGGAATTATTGACGTTCAAACTCCCTTGATCGGCTAAACTGCCCGTTTCAAAACTAGTTTGCAGTTGGGATAGTGCTTCATCAACGCCGCTTTCAGCAGCGTTAAAAACTCGAGCAGAATCTGAAGTTTGACGTGAAGTTAACAGCTCTTCAGTCGTCCGGCTTGCCACGGAAATCCCTACCGTCAAAATAATCACCATCAGTAAAAGGATCACGACAGCTACTTGACCACTTTGGGAGGAGAATGACGGTAATGATACTTTAAGCGACATAGATAAACAAATCTAACTACCATCATAGCGAATTATCAGCAGGGGATCAAGGGAAAATCACAGTCAAGGCAGGTGAGTCAAAACAGAAGCTTTAAGATTCGTAGTACTCTTTGTTCTTTTCTCGATCTTCTTCTATCAATTGGCGAAGATACACAGACCGAGGCACCTTCTTAGTGCTGGAGATCCAGTCTAAATAGTGAGATAGAGAAGGGGAGATAAAGAAATTAAAGCGGGTGTCAACTTTTTCTTGGGCATAATCAATGGCTTCTTCCAAAGATTGTTTTAAGTTTTCTTCATTATAATTTATGACTTGAATCTTTTCGTCTTTAACACCAGTGAGGAAAAATGGAGCACTTTGTCCAGAGTATAAAGCAATCACAGGCTTACCATGCTGAAGTGCCACTGCTATTAAATGACCAATCGCTAAGCTGGGTGTAGTCGTCTCAAATATGCAGACGTCAGATAGCTTGAGATCTTTAATTGTTTGATTATAGAAATGAGATATGTCAGAAGAATAAAAGTCTTGTTCATCAACTTTTAAAACAAAATCACTTAAATTTTGATGACCTAATTCTTCAACTAGCTGATAAATTTTTGCAAAAAGTATCTTTTCATTTCCAATACTTCTGGGTGAGGACATCAAATAAGCTTTCAAATGCGCTCCTTATCTTTAATACAACTAACATGAATGTAATTATTTATTTTATCACGCTTTATGATTATCTCAGTGAACATTTCCTCTAACATTTCAATAATAGCCTCTGATGATGGATAAAAATGAACTAAGCCTCTTTCTCTTCCAACCAGCGGAATGAAAGTGTTTTCTTGAACTTTTCTTGTAGCAGAGCCAGAATCTGAACCTCTCATAGGCCTATCTTTATCCGTTGAAACATTAAAAAAGAAACGTCCACCTTGCTTTAAGACTCGGTGAACCTCTTCTATTGCCTGTCGCATGTCTTCTTTATATCCATGATAAATTGCTTGTATGGCAATAACGGCATCAAAGGAATCGTTTTTATATGGAAAAGTCTTAAACATATCCGCAACACAAAAATCCCCACTTAATCCATTTTTGAGAAAAGATTCTTGACAAAGCCTGGTACCGGTAGGAGATAAATCAAAACCAGAAACCTGGTAACCTTTCTCTGCCAAACGCAAAGCATGTCGTCCAGCCCCCATGGCAACATCAAGGACAGTGGTGACATTTGATGATAAAAATTTACCTAGTACTATTTCAAAATAGTCAAATGGCTGAGACAAGTCTTCAGGGACTCCTGTAGTAAAAATACTTTCCCACGGATTTGGCCTATCTTGATTTTCAGTCATATTCATATCTGGATCACCATCCACGCTGATTCTTTCATCATCGATTTTTGACATAGTTTTTAAATTTATTAAAAAGTTGAATTTTTGAAATTAATTTTATGTATTATATAACAGTACTAGAGTCTTTTTTCGTTAAAAAATGTATACCTGCTTAATAATTTTACTGAAAGCCTGCCCGACAAACCACAAATAATACACATTTATTATTCATTTTTATTGACTTAATGTGGGTGTAGAATATAGCTAAGCTAAAAGTCAAGTAGCTAAAATCTTTGACTTATGCGTTTTTATAATAAATAAAATCAGACAGTAAGTCAATCAGACATTATAAGTAACAAGTACATACTAGCATCCCATACAATAGGTGTGGTACAAAAAAAAGTATGACAGAAGACAGATTTTATGATAAAAAGACCTGAATCGCTTGATTATGGATTTACACCACCAGAAGATAATAATATGGAAATTGAAGGTGGTGTACTTCACTTTAGTCCAAAACAAAACAAAATGTCGATTTATCCAGAAAGTGTGCCTGGATCTCTACAGAATGTTACACCTTCTGAAGTTTTTAAAGCTACTGAGAGGATCTTAAGAGCCTTAACTGATTCTCTAAACAAAGATACACATATTTCAGCACTCTTAGCAGTCATTAATGGTGAAAACTCCAATCGAGAACAATTTTCACAAGTTTTAATTCAATTACAAAATTTTAAGCTAAAATTACCGGCTAAATTCTTGAGTGCCAGAAAATTTGTTCAGGATTTTGCTGATTCACAAGCTACTGAATTACGACAGGCTCTACTAGGAATAAATGACGATGATGAAAGCCATGCTCGAGCTCAAGCATTCTCTATTCAATTGATCTACCTAGTCAATCAATTGAAGCAACGAATGTCAGAGGAAAATGAGAGAGATCTTATTGACCAATTAGAATTAGCCATTAACAATGTAAAAAACTCTCTAATTAAATGGTATGGAACTCAATTGCCTGAAATAAATATAGTGCCAGCTAGTGTAGCTCCAGAAAGAAGGCACGGAGATTCAAAGAGTTCTATAATTTTTCCAAAGTCTATACTTAGTCTGGTAGCGGCTGCTGCTTTAGCATTCGGTGGCACACAAGTTGCAAACGCGAACCCACGTCAAATTGACCCTAACATCGACAGTGAGGTTGAAGGTATTCAACCAAAAAATCTTCCTGATTTTGTGACCCTTTCAAATCAACTAGAGAATCTACAACTACAGTTGAAAAGAATTAATGAAATATTTGCAACTTCTCCCGTAAATCAAGTTAGTAATGAATTTTTGCAGCAAACTGAACCAGTCGATATTTTAATACCCACAGCAAGTATAGTCCCAGGCAGTAACTGGAATTTGAGGACCTTACCTAATTCATATGCTAATTCTCTTGTGATTGAGACGCTTACTGCTGGTACTAATGTGAATTTAGTAAACGCAAATAGCTATGATCAAACAAAACTGCCAGCTGACATAGACGTGGAACTTAGTAGTGAAGATGGGACATATTTTTTCCTAGATCAAGCTGGAATAAAATGGATCTTAATTGCGAGAAATAGTACTGACGCATTCTACTTATTCATTTCGTCAGCTGCTTTAGATGTAGATTATAGGCGAATTACCTTGACACCAGCAGTACCTGTTCCAGCATTTACTCCTCAAGAAACAGACATATCTCAAGGATCTCAGTCAGAGGCTAATGCTACTGAGACGCCATCCACTGTGATTCAACCGACTAGAGCAGCTTTAGCACCCTCCAATACTACAACTGCTGATGCTCCAAGGCCTCAAGGACTTGATACAGAAACTTCCATTGCAACCCTTACTCCAGACCAACGAGTTACCCCCGAAGGTTACTTAGCAGGAGATACGAGCGCTTTTTGGTATAAAGACAGACTTTTTGAGGTTCCGACAGCACTTAATAATCTTCAAGAAGCTAGAGGAGTTTTCTCTGATCTCGTTAACCGTATGTATGTTTTAGAAGCTGATGGAACACATACTCGCCATGAGTTGGCGCAAGTTTTTGGAGTTGTAGTTGAGCAAAATTCTATTGCTGTTACTTTTACAAACATCCTGGGAAGAAGGGTAAATATCCCGAGTTTTACTATTGCGTCTCCCACTATTGACGAGGATGGCAGAAGCAGATGGCAAGTATACGTGGTATATTATACATCTAGCGCAACTGCATCTATTCTTTCTAATAACAATTTACAAGTATTTCAATCCGATTCTGGAAGAGGACAATGGACATACGTTGGCGATGAAGGGTTAAATAATCTAGCATTTCGAGCAAATAACAGAACTTATGAGATTAAAGATGGAGATGCAGTGGGCTTGAGTTATTTTATTGATCCAGAAACTGTGAGCCCAGCCATGAGTCGATTCGTAACAGCAGTAGATGATTTACGTCCACAACAACTCGCCCCTACATTGACTAGAGGAAATGATCCGGAAGATATGAGAGTGATAATGAAAAATTTTGTCATCAATCAAGACCCAGAGTAATTAGTGAGTGAGAAAATTGTTACAAAAAAAGAGCTACTTTTTGAAGTAAATGCTGTTCCTAACACTCAAAAGAAATAAATCTCCTGCGATAAGTCAAAGAATAACAAAAAGCTTTGCATAGTACTTGAATGTACAGGGTACTTTTTGTTATTCTAGATAAGTGAAAAAGAAAAAGATTCTGCTCTTTCTATGTGGTCTATTACTTATTGCAGTAATTTTTGGTCTTTTTATTAACTATCAGTCAAGAACAATCACCGCAACCATTAGATATGGAGATACTTCGGGACTTTCAGCTCCCACAACTCTGGCTAGAGGTGAAATTAGCGACTACAACCCTTTAACTCGAGTTGTAACACTTAAAATTGATGAGAAGATTGCTGAGCTGATTCCCCTAGAAACCCTAAAGTTTGATTTAAAGAATACCAAACAAATTACTTGTTGGCCAGAAAAAATCCCCGATACTGAATCGTTCATTAAAAACTCCAGTATCCAATTAAGTGGTC
>Ga0163154_10006592_pt1 | contig 14149 bp, 14 predicted proteins | sample OliLakLV19MP9P1_FD_148649 | JGI IMG/M metagenome (GOLD analysis project Ga0163154, IMG submission 148649) | Freshwater microbial mat bacterial communities from Lake Vanda, McMurdo Dry Valleys, Antarctica - Oligotrophic Lake LV.19.MP9.P1 | ecosystem: Environmental > Aquatic > Freshwater > Lake >... | reverse complement strand
CAAACGGTCATACCGCAAGCGAATGATCGAGTTGCAGCGGGAGAGAACTAAGAGTGGATTGGGCCCGAAAGAAATTGCGGCCTTAGCGTCCTTTGTGAATCGGTATCCATTCATGAACGATAAACCTCAGGAAGCGTTGCTCGGTTTTTTGGCAGGCAAATTACCGGTGAGATTTAAAAGTTAACTTTTAGCGACGTGGAATGGTCGTTGGAGGGGCGGGGATGTTGGCAAAGGAAGCTGAGGATTTTGTAGCGGGTTTGAGCGATGCCGCCATAGGAGGTCTGCCTTCCACTTGAAGGAGGATGCCGGTTTGCGCTTGAATATTGCGCTGAGGAATTTTGGTGCCCGTTTGTTGGTCAAAATTAAAACGGAGCTCCGGGAGTGATATGACTTTTTCAACAAAGTCACTAGTGAAAAATTCGACCGGTTGGCCATGTAGCATTTCGCCTTTGACCCAATAAATTTTAAGGGTCCCGTATTCATCGGTAAAAAGCGTAAGCTCACCCGTTAATTGTTCGACGTGCAGGAGCTTCAAGATTAACCGAGGCGTTATATGAAAAAATTTACCGGTGAATTGCTGGGTGTTATCAAATTCGGTATCTGTATGCGCGTATTCGAGATCAGCGGCGAGTACATCCATTTTCGTTGCTTGCTCGACACAACCCGCAGGAACGGAACGCTTTAATACCAGCCGCTCCCCATCTATATCCAGTTCGTCGCCCAACGAAAGACGCCCTTGAAAAACCGTGCGGCCGTTCAGGTTGACACCGATTTCGCTGCCCATGGCACGCATATACACAAAATCGCCAATGCGCCAAAAAATAGCGTGAGTTCTGGACGCGTGCGGACTATCGAGAACAATGTCGCATCCGCCCCAGCGGCCTACTATAAGAGGGTTTCCCTCTTGGAGAAAATACGCTCCTCCTTTTGCATCCAGAATATACATAGATCGGATTATTTATAATAGTGCTTCATTAATAAACGTTTGTAAATAGCGTATTTTAATAGGGATTATCACCTCTTCCGTTTTGACATCCGAGGTGGATCAACTACCTTTTTGGTTCAATGATTGCCATCCCTCATATTAACCTCGATCCGCTTCAGCAGGAAATCCTTGAACTCAAAAAAAAGAGGAACGCTGTCATCTTAGCGCATAATTATCAAATCCCTGAGATTCAGGATATTGCGGATTACGTGGGGGATTCCCTTGGCCTTTCTTATAAAGCCCAGGAAACGGAGGCGGACGTTATTGTTTTCTGTGGGGTTCATTTTATGGCGGAGACGGCAAAAATTGTTAATCCGACTAAGTTAGTGCTCCTGCCCGATTTAGATGCCGGGTGTTCCTTATCGGAATCGTGCCCCCCGGAAAAGCTCAAGGAGTACCTTGATCGCAATCCAGGGTTAACAGTGGTGGCCTATATTAACTGCAGTGCCGGGGTTAAAGCGTTGAGCGATTACATCTGCACCAGCGGTAACGCCATCAAAATTGTTAACGCAATACCAGAGGACCAGGAAATACTCTTTGTGCCGGATCAGAATCTTGGGGAGTGGGTTACCGAAAAGACCGGGCGCAAAATGCGCTATTGGCAAGGGAACTGTTACTTGCACATGGAGTTTACTCATCAAAGCATTCTTCGGATTAGGGAGGCGTATCCGGATGCTCCACTTGTAGCCCATCCAGAGTGTACGCGGTCTGTGAGACTGTTAGCAGATGAAGTGTGTTCCACCGAAAAGATGGTGGGGTTTTGCCGGGATAATCCTGCGGAAGCGTTTATTATCGTCACAGAATCGGGGATGCTTCATCGGTTGCAGCGCGAAATGCCTGACAAGAAATTTATTCCCGGTCCAACTGAGCGTTGCGCCTGTGCCGACTGCAAATTCATGAAAATGAATACACTGGAAAAACTGCGCGATTGTTTGGCTGACTTGAATCCCAGAATTGAAATGGCTGAGGACCTGCGCGCGCGCGCCTTCATTCCCATCCAGCGCATGCTCGATATCTCGAAGAGGTAGCGTTTATTGGGTGAGTTAAGGAGGTTGAAGAGACTTACACATAAGCACCTTCTTTTCTGCAAAAAAACCTGTGTAAATCTTGATTAAACTGTGGTTCCCTTCTCAACGCTATGCCAACCTACCCAATATCTCCCTCCCATAAAACCTCTGGGCTCGTTTATTTCGCGAGGTTAATCGACAAAATCCGGTTGAAAGAAGCGGGCAAATTAGGGGATGATTATATTCCACTATTAGGCGGGGGTTTCGACGGGCGATGCTGTAAATTTTTGGGTGTTTCTTACCAAGAGATCGTCGAACGCACCAAGACAGGCGAAGCGAACGAAGCAATTCTGGAGTGGTGTTTTTCCAAAGGTCATCGCCCTGATGCCGACGAGATTCTGATTTGGAATAAGTTTATGATCAAACGTGGATGGCGCGATGAGGACGAAGGGGCCACCCAGCGACTCGAAGAAATGAAAATCGCGGCAGGTCTAAAAGAGAGGTCCGATATCGTCACGTTCTTCGATTTGATTGATGCCGACGAAAAACGTTAATCTTTTCCAACAAAACTCACTCACCGTTTATGGGTGATGGAATAAAAATTGGAGTCGTTGTGGGCGGGGGGATTGTCCAGGAATCAACGCCGTGATCTGGGGTGTTGCAAAACCGGCGGCTAAAATGGGATTGGAAACTGTCAGTATAAAGGACAGTTTTGATGGTTTGCTCGAGCCCTTAAATTTCATAAACCTGCACTACCAGGATTTAGGAGTTCTCCTTAATTCGGGTGGCACAATCCTTGGAACTCCGAAACAAGGGGCGCATGGGTGCGAGAAGATGGGTCTCCACGCCCTGGTGGTTATTGGCGGCGATGGAACGTTATCGACCGCTCAACAACTGTTCAACGCAGGTGTTCCAGTTGTGAGTATACCAAAAACCATCGATAACGATCTGGACGCGACCTATATGACCTTCGGTTTTGATTCAGCGGTGGCCCTGCGCTACAGACGCCTTGGATCGACTTCACTCAACTGCCGTTAGTCATTCGGGTTATGGTCCTTGAGGTCATGGGTCGGCACGCGGGATGGATTGCGTTATATGCGGGTATCGCGGGTGGTGGTGATATTCTTCTCATACCCGAAATTTCCTTCAACTTAAAAGTATTTTTCAAAAAATTGACGCGCGTACTCGAGAAGGAAAGCTGTTTACCTTGGTCGTTGTCGCTGAAGGGGTCATGTTGGATGGAGTCCATGTGACCAGACACCAGGAAAGTCAGGATAAGGAAATAAAGTTGGGTGGTGTCGCTGAAGTGATCTCCACTGAGACCCAGAAACAAACGGGGCGCGAATCGCGGAGCTGTATCCTCGGTCATTTGCAGCGTGGTGGCGGGCCTACAACTTCTGATCGGCTTTTGTGTAGTTTGTTCGGGGTCAAAGCCGTTGACCTGATTGCCGAAGGTAAATTTGGTCAAATGGTTGCGTGGCACCCTCCTGAGTTTAAAGGGGTCATGATTTCGGAAGCCATTGGCCGTATTAAGCAAATTCCCCCGCAAGGCCAACTCGTAGGCATGGCGCGTGTGCTCGGAATCAGTTTCGGTGACGAAGTAAAATAGCCCGAACACCAAAGCTACGCTCCTCAGCGGTCGCGCTATTTTTTATTTGAAATATTGCCTATACAACAGGATGGAACAAATGAGTAGGCCCACGACGATTATTCCACGCCTGACATAAACTTGGCTGGCCTTGAGAGCTAAGTCTGCGCCGATGTATCCTCCGATGAGTGCCGCGCAGCCCATGACGAGGACTTTTGGCCAATCAACAGTGCCATAAAAAACAAAATAGGCCGCCGCCGCAATGTTAATGGCAAACCCCAACACACCTTTAAGCGTGTTCATTTCGTGGATGTTTTTGAACCCCAACACGCCGAAGGACGCGAGCATTAATATCCCTATGCCTGCGCCGAAATAACCTCCGTATAGAGCAATTATGAACTGAAACCCCACCGCAGTCATGATCCATATGCCCGATTTGGAATGATCCAAGTGAGCGTGCGGGTGAGAGATCCATTTGTTCAGAGGTTCCTGAAGCATAAACAGAAGTGTTGCCAATAACAGAAGCCACGGGACCAGTGGGGTAAATATTGACGCCGGGGTTTGAATCAAAAGGATCCCTCCCGCAATTCCACCAAGGAGACTGGCGGGCAGGAAATATTTGACCCATTTTTTCACCAACGGCAAGGTCTCTCGGTACCCATAAAAACTTCCTCCAAACCCTAATAACAAAGAAAGAGTACTGATGATGTTTGCCGACTTGGGTTCGACTCCGACGAGGAGAAGGGCTGGGAACGTGAGCATGGTTCCTCCGCCTGCGATTGAATTAACCATGCCAGCGAAAAAGGCGGCTAGAGCGATGATGATGTATTCCATGAAATGTTTATTTGATCCCTTGCTCTTATCTAAACCAGAAGTAATTTGAATTCAATTTAATCAAAACTTTTCAACCCCTTGTTTAAATCTATAACCTGTACCTATATGATCATTCGCTTTTGCTTAGTGTTGGCGTTGTTGGTCTGTCATTTGAGTTTAACTGCAACCGCCGCACTTAAGTCGAGTGACCTAGTCAGTGAGCGAGCGCTAACCGATTATTCAGAAGTCACGCCTGGCCAGAAAATCACCGTAGCCGTTGAGTTTCAACTCGACGAAGGCTGGCACATTTACTGGGAGAACCCTGGCCAGAGTGGGATGCCGACCCTTATTCAGTGGTCCGGGCCGCAAGGGATAACGTTTGGACCCATGGAGTATCCTGTCCCTTATCGGTTCGATGAACAAGGGATGGCCACATTCGGATATAAAAACCGCGTGATCTTTTTGTCCACTGTGGAGATTCCCACTACGGCTCAGCTGGGTACGACTTTGGAACTCAACGCCAAATCCAGTTGGCTCGTCTGTAAAGAATTGTGCATCCCAGGTAAGGGGAACCACACTCTTCGACTCAAGGTCGCATCTAAGACCAAGGAAAACCCGGAAGGCATGGCCTTAATAAACGCTGAGCGCAAGCTCCTGCCGATTGTTGACGAACGATTTAAACTTACAGCCCGAGTTCAGGCGAAATCAGTGAACCTTGAGATCGTTTCGTCCGGACCAATCCTTAAAAACGCGGAGTTTTATCCTGCGGGAGTTTTGAAAGACGAGATAGGCATTCCCGGTCAAGCGGCTCCTCAAAAGAATTCTGATCGTCACCTTTCCATAGCCACCCCTTTTAACAGTGACGCCATTCTTAGGAAATCCGGGCTGATTGGAGTCCTGCGAATTGAGACAGACTCAGCACCAGTATATTCAGTCGTTAATGTTTTATTGGGCGAGGATATACCTGCGTCTAATGGAGCCCCAAAAGGGGGTGTGCCGCTCGCAACCGCGGACGGAGCGGAAAAGGTCACTTTACTGACGGCATTGTTCGCGGCATTTGTCGGAGGGTTAATCCTCAACATCATGCCGTGTGTGTTGCCCGTGATTGCTCTCAAGATATTTTCGTTTGTGCAAACATCCGGTAACGATCGTCATAAATCGTTTAAGCTTGGGGCTTTCTTCTCTGCTGGTGTGCTTGTGTCAATGTGGACCATGGCGCTGGCGATCACCATTTTAAAAGCCTCTGGTAAAGGCGTTCTGTGGGGATCACAGTTTCAGAGCCCCATATTCATATTTATCCTGTGCACGCTGTGTGTGGTGTTCGCCCTGAATTTGTTTGGGGTTTTTGAAGTGACTTTTACCGGAGGGCAAATCGCTTCCAACGCGGTGTCCAAGTCTGGGGCGTCAGGCGCTTTTTTTAACGGAGCATTGGCCGTTGTTTTAGGTATCCCTTGTTCGGCTCCCATTCTCGGAACGGCATTGTCATTCGCATTCTCGCAACCCATTGGTGCCATTTGGCTCATTTTTACTTTCATCGGAATTGGATTATTCGCACCGTACTTAGTGCTATCAGCGCGTCCCGAATGGCTCCGGTTTTTGCCCAAACCAGGGAATTGGATGGTGTATTTTAAACAAGCCTTGGCTTTGCCCCTCTTTTTGACGGCGGCTTGGTTAGTGTGGGTTTATACGGGGTTAAGAAATAAGGACGAAGCGGCTGTTCTCTTGTGTGTCCTCATCGGGGTTTCTTTTGGGTTATGGATTTTTGGTAAACTTCAATTTACCAAACCGCTGCGAGGGATGCTCATCGCAGCTGTGGTGACCTTGATGGTGTCATGGTTTGCATTAAACTATTTTCAAAGCTTGAATTGGGAATCATGGTCGCCTGAGAAAGAAGCGGCGGCGGTTTCCCAAGGGGAAGCGGTTTTCATCGATTTTACCGCCGACTGGTGTCAGACCTGTAAAGCTAATGAAAAACTCGTAATTGGAACGAAGAACGTCATGAAGGCGTTCGCCGATAAAAAAGTCCGCCTGTTTAAAGCTGATTGGACTAAGCCGAACCCAGATATCGATATTGCCCTTCAAAAGTACGGGCGGGCGGGGATCCCCATGTACCTCTATTATCCGGGAGGCAAAAAGGATCCTATTCTTCTTCCTGAGATTATTACCAAGAATATGATTATAAACTTGGTTAACGAAAAATAACTGATGGCAGATTTCCCCTCGTGGATCTAATTCCTGTGCACCCTTAGGGTGGCTAGCTAGCGGCGAAAGGCATAAAAAAACGCCTTGGATTAAAGCCAAGGCGCTTATTTTGGTTAAGATTTTTTACCGTGTGTAATGGTGTTCTTCGCGGAGTTCACGGCGATCGCGGCCTGAGAACAGGGCGATTAATGTGCCCAGAACGACGAGTCCAATTAACACAGGTGCCCATGGGAATCCGCGGCTTTCGGTGCGAACTTCCTCAGAGGCGATTGATCCAGACATCATTTCTGATGATGGAGCTGCAGGAACAACAGTCGTGCTGCTTCCTGGAACAACGGTGGAGCCGGATACTGATCCGTCTGTGGTCGTTGTACCAATCGTGCTGCTTGTGGATTCAGTGGACGAGCCGCTGATCGAATTATCAATTGCTCCGCCTGTGGAGCTGGATCCCGATAAACTCGAGTCCGAGGTTCCGGAGGGCGCAGTTGAATTTATATCACTAGAAGCTCCGACAGATGAGTTAACCTCTGAACCTGAGCTTGTGGTTGCGTTCACGTCGGTGTTAACCGAGGAACCCGTCTCTGATGAGGCGCCGACGGAAGATGATCCCGACTGAGCCAGACTAAACTGGGCTGTAAAGCCAAGTGCGATAGCGCACACTAATGTACTAATTTTTTTCATATTCATATTCATATTTCCTCTTCCATATCCAAATAGCTTTATCCATGCCTGATTTTTATTCTGGGAGTCCTTTAGGCTGTCTTTTTTTATGAAGCTTTTCATCCCCGAAAAAGGAAAGAGGGAACCGGATTCCGGTTCCCTCTTAAACTTCTTCAAAATGTGAAAAAGTGATGTTACGTGGCCGAAGGCCCACAAAAGTTGTCATTATCAAGCAGCATCTTCGTAACCGCCGCTGCTGCTATTAGGATCAATATACTCATGGAATACATATTAGCGGGTGCCGTGCCAACATTTCCATTGCCACCGTAAGTCGTTACAATTACATGGCTTCGAGTTGGTATTCTTTAATCTTCCGGTGAAGGGTCCTCCGGCTAATGCCAAGCTTTTTGGCGGCATCGGTACGGTTACCATCGTTTTCCTTGAGTGCTTGGAGAATCGCGCGCTTTTCGATTTGGTCCATTGTCATACCCGCTTGCAGGACACTCCCGGTTTTGCTGTTACTTCGTGGGGTGTAATCGCGAATCCCGGGAGGAAGATCTTTCACCAAAAGTTTATCCGTCTTAGCGAGGACTGTTGCGTGTTCAATGGCCGAGCGTAGTTCGCGGACGTTTCCTTTCCATGGATATTCCTGAAGCACTTGCAACACCTCTGGGGAAATCTGGGTCAAAGTTTTGGCGTTCTCTTTAGAAAACTCTTTGAGGAATGAATTAGCAAGCAGTGGAATATCGGCAACTCGGTCGCGCAAAGGCGGCATAACGATTCTCACAACGTTGAGTCTGAAGAAAAGGTCTTCCCGGAACTTTCCTTCAGAAACCAAGACTTCCAAATCTTTGTTGGTTGCCGCAACCACGCGGACGTCGACTTGTGTGTCTTTGTTGCTGCCGACACGTTGGAAAATCCTGTCTTGAAGCACGCGCAGAAGAGTGACTTGCGTTTGAGCATCGATTTCCCCGATTTCATCTAAGAAAATTGTTCCATGGTTGGCGTATTCGAACCGACCAAGTCGTCGTTCTGTCGCCCCTGTGAAGGCACCTTTTTCATGCCCAAAGAGTTCGCTCTGGAGCAGGTTGCCCGACAAAGCCGCACAGTGAACAATGACGAAGGGATGGTTTTTCCTTGGACTCAGCATGTGCAACGCTTGGGCAATGAGCTCTTTTCCGGTCCCGCTTTCACCTTCTATAAGCACTGTGGCTCGTGAGGGAGCGACTTGTTGGATGACTTCAAAAACTTGTTCCATCGCAGGCGTGCTGCCAATGATATTCTGCATCCCAAACTTCTTCTCCACCTGTTTACGGAGTGCGGTGACTTCGGTTTCGACTTTCCGACTACGCAGTGCACGCACGATGAGAATTTCAAGGCGATCAAGGTCCACCGGTTTGGTGAGGTAATCGTATGCCCCACGTTTCATGGCTTCGACAGCGACTTCCACCGAGCCGTACGCGGTCATCATGAGACACACGGGAGCCGGGTTTAAGGTCAGCGCTCGATCGATGAGTAGAAGGCCGGAGTCACCTGATTGCATTTTAAGGTCTGTGATCAACACATCCACCGTTTCACCTTCAAGAACGTTTTTGGCGGCTTCCACACTGTCGGCGACGTACACATCGTATTTCTCGCCTAAGGCTTGACGCAGTCCATCGCGCGTGTGTTTTTCGTCATCTACTATAAGTACGACAGGTTTCATAAATTTTATGGGTTTTTCAATGTAGGTTCCTCGTTAAACCCCAGCATGCGCACCCGTTGCTCGGGTAGTGGGAGGAGAACTTGGAATGTCGTGCCTTTTCCAGTATGACTTTGGACACTGATTTCGCCTCCATGCGCTCGGATGATACGTTGAACAATCATGAGCCCCAGCCCGCTGCCTTTTTCTTTGGTCGTATAAAAAGGTTGAAAAATGCGCGCCAACTTTTGCGCATCAATGCCTTGGCCAGAATCAATAAACGAAACGCATACGTGGTCACCTGTAACGCTTGTCTCCACTCGGAGTATACCTTCCTGACTCATGGCCTGTTGGGCATTGCGGATAAGATTGTAAAAAACTTGTTTGATCTGGTTTTGGTCTAAGAGGACTTTTGGCAAATTTTTGTTGAGGTCTGTTTCGACAATAATTTCGCGATCATTGAGCTCAGGTTGAAGGAAGCGCAGAGCTTCGCTGACGACTTCGTTGATCTGCTCAAGTTTAAAATCCGGTGGCGTCGGACGCATGGCTTGGAGAAACTGGGATATAATATGATCTAAACGAGTGATTTCCCCGCGACAAATGCGGATGGTGTCTCGGAACTTTTCAGCCTTGTCCTTTGGAAGGTGCTTAAGGTCGCGTTCCATTAACTGAAGGTGAATGCCAATTGAATTGAGCGGGTTTCCGAGTTCATGGGCCACGCTGGCAGAGAGAAGCATCAACGCATTAAGCTTTTCTGTCTCAATAGCCTCCTCGGTTGTTTTCCGCGACTCCGTTACGTCCCTTAAGATCAGGGCCCGGCCGACATGCTCTTCTTTGCTTGATTCCGGGGGAAGCAGGGGAACTAGATAAAAGCTGATGAACTTTTTATCTGGGTAAGGTAGCTCGACCTCGCGGACAATACTGGTTTCTTCAAGCAGAAGGGATTTCCAATCTAGATTTTTAATAACCCGATCAATAGACATGCCCAAGGACGTTTCTTCGTCGAGCCCCAGCAACCGAGTGGCGGCGAGATTCACGTATTTAATTTTCCCCGCTTCATCAGTGACAATAATGCCTTCCTGAATGGAATTAAAAATGCCTTCAAGGAAGCCTTTGTCCTGGGCCAAACGGACAAGATAAGTCTGTAGGTTTTCAGGATCAATTTTATTGATACGATCAAGGACTTTTCCAAGGAAACTTGACTTCATCGGTTTAGATCCATTTACGACGTCGGAACCAGATGAAAATCATGATGGTTGAGGATACTAAAAGGCCAACGGCCATCGCATATCCGTGCTGCATTTTATACTCGGGTTGGCTGTCGAAGTTCATTCCGTACCAAGTGCCGATGATGGTTAATGGAGTGGTCAACGCAGTTAATAAGGTCAGCACGCGAATGACTTCACCGGTCCGATTGGCTACCGAGTTTAAATAAATGTCGATGGTAAGAAAAAGTTGTTCCTTATAACTGGTTACCATTCCATCTATTTTGGAAAGGTGATCATATAAATCGCGGTAATAGGGAAGCATGGTAGAGCGAATCAGTTTGAATTCGCCACGGGCAAGTCGCGCGATGACTTCCCTCTGAGGCCGGATGGTTTGATGCAATGTGGCGAGCTCCTTTTTAAGTGTGAGCATGTTATTCATCATTTCCGGAGCGTCGGGGGTCAGTACGGAGTCTTCGATTTCCTGCACTTCGAGCGACAATTCGTCTAGCACTTGATTATAGTGGTCCATCATCTGGTCGAGAATAGCATGTGCCAGTCGATCCGGAGCACGAGCAATCACGGCCAACTTCCGGCAGCGTTCGGAGATGGTGTTGATGCTGCGCATCGGTTCGGCATGCCACGTCACCAGAAATTCTTTCCCGATAAACAAGTTCAATTCGATCGTGCTAAACTGATCTACACGGTTGAAATTGACGGCGTGCATCACAAGGAAAAGGTAATCTTCGTAGTCGTCGACTTTGGGAAGACTTGTAATCTGAACGCAATCTTCAATGGCGAGCGGGTGAAAATGGAAGATGTCCTCTAGGACCTTGCGCGTTTCTTCGGGGGTCGGATTTTCAAGGTCGATCCATACATGGAGCCCCTTGTCGGCTACAACAAGCTTCAGTACATCGAGGTCCATGTTGGTCTCGACAACTTTTCCATTTTCAATCACGAAAGAGTGAATCATGCGTCAAATTGACTCTTACCGTTTCAGGTGAAACTGACAAGCGGTAAGTTTCTTTCTTTCGCCTATGGATCGATATTCTGTAAAAAAATGCGAGGAGGCGGCTCGTCTTAAAAGCGATCGAAACACTGGATTCTGAAATATTTTATCGGCAAAAAAGGTGGTTGCCGCCATGATGCGATCAATGGGTATGTTCGACACTTTAGATTATCGGATATTAAAAAGGTTACACCAATCGGAGACCCCGGTTGCGGCTGCGGATTTGTGCGGCGAGTTGTCGTGTTCCCTTCAGGAGTTGCACACCCGATACGAAGAGCTCACCCGCGCGGGATTGAATATCGAAAACAAGCCAGGTGAAGGCTTTTTGCTGAAGGACGATTATGACCTTCTCGTCCCCGAGGATATTGCGGCTCGCCTTCAAGGCATTAGGTTCGGAAAAAAGATTCTTATTTTTGACGAAACGACTTCGACCCAAGACACTGCGCTTAAATTGGCGCGGGAAGGGTTGCCCGAGGGGACGGTCATTATCGCAGGGTTTCAAACCAAAGGGCGTGGTCGTTACAAACGGGCGTGGGTGGCTCCCAAACATTCGAGTCTGCTTTTTTCGTTCCTCGTGACTCCTGGCTGGTCCCGCCTGCAAGTGGCCCGCGCGACGGCTTTTGTCGCTGTTGGTATTGTCAGAGCCCTGCGCGAATGGGGCTTTCCTGCGACAATAAAATACCCAAACGACATTTTGATCGGTGGCCGAAAGGTGTGCGGCATTCTTACGGAATCACTCGTTACTCAGTCTGTTTTATATTACGTCGTCGGCATCGGTATCAATGTGAATGTCACTGAGTTTCCGCCGGAACTTGAGGACTCGGCGACTTCCCTTCTTCGGGAATTCAATCGTCGGGCATCGCCTCCAGAACTCATGCAGCCCCTATTGCGCCCAGCGTTAATGGCATGCCTCCTCTCCCATCTGGACCGAGCCTACGATCAATGTTTACAGAGGTTCGACTTAATCCGCGACGAGTGGGCGGAGTATTGCGATACCCTCGGCCAAACCATTGCCATCAAGGGTAGTCATCCGACGCAGGGTTTAGCTCTTGGTTTGGATGATGATGGATTTATGCTTTTACGGACCGCTTCGGGTCAGATTGAAAAGTTATGTGGAGGCGAAATTGAAAAAGTCGCGTAACTCGGTTCTTCTCATCGATGTGGGGAACACTCATGTTCACTGCGGCTGGTTATATAAAGGTCGGTTGACGAACCGGTTTACGCTGAAGACGCTCAGTCTGGGGAGACAACTGAAGTTAGCTATTAGAAACCATTCGGGAAAAGAAGCAGTGATTGCTTCCGTTGTCCCGAGCGTTAATCCAGAAATAAAAGCCGCTTTAAAGGGTTTTGGGCTAGTTTATTTTATTAACCATAAGAGCCCACTCGGGGTGGGAATTGATTATCCAAAACCCGCGACCATCGGAGCTGATCGTCTGGCAAATGCCGCCGGTGCGGTCGAATTGTACGGGGCCCCCGTGGTGGTCATCGATTTCGGAACGGCTGTTACTTTTGATATCGTGTCGTCCAAGAGACAATACGTGGGGGGAGTGATTGCTCCGGGGCTGGCGGTTATGACCGATTATTTGTACCAAAAAACAGCGTTACTACCGCAAATCACTTTAAGGGAACCTACGCACGCCATCGGCAAAAGTACTGTGGAAGCGATGACCATCGGCGCGGTTCATGGATACCGTGGCATGATTTCCAACCTACTGACAGAGGTCAAAAAAAACGTGGGTAAAAAAGCGAAAGTTATAATCACCGGCGGATATGGCAACCTGATCGCACAAAAACTCAAAGGCATTCACGAAGTCAATGACGACCTCACCTTGATTGGGCTGATTCAGGTCTATAAACGGTTGAGTTAATGGCCTGTGATCGCGAGCAGGCTGCGAGGCGATGAATCAAGATTCGAATTACTTATCGCAAACAATAATAAGGGGTCAGGTTCAACGAGCCTATGTCATCAGTAAAGGTGAACGGTAACCCGGCAAGGGGGAATGCAGCCAATGATGTGGACGGTGAGGTTGACGTTGTTCAGGGAAGTAATACAATAGAAATTGTGACGCGCGATTATCACGAGCAATCGGTAACGAATCGGTACCCGGTGGCTCTTCCCCAGGGAAGTGGTAAGGCGTACCAGTATGATGATAACGGAAATTTAGTGACCCATGGTCATAAGTCCTACGCATTGGTCGGGGTTAATCGTCTCAAAAAGACCACATATGGACCTGCGGCGACCCCCGATAACACGACCGAGTACAACTACGATGGAGCAGGCCAGCGCGTTAAGATTGTTGAGAAAGATGCCACCTCGACCGTCACTTCTGATAAGAAATTTGTATGGTGTGGTGGCGCACATCCGTGTGAAGAGCGGGACGCAACAGGCACGGTTATAAAACGCTTTTACGGATATAGATTCTACAACCCACAAACTGGAAGATGGATAAATCGGGATCCGATGAGCGAGCCGGGACATGAAGCGCTGTACAGCCTCGTTCCGTTTGAAACGGTGCCTTCTTGGCAGGAGTCTTTTGAATCGCATCTGCCGCAGGTTCAGATTTCGTCGGCAGGCGAAATGCTGCTACTCGACGGGAACCCTTACTTGGGGATGCGGAACAACCACCTTTTCTATATTGATCCGGATGGGAGAAATCCAGCAGCAGCAGTGGGCGCGGCCGCGCTGGTCGCAGCGAGAAAGCTCCTCCTAGAGCTCCTGAAGAACCGAGGGAAGAAGATTGCCGAACGAAAAACTAAGGGACAGGCTAATAGTTGAGGGACAGGCTAATAGGAAAAACTAAGGGACAGGCTAATAGTTGTGGACACCTACTACCGCGACTATTCTTACGAAGATCAACGTGTGGGCGGTTTGGTAACAGCTCAAGTCACCGAATTGATGAGCGTGACCTTGGGCGGCGGTTATTCCGAAAGTAACTCCCACTTCGGCCGGGAATCAGATTCCGCCTACGGCGAAATGGGCCTCGTGTTTTCGTTCTAGT
>Ga0163154_10006591_pt1 | contig 14149 bp, 20 predicted proteins | sample OliLakLV19MP9P1_FD_148649 | JGI IMG/M metagenome (GOLD analysis project Ga0163154, IMG submission 148649) | Freshwater microbial mat bacterial communities from Lake Vanda, McMurdo Dry Valleys, Antarctica - Oligotrophic Lake LV.19.MP9.P1 | ecosystem: Environmental > Aquatic > Freshwater > Lake >... | reverse complement strand
GATTGTTTTCTTCAACAGCATCAATTGCATTAGCTACAGTTTTTTCTAAGTACAAGAAATACTCGAAATTACCTATGACTACTTTGAGATCACAAAGAGCATCAACAATTTCAGGGACATCTATTTTACCAAGCTTTGAAAAATTACCCTCAAAAACCTGCCAAGCTATACGTTTTCGTAAGCGCTCATCTAAATTCAAAGCAGCTAACAACTCTCCGAACTCTTCTGCAATCAACGTAAGGCTATTTAAAGCTGATCTTTTCAAGTCCTTTTTAGTCATGCTATTTCTATCTTTAGCTGCATTCAGGAACTCGAATGTTTTTTCAGTTATACCCATTAGTTTAAATGTTTTTTTAAACAATTATAAATTAAAGTTGGATAAAGATTTAAGTCAACTTCTGAATAGTGCAGTTCTCTTATCATATCTCTGACATCTTCGGCACAACAATACAAATCAATTAATGCTGTAGTTAATACTGAAATAAGACAGCAACATTGCGATACTATTTCAATAATAACTACAACACCATCAACATAGTAATCTCCAAAATCTGATTCAACTTTAAATTGGGAAGTTATAGTAACTTCTGATTTATCGAAACAGTCTGTTATGTCAGCGATATACTCAGCTACGTTTTCTTGCAAAAACATTCTTATAGAATCTTTTAGCATTGAACCTATATTTTCCCAATCTATATCGTTGTCTTCTGGAACTTGATAAAACCAGTAATTCAACTTCAAATTATTTGGAGACATCATTTCCAAAAATTTTGTATTTACCCGTAAGTTTAGCAATAATACCGTCCGTACAGTGTTTAATCAAATTGATTTTAGTTCTACCATCAACTTGTACATCAATGGGTTCAAGACTGTAATCATCTTGATTTAATGTAGAAGGTATAAAGCCAAAGCGTTGTGTACCTTTAGCAATCTTTTTAGTGACACAAATGTCTTCTGTAGAAATTATGTTACCTTTTTGTACTTCACAAGAAGTAACTATGAATGGTTCAAGTCTTTTTATTTTTATCATTTTTTTTGTTTACTTTTTGTTTCATCTAATCGAGATCTTTTAGAGTCAACAGGTTTTAATAAATCATTTGCAGCTTTCTTAGCTTCCTTAGGGTCACCGTATCTTACGGTATTCAATCTTACTGCTTGCTCATGACTAACAGTAGCTTGTTTTTCTAAAACTTCTTTAGCAATAGTACTAGCCGCACTATCTTGATTGCCTGAATTAATTAACCTCTTAATGAATTTTAGCATTAGCTGAATCTTGGATAAGATGAAGGAATAACAGTTACACCTGATTTTGTCACAATAGTTTCAGTACGTTTAGCTTTTTCAGCTAAGTTTTTAACAATAGCGTCTACTTGATCTTTGATAGGTACAGATTCTACAACCGCATTTTCAAGACTATCTCGAAGCATTAAAGCTTCGTTTTTAGTCTTAACCATTGCAGTAACTTTAAACTCTATACAGTTTGGTTCAAGATCTTCTACATTAACTTGTTTAGACGTAGTTATAATTCTAGTAACTTTGAACATCTCTCCTTGTACAAATTTAGTTCCAGTCTTAGAAACAGTTCCAGCTTGATTAACTAAAATACAAATCTGTTCTTTTAAGAAGGATATTCTAGCTTCTACATTTTTTGTTCTTTTCTGAAAGGTATTTGCTCGCTCTTTCAAAATTCCGCCTTCTGCTTCTAGTAGTTTAATAAACTTAATGTATCTATCAATATATTCTACAGATAGTTGATCTTGCAAAATTGATAGATTATCAGAGTGATCTTCATCAGACTCTTCCAAGTCAGCTTCTAATATCTGATTAAATAAGTCTCTTTCATCTGGATCAAGCAATAAGCTATTGCGGTTCAATAACGAATCTTCCTTTGTCATTTCTTTTTAATTTAGTTAGTTTACAAAGACATTTAGTCTGTAAGCAAGCACAAGTCTTTTTTTGTAACTTCTTTTCAGCTTTCTTACCAACCTTAGTTCTATCTACAGGCCTTTTTTCCATAAACAATTTTAATTAATTTGTCACCACCATTGATGACAAAAGCTTTACCTCTTCTAGCAGCAAATGCTGGATGCTCTGAAATATGAATAGTAGTAGAAGTTAACTTATGTTTTTTCAAAGCAACTTCAAATAGTTTCAAAGCTTGTGTACCCCATAAGAACAATGGGACATCTGGACAAAGCTCAGTAATAGTTTTAATTAGCTCTACCATAAATGGTTGCCAAAAGCTATAGTGAGCATTAGGTTTTCCTTCTCTTACAGTTAGAGCAGAATTTAAAAGCAAAACCTTACTTCTAAATTCTGTCATAGACGGCCTTAGTATAAATTTACTGTCAGACAATAACAATCTTAAAGCTTCTTCAATCTTATCTAAAGATGCAGTCATAGTATCACTAGCAAATGCAACTCCAATAGCTTGACCAGCTGTAGGATATGGATCTTGTCCAATTATGACAGCTTTAATGTCATTTGGATTAGTTTCTTCTAAAGCTTTAAAAATATTAGCTTGTTTTGGAAAAACATTAAAATGCTGCTTTTCTGTAATCAGCATTTCTTCCAGATTGTCCAAGAAGGGGATTGTAAATCCTGCATCCATAGGCCAATTGCCTATCAGATGGTTCTGTAAGTTTGAGAATAAATTCAGCATCTTGTTCTGGATTGAGATAATCTAATACGAATAGAAAAGAATTGTAACAATCTTCGTCAACATTAGAATTTGGTATATAAACATTACCATAGTCTAATACTAACTCATTATCGAATGATAAAGCAAAGTGGTTATGAAACCAATCTAAGCTATTATTCTTAGGTAGTCTAAATTGTGGATAAACTTCTCTGTATTTAAAGAAAATGTTTCTAACTAAAGTTTTGAACTCAGCTTTACTGAGAAATTTAGTTAGATTACCAATTTCGTCTGGATCATTATTATCACTCTTTGGGAGGAGTTCAATGAACTTATTTTGATGTTTCAAATAATTAACAATCATATTTAGTGTTTTAGTTTATTTATGAAATTATGAATTTCAGTTAAAGTTAATTTTGGTTGTGGAAAATACCATTGACAGAACTCTTTAAATTTATCTTTACGTAAGAACTTACGAAGTTCAGCAAAGTCGTTGATCTGTTTGTTTCCGTCGCCGGTAGAAGGGAGAAGCCTGCGAGTTACCGTTTTTCCTAAATTTGTTTCTAATTGACTGATACCTATCAAACCTCCTTCATCTTGTTCAATATAAGTATTAACTCTTCTATTCTTAAATAAGCCTAATTCTTGTTTCGACATACCGGTAGAATTTTCAGAATTTGGTACTAACAAAGTTTGTATATGGTCATACACAACCATAGCATCTTTTCTACTTTTAATTAATCCTAGTGGATCAGTTGGTTTCAAATCATTTAATACATAAGGCATAAAATCTAATCCTATACCACCTGTAATAAATTTAGGAGTTTGTTTTGGTAAGTAACATTTCCAAAAGAAGTCTCCATTTAGCATAGTTACTAAATAGCCATAAATTGGAAACTTAGGAGAAGACTTTTTATAGAACTTACCATTGAGATAGATTATATCAACAGCATAAGTAGAATAATATTCCACTTCTTCTAAACTGTCAAAATCATAACCTCTAACCCAATATTGATAATCATAATTAGACCAATCTCTAAGGTCTACATCTACAGTAACTTTTTGTTTTGGCAATAATGTGATCTGTTCTTTAGAAACAGTATAATTGTTTTTCTTTAGTACGTCATTGTATATAGCTTGTAAAAGCTCTACAAATAATCCACCTTGTAAAGCTTTTCTATGATGTATATTAGCTACTGTAAAAACATCTCCACCATCTCCACCAAAATCTTTGAATCGTATAGTACCATTATCACCTATATAAAATCCTAACGATGGCGTAGAATCATACCTCATAAAAGAATGGAGATGTTTACCATTATATAACGATGTTAATATGTCTTGTCTAGTATATCCAGTATAAATAGAGTACAGATCAATATCATCTATATTTAATTTTTTTAAGTACTTCCTAAGTTCGTTCTTAGAATATATTGTATTTGGAATCATAACTTATCAGTTTGTAGAAATAAAAAATCCCCAACTATGTTTCAAGTTGGGGATCAAATAAATAAATTAGCTAAAAATGCTATTGCTCAAATACTATTGCTTAGGTGCAAAAGGATTTCTGTGTGTTGTTGCAATAGCAGCAGCAGCAGGGGTAGTAACTGTTCGAGCAGAATTTTCTTCAATTACATCAAATCTTTCGTTTGGTGCTGGTTGAATAAATTCAGGGCAATCAGCACTGCCAGTAGCAATAAAGTTTCCAAGCCCAAATACTAATTCATTCGGACGACCACCATTGCCGTCATTCCGCTTCAACTTCAACCAAACCGTAATAGGAGCGACTTTTACCATCTTGCCGATGGCATTGACAATTTGTTCAATTACTTGAACTGCTGTCTTTACTAAAGTGGGTTCAGCTTCACCTGGCAATGTCAAAGAATACCCACCCTCTTTAGAAGACTTAATATTAAAGAACACTACAGGCTCTTGGCCAGTTACAGCAAAACAAATTGCCCTAACTACATTGTTTGCAATTTGCAGGTTTGGCTCCCACACAATTGTACTGACATTGCTGCGATACAGCGTACCGCTCTCAAATACAAAGTTGATGTAATGACGCAATGAATCTTCTGTAACCATCTCTGGTGTGACCGGCACATCTTTTGCAGGTCGGGCTACACCGGTTTTGAAGTTAGGATCTTTTTTGACCCCAGTCGTAAAAAATGCTTCAACGAAATCCACCAACAAAATTGGAGTCTCCGAACTGATCTGTAAGGGCAGCTTTTTAATCAGAGGTTGCTCTGTTGCTGCATTGAAATCAAAAGACTGCTTTTGATTAGACATAGATTAATTTGTTTTTAATTGTACAATAAAAAACACTAAAAGGATTGCTAATGTAAATGAAAATGGCTGCCAAGTAAATACCTGACAGCCATTTTGTAAAACTAAATCCGAAACTAAGATCCGACAACTACGGCTTCTTCCGTAGTTTTAGGCTTACGATTACGAACTGTGATTCCACGAAGTGGTGCACTTTTAACAATTGCGATAGCATTGTCAACCAATTGCTCAAAATCTACAACTACACCAGCACCATTGAGATAAGTTGCGCCTTCTTCAATAGTTTCGCCATTTTCAACTACACCCATTACCATACTGTTTCCAACAGTCATTACCATGAACCCTTTTGCAGGGTGCAAACCAAATAGTTCACCTCCAGCCGTTTCCCGGAAATAGGTTGCAAGCTCAGTAGCTTGTACCTCATAGCGAGTTTTACCGAAAACAACTACTGAACCTACTTCTGGAACTGCTTTTTCTTCGGCTGTAAATACTTTGAGTTCAGCATTTTTCAAGATGGTAAATTCAGGGCTTTGCCGATTAATCTTATCAGCCCCAGCAGCTTCCAGTTCAGATTGCTTTACATCTGCGATTTTCCGAGCAGCATCATTCGCTGTGGTGTTTCCATCAAATAGATAGCCGAAGCTTACCGTGTTATCTGGATTTGTAACAGTCAGACCGTCTGGAAAGCTAATGCTGGCCTTTGGCAAAACAACTACTTTAGATGCAATGCGATTTAATCTCCAATTGAATGAGTTTAGGATAGTTTCCGTCACATAGCTTTTACCCATGCTGGAGAACGTAATACCTGTACTGTCACGACGTACACTAACAGGTTTAGCAGCTGTAGGTTTAGGAGCTACTTGTGTTTGAAACGCGTCAATCAAATTCAGACTAGCCATAAATAATATATTAATTGTTATAAAAAATGTGAAATGATGTAACAAATTGATAGCACAAAGTTATTACTACTTTGTGTCGCTTGCAATACTTTCTTTAGAAATTGCAATATCTTCCATAGAAGCGAGTTCCTCTGTATTGTAAAAAGAAGTAACCCAACCGGAGATAGTTCTATTCACTCTCTTCTTAGCTCTAGCTAATAAACAGTCAGCAGGATAACATTTCCAATTACTCTTGGAAGTTAATAATGCTGTCTCAGCTTCACTAAAGAGGAATTGACCATAGGCAACTTGAACTTTACCATTTATTTCTAAGGTGCCTTTAACTCTACTAATTCTATCATAGATGGCTGAATCATCCATGCTTGCCCAAACACATACGATTTTATTTTTACGTTGTATTTCAGGAATTAGCTCAAGCTCTAAAGCATTTCTAAAAATTAGGTAGTTTGAATCATCCATTATTAGATGTTCTTTTATAGGCTCATCTAACCCGTTTACGAATAAATAGCGCAGTGGCTTGTAGTTATAAATAATTTCTATTTGCAATCCACGGTCTTGAGCTAAGATCATGTCAGCATGACTATCAGAAGTTAGTTTACCGTTAGTGGGTGTAAAATGGTTTAATACCCATGCAACTGGTTTACGGAAATAAGCTGCTAGTTCCATAGCTTGCATTATATCACTAACCCTTGTGTAGCCTTGTACAGCTTCACTTTGCAATAACGCTGCTGCATAGGCGTACTCTTCACGTTTAATTATAGACATAACTGATAATGGGTCAAGTTCTGCCTGAGTAGTTAGAAGCATTGTTTGCATTGGCTGTCGGTCTTCAACAGCTTCAATCAAAGTAGCATCTTCAATAAAGTCCTCGTTCGAGGTCAAATTTTCTTTGTTCATACAAATCTTTAATTTCAGTTAGTTCAGAATATTCTCCAAAGTTTTGTAAAATACAAGGTCTTATTTCACCATGCTCTATATAATTCTTAAACCATAAATCACCTTTACCACCTTCACGACCTTTAATATTAGATACATGCAGTAATTTGTTAGTAGGTAATTTAGCAGTACTATACAATTGACATTTATAGTCTGCTGGTTGAATCATGCAGAACATAGCATCCACCCCTTGCAAAAATTGTCCACCCATGTATATATCGTCCCTTTCTGGGAAATGCTTAGATGGATTCTTCCACCTATCTGGTTTGCTGTAGTTATTGTTGAATTGTGTTATAGGAAAGATAGTAGTACCTAATTTAGCAAACTCTATCAAATCTCTAATAACATTATTCATGGCACTAAAGTCATCTTCTGATCTTTTTAATAGCAATACATGATCTATACCCAGTACGCACTGATCGTAATCACTATTATCAAAATCTTCCCAAATAGAATTTAAGATATACTCTAAATGTTGAGTCTTATCTATAAACTTTTGATGGACTGGATTATGAATTTGAGATAGTATGACTTCATACAACTTTAACTCTTCGTCAGTAACTTTAATATATATATCTTTACCAACCAGACTTGATATTGGATCAAGCTTAGATGATAGCATATAATTAAGACCTTGTTTTACTATATCGCCTAATCTTCTTTGTAATTGTCGTTTTGTTGCCAATTCTAAATTACAGGTATAGGTTGCGATCTTTTGATTGTTTAGAGGAAATAGTATAACCTCTTCACCTTGCTCAACAAAATTACAGCGGTCTAATAAATATTTAATTGTATCAGCAGTAAAATCGGATTTGCTAACAGCTATTATACTATTAGTAAAATCTAAGTTTAATCGCTCAAACAAATAACTCTTCATCGAACCAGTTGCCCCTGCTATGCCATAAATATGATAAGGCCGGAACATCTTGTTCACGGCCCTATTCATCGCAGGATACCTACTTATTATACCTTGCGCTGTACCATCTCTCTCATCTCTCAATTCTTTCATCGCTTGTAATACAGCGTCTTCGCTATTTGCAAAAATCATACATTATTATTTAAGGCTTCATAAGTGGTATTTACTTCGTAACCACCAGCAACTTTGTTATTGTATTCTGCTTCCAGATCTTTCCACAAATCCAAGAACTTCGTTATACTCATGTTCAAAGATTCTTTAGTATTTGCAATTAGATTGATAATCCTATTGTGATTTTCTATAGGATTATCCTCTAAAGCTACCTTATAGAAATCACAAAGATTTCTATCAGTAATTAGTTGTAATCTATGACCTGCATTGTTTACAGTCGGGTAGCTAAATTTTAGATCTTTAACTAATTGAAGATAAAACTCTTCAACACCATGAATAAGTTCTTTAACCTCTAATGCCAGATCAGCATAAGGTCGTTTAAATTTATCTGTATTTGTAAGCGATCGTTCATCTGGAAACCGTCGGAAGTATTCTGCAATTTGCAATTGCAATTCACCATGTACATTGCACATCTTATAGTAGCTTTTATGTACTAATAGATAATCAATTATGCTAAACCCTGCTTGCATCCAATCAGCTGAATATCGAGCTAAAAGCTTGACCATTTTGTTGGTCTGAATTTCCTGTGCCATCAATTATGTTTTTAATATCGTTAACAGAATGATACGGTTCAATTAAAGATGTTATAGGTACAGTCGTCTTTTTCTGATACCTATTTAACCAATATTGATCAACCGTATTTTGAAAATACAAACAAATCGTTACAGCAGTCTTATCTGGATCATCTACATCAAGTCTTTCTGATCTACCCTTCTTTTGTACAAATGTATCAGCATTGCTACTGCCAGAGCAAATCATTACAATTTGTATCTTAGGATCATCATAACCTTTTACCATTGATCTGCCTGATATAAGCTTAGTAACTATTCCAAATTTGAAATCTGACTTAGCAGCATTATTTAAAGAAGTATCTCCAAACATTTTAGTTTGTCCCTTCTTTTCACCTGATTTATACTTAACTAAATCTGCACTTATTGGATAAAATGATAGTCCATCTATACCCATTCCCATAGGCATATTCTCTCTATCTGAATAACAGCTTACAGCAGCTATATCAGCTAGATTAAGTTGATTAGTCAAGTCTTTAATAAACTCTCTGCTTTCAGAAAAACAAATAATCTTTTTATCAACTAAAGCTTTTATAATAGCTTTAGCTACTTCAATCTTTCTTTCATGTTTATACAGCATAAAAACTCTCTTACGAGTCAATTCCATTAAAGTGCTTGCTTTAGCCAATAAAGACTGTGGATTACATTCAATTTGAGTTCTAATAAGCTCCAATTTTCTTAGTTCGTTTTGCTCTTGTACAATTCTAGTAGATATGTCACTGGTATAGCCTAAACTAGCAGCAACTTTCATAACCATAACTTCTCTTGGCAATCTTATCCAATCACCTTTAGAGTTTTGTTCTGATTTACCTGACAAACACCAATTAGCAGCAGCTAAACCTTCTTTACCGAAAGACTTACGGAGTATTTCTATTTCTATAGATAGCTCTTCATACTCTATTTTAATATCTTCCGGTAAGTCAAGACCATAGTTGATTATAATAGATTTACTAGTAAATCCTTTTGCCATAGCTTCTTTTTCTCCGATATAATCTACCATCGGGAAAAGATTTAGAAATTCTTTTACCGTAGGATTATCACGATCCATACTAGCATCTAACCATAACCACCATTTTGCGATGATTGTGCCTGACCAGATTTGTTTAGTTTCTGTACCCATCATTGACATAGGTTCATCCAGAACTACTAAATCAAATGCTAATGGATGATCTTTTCTATAAGCTTCCGATATAAATTCACTTGCAGTAGCTACTACAACATCTTCAACTTTAAAGCGTTTCAAATCAGCTTTCCAAGTTTTCTTCATATTAGGATTGTGTACTACAACTCCAATTGAACAAGTAGGGTGTTTCTCCCTAGTAGTTTTTATGGCAAACCAAATAGCTGCTGTAGTTTTTCCAACACCTGTAGACCACTCTAGGCCACCTATTCCTTTGTTAAGTCTCCATTTTTGAAGACCTTGTATTTGTCGTTGAGTTCTTTCATCAAGATGAATCATGTAAATTTAATTTAGTTAATAACTTAGCCCTACTTAGGTAGAGCTAAATTATTATCAGTTAAACTTTAATTCTTATGTACTTCGTTCTAATAAAGCTTTGAAGAGTTTCTAATTCTAAATCAGTATCTTCTAAAGTCACAACAATTCTATCAGTATACACTACTTTGACTGTATAAAATATGTGATAGTCTAGGCTTATACGTGATCCGGTTCTAACACCATTCTTAACACGATAACCAAATGTGTTACGGTTGAATTGCACTTTGTCAGCTTGTTTGATTTGAACTTTGTCAGCTTCAATTTCAAGTGTTGTACATCTTTTTTGCAGAACATCTAAATAATTTTCGTTTAGATTCATCTGTTCTTTTAAAACCTTATTTTGTTCATTTAACGTTTCAGCTAAGTCAATCAACTTAATTAATGACTGAGTTACTAACTTTGGTAAAGTAGTTAATAATACTATATCACGTAAATTCTTAAAAATATAAGCGTCATAATTTTTTATTTCAGGATCTATAATTAACGCAGCTTCATTTAAAATTTCTTCAATGTGTTCCACAGTTTGTTTATTTATTTCTGCCAATATTTCTGCACCTCTAAACTTGAACCCATAGTAAATCGCTCAAGATATAGATCAGCAGAATACAGCATGATTATTGGAATAGTCAAAGCATTACTGATTTTATAGTTAATACTTAATCCAGTAGTTTTAATAGAAACTACATGATCTGAGTATTTTTCACAAAATTTTAATGCCGAATCAAAGCTTACTTCTCTTTCGTACTTTATCGTAAATTCAAAAGCATTGGCTTTATTATTTAGCCAAGCTTTTGAAACTCCATCAAATTGTTCTGGTGTCTGATAGACCAGTTCGTCATGCACTTGTAATAATAGAGTTACTTCAAGTCCAATCTTTCTAAGCTTTCTGATGTTAGCTATTGCAAGCTTAATCATATCAGCTTGAGTACCCTGCATAGGATAATTACGGACTGCTTTAACTTCTTTGATTGCATCAATACTATCATAAGCATTTTTGTTTTGATGTACTAATGCTTGAGTTAAAGGAAAAGTAATTCTACTTCCACCGTATTTATTAAGTATAGAGTAACCCTGTTTAGCGGCAAGCTTAACTTCCGATTCTACATACTCATAGCATTTAGGCATACAATCTTTCATGGATTGTAAAGCTACTTTAGCTTCTTCCCAATCTATTCCAAGAGTTTCTGCACACTTACGAAATTCCATTCCATAGATTCCACCAAATGTGGAACTCTTGAATTTATTTCTAATATGCTTATTCTCTTTTTTAGATACTATAAGTTCTTGAGATAGCCTAAAGCATTCTTTAGCTTCAATTGTACCATACTGGCTAAAATATCCTTTGACAGCAGGATTGTTTTTTTCCTGCCTGAACTTGGCTACGTCGTACCACAATCCCATCTCTTTCCCTGCTCGGAATAAATATATTTGTTGCCAAGTATATTGTGCTACAGGGCTGTGAGAGTCATCGTCAATAACGGCTCTGTCGTATACACTCTGCTCATTCGCTTTATCGGCAAGGATAATTACTTCTGCTCCGGAAAGATCCGCTGTGATTAGGCTGTGACCTTTGTCAGCGACAAAACAGTGCCGATAATCTCCGGCACTTGGAATGTTCTGAGTATTGATTTTATCAGGTAATTTAGTACCACCACCTGATTGAAACCTACCTGTAACAGCAGACATAGTTCTAAAAGCAGTATAGATTCTATGATTATGCAGCTTATTTAACCACTTACCTCCATAAGTTGCAAATAGCGTTCGTAACGAATTGTACTTGAATATCAATTCAATAAACTCTTTATTAGGATGCTCAAAGTTTTGAAGCATTACTTCTAGCTTGTCCTTTTTGGTAGTATATTTAATACTACTTATAACTTTTCTTTTGTTATTAGTAATTTTAATATCTGGTACTAAATAAATATCTTCATCTTTAACAGGTAGGTGATAGTTTAGCTGGCCACAAATAAAAGTTACTTGTGTAGGGCTGGCCCAATTAACTCCTTGATTGAATAAAGCAGTTAGTTTAGCTTTGCTGCTTTTATTTTGATAGAACTCTCTTACCCAATCAGTTTCAGTAAACAAATCGTAATTACCAGACAATGGTATAAATCCTCTTTTTTTAATCAGAACTTTATTAGTCTTTACTATCTGGTCTAATTCCTTTGCAATATTCTGAATCTCTGCATATACTTGTTCAGCAATATTAATCCATTTAGTTCTATCTATTAAAACACCAGTACATTCCGCAATACAAACTTCTGACAGAATCTCACTTTCAGTTAGTAGATTTTTTATTCCAAATTGAGCAGCACACAATAATTGATTTTTCATAATAGGATATAGATAGTCTACATCTTTACCAGCATATTCAATCTGTGCATCACTAAACTCAGAACCTAAATAATCTACAAATGATAATTGCTGCTCTTTATTTAATGCGGGAACTTTTAGATGTCTTTGTGCCGTATCAGATAAATTATATCTAACTCCATCAGGCCGATCTTTCTCAGAATAACCTAATCCTTGTGAAAGCTTTTGATCTGATACCATTGTGCAATACCAATCCAAATCCAGTCCATAATGGTGATACATTACATTACCATCGTATTTAGCATTATGAGCTAAATACGTTTTATTCAATCCATATTGATTAAATATAGATTTAATAAAGTCTTTACTGAGTTTAGCTAGATTTAAAACTATAGTACCATAATTACTATTTAAGCTCATTAGTAATGGCCTTAGTTTTAATACATCTAAGCCTGTAGTTTCCGTGTCTAAGCAAACAAAAACACCTTCATAAGATTCGTTGAAGAGCTTATGAAGGTGCTGTATAGTTTGATCAGATTCATTTTGAAGATATAGAGTCATTTTACGATTATTTTGGTTTGTACATATTGTAAAAATTGTAGAGTTCTATTATCAACTTTGCATCGGCTATAGTAATATTGAGTAATTTTGGAGTTGATGTATCTAATAAGATTTGATGCTTGTAGTCTTTGATCTTTTTTTGAAGTATAGTAATAGCTTCTTTTAATTTTATCTCATCCATTTTGAAATTATTTTGAAGTAAATAAAAACGGTAGAAGATGGAAGTTATCAGGACTTTCTTCTTCTACCGGCGATAGTAAAAATTTTAATTTAGATTAGCTCAGTCATTATAATGTTTTATTTCTGACCGATCAAAACGGCAATAGCGCAAAGCTACGAGTCAGGTGCAATGCTACCAATCGGTAACAACTTCGCCTTTCTCCGTAAACATCATTGCACATCCTGTTACCTTTAAATGATTGTATTTAGAAATAAAATCATCTAACTTTTTATTATTGTAATCGTAAGCAATATCCTTTTCGTAAGAAAAAAAATATGTCCCCATACCCATAGTAAACTTTTTTAACTTTTTGTTTTCTGAAATTATATTTCTTGCGATGTTTTCAATTTCAATTAAACACAAGCGAGTTGCTTTTTCTAAAATTACCTCTGATTCTTCAACAAGTTTATCAATGTCTTTCATTTCGTTTCAAATTAAATTTAGTGCTGATAATATAGTATTTACGCAAAGCTACAAGTTATGTGCAATGCTAAAATTCAACCTCCGTAACGATTAATCCTCTTGAATCTAATTTATAGTCTTTTACTTTATCTTTATTTTGAATGGTTTTTGCCCATTCTAGGATTTCGCTAAGTGGTGTAAATTCCCTAAACACTCTTTCTTGCCAAACATTTCTCCATTCATCTTCATTTACCTGAATGGTTTTTTCAAATTTTACTAATACTAATATCATTTCGTTTCAAATTAAATTTAGTGCTGATAATCCGCCTAGCACATAACAGCGGTTTGGCTATATTCGGTGGCAATAAGCCTTGTTGTAAACTTGAACCTTTGTGCAATGCCACCAGACATTGCTAAGCCGACAAACATTAGATGCAATGGGGCAACCCTGAATTTTCAAACTCTTTTCTACTTAATTCTGCAATTCTATCAAACTCCCACGTACTTAAGTATCTTTCTTTACTTGTTTGTAAAAATCTAAGGAGTTGTAATTCATCAACCTCTTCTTTAGTTAAGCCTACAATAGCTACTACAGGCTTTGCGTCAAGAGATATTTTGTTTAAATTGAAGTTTTCGTGTGCCATTGTTATTTTGTTTTCTGCCATTGTATTATGATTTATATTTGAATGAATGTTTTGCTATTCTAGCCCATTCCACTAATTCTGTCTTATTCCAAATAT
>Ga0163154_10006588_pt1 | contig 14153 bp, 8 predicted proteins | sample OliLakLV19MP9P1_FD_148649 | JGI IMG/M metagenome (GOLD analysis project Ga0163154, IMG submission 148649) | Freshwater microbial mat bacterial communities from Lake Vanda, McMurdo Dry Valleys, Antarctica - Oligotrophic Lake LV.19.MP9.P1 | ecosystem: Environmental > Aquatic > Freshwater > Lake >... | reverse complement strand
GAAGAAAGCTGGGGCTTGGAGCGGAACTTACCGCCGAGGCCACCCGATCGACGGATCTTTCGGTGCTTGCCGAGTGTCGGACGCTCGTGGACGGGGGCTTGGTCAATCCTGCCGAATCACTCGCCATATGTCTTGGATGATCGTACTATTCGCCCAAATATCGTCGGCTCGTTTGCAGCGGAGTGTCGCTTGCGAACATGCAGTCTTAATTGCGTCGTGAATGCGGGAGAAAGCAGCACCGAACGGCATCATGATCGCCACGAGATCATGCTGCATCTCGGTAGAGTGAGGAACCTCGAAGACCTTCGGGGCAAACGTGAGCTTCTTCACGGTTTCCGGTGAAGCGTGAGCAGTGGAAACAAAATGCCCGTCAACAGATCGCAACTTCGCTTCACCCGAAGAAGGATTCACAGCCACTTCGAGTTTGTACTGCTTTAGAACTCGATTCATCCGACCGAGCGCACCATCGAAGTTCACATTTTCCGATTCATTGGCCTCGAAGTAGACCGGGTTCATTACCTCCTCAATTACCGACGACATCTCCGGTGAGGGAAACGCCCCGACAGGAGAAGCCTTGCTGTTAATGTCGATCACTGCATCTCGTGTCCAAGCGTTGCGTGTTTCGCCCCGATGGATGTAATCGAGTCCGAGTCCCGTAAAGAATGTGGTCAACTTTGAGGAACTGCGGTAGGGGAACGGGAGAGGACTGTCGCCACAGATGAACTGTGCGATTTGGTCAAGTGCAGCCGACTTCAGTTGCATCTGCTTTCTCCTACCCCTGCCTCTTGATCTCAGCCACCTTCGCCACCAGGAAGCCCACTTCGTCGCCATCGAGTTCGGCGACCGGGGCTACGCCGTGGATGTTCTTGATGAGGTCTTCCGATGCGCCCAGGAATGCTTTGAACGACGAGTCGCCATCGCAGCGACCGAGAACGTGACCATCCGGCGTGATGACCATTTCGATAAGCCTGGGCGTGGTCCAATCTTCTTCCAGCAGGCATCCGAGAATCGCTTGGAAGTGATCGCTGACCTGCACGGCCCGGAGCTTGCGGGCGCAGTCCTGGCGGATTTGGTCGGGTTCACGGATCGGCTGCATTAGAAGTCTTCCGTTCGTCCGACTTGCCCACCGAGACCGACTGCTTCCCCACTTGAGTTGGATGCTCCGTAATGCAGTACAAAGTGTGGTTTTGGACGGACCAGAACCGGCTCATCCGACACGATTGTTAGCGTTCGTGATCCACGAGTCATTGCGACATAGAGGCTCTCAGCTTCACCGTGGTCGGCAGCGTCCAGCACAACGGCGTGATCGAACTCCAACCCCTTTACCAGCAGCGGCGTACCAAGTGCCGCTCGATCCACCCTGCCACCAATGTGGCGAAGGCGGTTCCGTATGTTCCATGCAGTTTGCCGAAGCGAAACCGCTGGATTAAGTCGATGTTCTCGTATTGTCCGCTTCATTTCTCTCCAAAGCTCGTCCCTCGCTTTTACCAGCCGATGATCTAGCTCAATCAGAGCATCCATCAATCCGAGGACGCAACTCAAAGAACTCGTATCACGGACAACCTCGATGGCACGCAGAACCCGTTGGTAATCTAGCCGCTTCGGCTTAACTTGGACGCCTTGAGCAAGCCGATTTCCAAATTCCTTAACGGCAGAAGGAAACCCTGCGATGCAGAGTTCCGCAAAAGCAAGCACTTGCTTTGCCCTTTCTATGCCAGATGCAGATTCGATCTGGTGTGACCATTCGAGTAAATCGTCGCACTCAACTGTTTCCATTGCCCGGTATCGTCCCTTGAGGTTGCGTGCGAGGCGATGACATTCATTACGCCACTTTCTGAGTCCAATTTGCGTTTCACCCTTCTTCGCCTTCACTCCAAAGCACGCCTTGAGTCGGCCTTGCTCCTTCTGCGCCGTCGTCGGGTGAAATTCAATCGGACCCTGCCGCAAGTCGATGTCTTCACCGGCGATGAGACGCCGCCGCAAATCCAAAAGCCATTCGCCTAGTGCCTCGTTACGATTACTCCAGCGATGCGGTGTAGACAATTCGGCTATCGTCGTAAAATGCGTTTGTACTTCGTGCCACTTGCAACAATCGTTCTGATCGAGTAACGCAAAGATCGCCTGAAGTGGATCGCCAACAATTCGCACGGGCATTATCTCGGCTAGGCTGAGTATCAGTTGATGCTGACCAAGTGAGCAATCCTGATATTCGTCAACAAATACACCGCTGTAGGTCGCCAAGAGGACTTGGCGTATTGCGCTTCGTTGGATGACCCGAAGCGAGGCTACCCGAAGGTTCTTCCAGTCATCACCATTGGGAATCACTGTCGTCCAACCTGAAATGGTTGGAAACGATGAAGCATAACGAAGTGCCAATCCATCAATCGTAATGACCCCATATTTCGCTGATGGAACCCCTTGTTGCTCCAAGTGACCTCGAATTGCTCTTACTCCTGCGTGGGTGTGCGTGAGGACAAGTTGCCGTCCTTGTGAACAAGACACGGCTTCAGCAAGGAGGTAAGTCTTGCCGCATCCAGCGGGCGCAATGACGAGTCCACGACGAGATGCGGCGAGGGCGAGAGCTTCCTTACTCGGCATACACCCATCCCTCCAAGACCGATAGCGTCTTTGCAAGAGGCGACGATGGGATCTCCGCCAAATGCGCTGCAATCACGCCTCCGAGCAGTTCACCAGTCGTAATGTCCTTAAACCATTCCCCACCTTTTGACTTGGCGGCTTTACCAATTGCTCTCCGTAACACTTCTTCAGAAAGTCCATTTGCAATCAACGTGTCGATCTGCAACTCACACTTGGGTAAAGCGGTCCCCAACTGCTTCTTGAGAGATTCTCGAACGGTCGCCTCGGTAAAGCGTTCTGTCGCAATCGTAAGAAACTGTTGTAGTGCAATGAGTGGAATGTCAGTGCAGACTCTTTCTTCTGTTGCCATATTTCCAGGCCACAAGGATACGGTGATTCCAAGGTTCTCCATTTCACTTGCGGAAACAGAAAGTGGCTCATCTGAGTCGCCAAGGAAGGTAACGTCATATCCAAGTCGCCGGAACTCGATGGCAATTGGTGGACCGCTGCTTCGGCCTCCTCCATTGATAGGGACAACGCCGCAAGTTGCAAATGAACTACCGTCGTGCAACTTCTCCCAGAGGTCGTCAAGTCCTCGAAGCATGGCTTCCTCTGTCTTGCCTTCGCAGACGACGATCTTTCGGGCTAGAAACGCATGGGAATATGTGCGAGCAATTGGTTGGAGAGCCTCGACTTGCGAACCATGAACATGAGTCACTGATGTGACGCCGTTCTTACTGCGAACAAACCTCAACGACTTCACATCGAGGGACATTATCGGCGTCGGGCTGTGCGTTGTCGTAATCACCTGTCCTTTGGCAACTGGCTGCTCTTTGGACTTTGCATCAGGAAGACGATCTTCACACAGACGCTTGATTAGGCGACGAATGCGATGAGGTTCCAAGCCATGTTCAATTTCGTCGATCAGCAAAATCGAGTCGGCACCCAAACCCTCGTGCTGAATTGCAAGCCCCGTCAGCCTTCTCGAACCTAATCCCGTTGCTCGCACTGGTACACGGCTGGAGTCGTGCAAAGACAATGCGCCAGTTCCAAACCCTTGCGAACGAGTGTCTAGCCCCGCCGATAAATCGGGCAATTGCACGCCAAATCGTTTCGCAGCGGTTTTCGCACGATATGCCGCACTTGCAAGCTCCTTTTGTGAGGTACTGAAAATCGCCTCGTTCGCTGCACGATTCACAAGTGCCAACATTGAGTTTGCATCAGAAGCATTCTCGGTGATGCGTGCAAGAGCCGACCCTCTGCTCCAGGTGAGATGGCGTTCCACGTCGTTTCCAAGACGTGCCATGCAAAAGCGTTCCCGATCTCGCCAAGAGAGTTGCTTGGCCTCATTCACGGCATCTTTGACTAGCTCCCAATGAGGTTCGAGATCGTCGCCAACTCGGAGGCGTAAAGTGACGACGGGTTCCCAACCATCGTCTGGATCGTCATTGAACGGCTTGAATGGCTTGTATCCCCGAAGAAAGAGTCCGCAGCGATCTTCGGATAAAAGGTCGTCCGTCAAATGACCGAGCGTGACCTGAATGCGAATTGGAGATGTTGTGTCAGCCTTGTAGAAGTCTGCATCGCTGAATGGGATATTCCAACGAGGCAGTAGTGCAAGTTCGATAGCGTCGAGAATCGTGGTCTTAGTTGAATCCCCTGGGCCGATTAGACAAATCAACCAGCCGTCAACGTGCCAATCAAGGGATTTGATCCCTCGGAAGTTGTCAATGGAAATATGTCGGATGAGCATCAAAAAACGTCCCTTAAAGCACTGGCATCATCGGGTGGCGATCACCTTCGCCAACAGCGTCTTGATGTACGTTTCTTTGTCGTCCTTCTGAAACAGGACGTGACACTTCTGGAGGTCGGCCTTGGTCATGCCTTCGCCCCACATTGGGATGTTCGGGTACGGCGTCGGCGAGACGATGAAAGAATTCAGCACCACAGCGGGATCGGCAAGCCGGGCTTCGATGTCCTTGATCGTGCGGTAGAACTGGACTTTCGGGTTTGAGGAGCCGTCGTCAAGCTGGCGCAGGCCCTTCGGATCGACGAAGGTGACGTACTGCTTCTTGCCAACCAGCAGCCAGAGAATGAAGTCGGGGTAAAAGTTGCCCGCCTCGAAGAAGCCGATGCCCCGCTTGCTCACGTTGCGGAGCAGGAAAAGCTCTCGGTCCTTGAAGAAGTCCTGGTTGTCGTCGTGGAACTTCTTCAAGTCGAGAACGAAGTCCCGTTCCCCATCGTTGAGCGACACGGGACTGACTTCGATCAGGTTGCTTTTGCTGAGATGCAGCAGCGGCTGGTACAGGTGGTTGCCGAACCAATAGGCCGTCAGATTGCCGACGTTCAACTTCTCCCGAATCTTCTTTTTGTTGATCTCTTCCTTCAGGTCGATCAGACCTTGCTTGATGGTTTCCGCCGATTCGTCGATCAGCAGCCGGTATTCCTGCACGAAGTTCGGGTCGTCTTCTCGAAGGTCGTGGTACTCCAGGTGGTCGGCCTCCCACTCCTGCTTCTTGTGCTTGTAGTAGCGGTCGATGTACTTCTTGAGCAGTGCGACAGCGATCTCTTCCCAGCGGCGTACCCGGTCGAAGCGGGTGAATTCCATTTCCGCCGAGGGAATGTAGAGCCGATACCACCGCTTGCCTTCGGGACGGGGCGCAAGCAGTTTCAGAATGCTCTCACGGGGCAGATTCAGGTTGTACCAAGCTCGCTCGTTCTTGAAGTGCTGCAACTCGAAAAAGATGGAGTCGATGTCCATGAAGGCCAGATGCTTGTCCTCGAACGTGCCTTCCTCCGGGGTGGACAACTCCGTAACGGTGACGACGCCTTTGCTCTGCTGCGATTGAATCTTCGGATACCAGTTGAGCGTGATCGGGTGCTTCAGCAGGAAGGCGTTCGGCTCGTCCAGGGTGGGTTTCTTTCCTTGCCGTTTGAAGTCCACACCTTCCTTCAGCCGGATGCTGGTCAGCTTCTTCCCGCCCAGGTTCTTGACGACCGGCAGGATGAACTCGATCCGTTCTTCGTTCGATGGCAGCCCTTCGTCCTCCAGGTACTCCTTGAACTGCTGCATGTACTGCGCCCGGATGCCGAAGATGTTCAGCGTTTCCAACAGGACGATGTGCTGCGGCTTGGGAACGCCGTCGATCCGGCTGCTGCGTTTCAGGCACATGCCCAGGCCCTTGAGCCGCACGCCACGACCGAAAAGTTGAATGATCTCCGAACCTTCCGATTTGCCGACGTTCATCAGGCCCATCGTGCTGACCCGCCAACTGTTCCATCCTTCGGTGAACTTCTTCGAGCCGATCAGCACGTTGATCGTCGAATCGTTGGCACTCAGGTTGGCGAACAGCGACCCGGAGAATTCCTTGTCGTCCACGGCCATGAATTCAGGATGTTCCTCGCACAATTTGCAGAGGTTGGCGGCGTCACCGACGTTGATGAGGCCGAAGACTTCATTTTCGCCCAGGCGTAAGGCGATCTCTCCATCCGTTCCCTTTAAGTTCAAGACGTGCAGCTTGGCCGGAGATGGTGAGTTGAACAGCACCTTGAGGATGGTGCCGAACATCTCCTCGCCAGTCTGCTTGGTCTGGCTGAGGTAGCCGAAGGCCGTGGCGAAGATTTCGTTGCCTCGCTGGTCGTGCAGGCCGGGCTTCCCGCTGAGGAGCCGGTCAAGCAGCTTGATCGTGTGCCGCTTGTCCTTCACGAACTCGGCCAGGAATAAAAGAATGTCCACCACATCGGAGACTTTCTTCTTGTTCTCCGAGCGCACGGCATTCACGCTGCCACCCACGAACACCCACAGCGGGTTCTCCAGCAGGAACGGGCGGAACTCGGCGGGCTTGTCCCGATAGAGCCGCTGTTGCTGGAAAAAGGCCAGCAGGCACGCCGTCAGATACAGTCGGCGTTTTTCTTCATCGGTGTCATCGGCGAGGTTCAGGATGCGGTAATCCTTACCGAAGCCATCCCGATAGAAATACTTGTACGAGTAATCGAACAGGATGCACTTGGCGTATTCCTGCTCCAGTGCCTTGTTGCTGCTGGCCTTCATTGCCTGACCGAAGGTGGCCGAATACTCGAACGAGAAGCCATGTTCACAAAGTCTGCGGCGAGCATCCATCCACCGACCTGCCTCTTTGCCGCTGGAGCCACGGTGGCCCTCATCGACCAGGACGAGATTCTTCCCCTCGAAGGCGTCGATGGCGACCGTCTTTTCGCCGGTGTCCTCCCGCAGCTTGTGGATGTCGATGATCTCGATGGTTTTCCCGGCAAACAGCGACTTCCCATCTTTGGAGAAGAGATCGGCATCCAAGCCCGCAGCGTGAAACTCAATAAGGTGCTGCTTCGACAGCCCTTCGTTCGGCGTGAGCAGAATGATCCGGTTCAATTCCCGGCCCTTGCCGTGCAACTCCAGGTAGTGCTGGTACTGGAGGATATTGACGTGCATGAGCAGCGTCTTGCCGCTCCCGGTGGCGTTCCAGAAGGCGATCTTCCGCAGTTCGGGAAGTTCGTAGGCTGGAATCTTGTCCTTGTCGAGCTTGTCGGAGTTGAACTTCTCGACGAACTCGTTCAGGTCGGCCAGCAGCCGGTTCGGATCACGGAAGAAGCGGTCGAGGTAGACCTCGGTGAACAGCAGCGACAGCCATTGGAAATACTTCCAGCGGATCGGATCGGGACGCCGCTCATTCAGCCGCAGCGAGTGTTTGACGATGTTGTTGTCGTAGCCCAGCAGGATGTCGCCGGGAAATTCCTCCAACTCCCATAGCGCACGGAAGACGGCCAGGAACTTGTGGTTGTTGTCTTCGTTCAGTCCTTCGAGTTCCGCTGATTTGAACGGCTCGGCCAGTTGCTCGAAGCTCGTCTTGTCAAAGAGCCACAGCATCCACTGGTTGAGGACGAGCTTCTGATCGAATTTCAGCGGGACCGCTTCCGGGATGAGCGTGGCCGTGCTGGATCGGGATGTCTTTCGCTTGCCCATGTTCTGCTCCTATACGTCCTGGACATCGAACATGAGCCGCTGGAATTCCTCTTCAATCAGCCGCACCTTCCAGGTCTGGTCGGAGCGACGCAAGTTTTCGAGGTTGTTGTCGCCATTGACGTAGAACACGTCATAGACCATCTCACGAGTGTTGTAGTCCTGCTTCTCGAACCACTTGTCGAGGGCGTCGTTGTCCATCTGGTCGATGTTCCGCCACAGGACCAGCACCCGGTCGCCGTTCGGGGCCGTGCCTTCGACAACCCGCACGCCCCGGATCACGTCAATGTGCTTGACGGTCAGACCCAGGAGCCAGTTGAAGGTTTCGACGAGATCGACATTGACCAATTGCGTCTCGCCATTGCGTTCGACCCGCAACTTATATTCGTCGGGGTTGCGGAACGCCTCGACATTGAGGAGCGACTGGCTTCCCCGGCTTTCTACGTCGAGCATGTACGACAGGGTGTACTGTTCCCGCATTTCGGCGTCAGCATTGAGCAACATTCCCTGCTGTTCGGATCGTTTCATTTCCAGGTTGTTGAGGGCATCTTCGTAGGATTCGAGCATTACATACTTGAAAAATCCACTGCCGGGCTTCTCTCCAATTGGCCTGCCATCTTTCCAAGTTGGATTGGAAAGAGACCGAATGGCTCGCACCTTTGTTGTAGTTTCAAAATACTTCCCCATTTCGACCGCAATGAAGAGTCGCTGTCCTCCATCTTCGGCGTTCTGTTGCAACACTGCTTGAATTGTTGTCCCACTTCCAGCGAAGAAATCCAACACCGCACATTTTGAGTCGCTCGGTGTACCCAACTGAATCGCTCGTCGAATCAGAGCAGTAGGCTTTACGGTGTTAAGAACATCGCCGGTGTCGGTGTATGGCACCGTAGAAAGTAACTCCTTCTTGGCATCTTGGGTATGTCCAACTTCCTTGTACGGCCACAAGGTCTGCGGTACACGCCCTTGTTGAACTTCTGACAGAAATCTCTTTTGAGCGGGCATACTATCGTTGTTCGGTCCCCACCAGACTCGCTTCTCTTCTACAAGTTGCCAGAAGGATTCCTCCGATTGTCGCCAATATCGGCCAACGCCAGATCGAAAGGTCTTTCCTGTAGGGCCTTTAATCTCATACTGCCCCTTGCTGTAGTAATTGCGTGCGGTCAAGTCGCTCGGCTTCCACGGTCCACGGTGGTCATTGTCGGGGTTTTGGTAGCGAGCGTTGGCTTCATCAGTCCGTGGCAACAAAAACGGAGTCCATGCGACGGCGTTCCTCGCATAAACGAGAACGTAGTCGTGATCTACAGAGAAGTGTCTGGCACTGTTCTTCGGAGAATAGTTCTTCTGCCAGATGACCGTCGCAATGAAATTGTCCTCCCCCATCAATGAGTCGGTGAGTTCCCGTAGCCTAACTTGCTCATTGTCGTCGATACTCATAAACAAGGAGCCGAGGTCGTCCATCAAGTGAACTGCGAGGTTTAATCGGTCGTGGAGAAATGAAAGCCAGGATGCGTGCTGGTAACTGTCTCGATAAATGAAGCCATCACTTCCCGTGTTATATGGTGGGTCAATGTAGACGCATGAAATCTGTTCTTGAAAACGCCGCTGGAGTATCGAGAGGGCATGAAAATTGTCGCTGTTGAACATGATCCCCACGCATTGCTCATCCAGTTCGTCGATACTGGCGAGAAGCCGGTTTCGGAATTGGGCGGGGAAATTCTGTGTATCAACGACGAGAGAGGGAAGTGTCCTCAGAAACTCTACTTTCAGCGGCTTCGAGTACCCAGGCTGGTTCAGGTCTTTTGCGATCTTGTCGATGGCGAACAGCCGCACCCACTCCTCCCGCTGGGCATCGTTGGCGGCGATCTCTGGGTAAAGGTCTTCCGGCACACGGTCGAGCGTGATGCAGTAGTTCGTCTCGATCACGAACTTCTTCTTTAGCCAGAGCTTCTTCTGGAAGTTCTCCAGTTGTTCGAGGAACTGGATGATCTTGTGGGCGATGCTGCGGATCACCTTGATCTGGCTGAGGTATTGCTCAACCTTCGGAGCCGACTCGTGTTCGATGTCGTCCAAGTGCATGACTTCGTTCTTGATGAAGAAGTCAAGTTCCCGGCGCAGGAAGCCGCCAAGGTCTTTGTGGATAAAGTAGTCAAACGTGTTGCGGGCCGTGTACTGCGTCAGGTGCTTTTCCAGCACCGTGCGGTCCCGTCGCTTGTCGGTGGGGGCGAGTTTGCCCAACTCCTGCGCCCATGATTCAAAGCCTGTCGTCTGGAGAACGGCGTCGATGGCCTGTTTGTTCAGGTCGTCCTGTTTCGCTTTGGCGTCAAGAGGGCGATACTCAAACTTGATGAACAGTTCTCCGTTCTCTTCGGACAGCGGGTTCTCGGCCAGAACGAAGCGACGTTCCTTGCCCTGCGCCGCCTTGTTGTTGTCCTGCTCGGTCGATGCAGCGACAAGATGCACACGGACCCGTTTGCCACCGGCGATTTTGAAGGTGTAATCCCGAAACGTCTCGCTGCTTTTGACGTAATACTGGTCGGCGTTGGCCCAATGCAGCTTGACCTCTTCGCCCTCATAGGGGATGGCGTAGACGCCTTCCTTGTACCGACGTTGCGAGATGAAGTCCCCCTCGCTGTAGTAGCGACGGAAGAAGTTCGTGAGATGGGAGAAAACTTCGTTCTCCAGGGCCGTCACGTCCACTGCTGATTCGGCGATCTTCTGACGAAGTGCCTTTACCTTGTCCGTGGATTCGGGATCGACGCCCAGGCTGCGGGCCTGTTCGATAGTCGTGTCGAGATCGGCTTGCAGGACCGATTTATCCGCCGACTTGTACTGCTTGAACGCACCCTGGACCTGGGGCAACAAATCCTTGTCGAGAAAGCGCACGACCTCATCCCGCTTCTGGTTCATGATGCGGTAGATGCCGAAGTCCAGGTCAGCCTGATCCAATTGGAACAGTTCTTGGAGCAGGCCCCGGAGCTTTTCGAGATTCGTCGCCACGTCGTTGCTTCCTTGTCTATCGGGCTAGACCACACGCCATTGAATCGTGAACAGCGATTTGATCTTGGTTTTCTGGCTCATGCGTTTTTGCAGACCGTCGATCAGCTTGTCTCGCTTCTCGGCGATCTGATCTTCGACTTCAAATATCTGCTGACGTTGCTTCCGCTGCTTCTTCTCCAGTGCGGTCAGCTTTTGCTGGAGATCGTTTTGCTCATCGAGCGTGGTCGCCAACCGGGATTGACGGCGGATCGCCTTGATTTGAGCTTTGGTGTCGGCCAATTCCTTCTCGGCAGCGACCACCATATCCTCGGCCCACTTCTCCAGACGCTCCCGTTCCTCGGAAAAAAGTCGGTTGTTGTCTTCTAACGAACAAGCAACGGCGGCTTCGGCATGGACACTGGTTTCCACGGTCAGCCGGTTTATCGCATCTTCCGGCACGCCATCGAGCGGTTCAACCGTGGCCGAGCAATGAAACAGGCGTTCGCAAGATTCTTGATCCAACGACTTGCCGGAATCCGTGAACGCCGAAAATAGCAGGTATTCCTCTCGGTCGATGGAGTCGATGGCAAGGTGCTGGAGGTTCAGCCAGCCGGATTGGCCCTTGAGGGCTTCGATCATCGACAGCTTGACGGGGTAGTGGCTGACATCGAAGTTCAACTTGGCGACCGGAGCGGGAAAACTCTTGCCGGTGTCGATGACCCATTCGCCGAGCGGGTGCGAGAGTCGGTACAAAAACTCGCCGGGGACATTCGGCTGCGATTTTGAAATCAAGTGGTAGCGGCCCGGCTTGAACTCTGGCTGTGGTGGTTGCTCCAGATCAAAAGTCAGGGCCGTGTCATCGAAGGCCGCACGGTCGGCCAGGATGAAGCGAGTCAGGGTCCAATACAGGCGACCGATGCGATCCATGTTCGTGCGGGCATCGGTGAGCCGCATCTTGAGGCGACCGTGAACGTCTTCGTCGAACTGCTCCAGCAGCACCTTGCGGGTGTCATCCATGCGTTCCTTGATCGACTCATCCATCTCCTGCTGAAGCTGCTTGAAAGCGGCGTCGATTTCATCGGTCGTGCGGCATTGCTGGTAGATCGCCAGTACCCGCCGCTCGAAGTCCACGCCGGATTCGATGCTGCCCAACACTTCGTCAGATGCCCCGAACACGCCGCTGAAGAGATTGAATTTGTCGGACAGGAGTTCGTGAACACGGCGGTCGGCTTCGTTGCGCTCGTTCAGAAAGTTGATGACGACGACATCGTGCTTCTGGCCGTACCGATGGCAGCGGCCAATCCGCTGTTCAATCCGCTGGGGGTTCCAAGGGAGATCGTAGTTCATCACGAGCGAGCAGAATTGCAGATTGACGCCTTCCGCCGCCGCTTCCGTGGCGATCATGATGGCGGCAGTGTCACGAAAATGTTCGATCAGGGCGGTGCGCATATCAATGGGACGAGAGCCGGTCACACGCCCGGTCCCGGCGTTCGCATCAATCCAGCGGTCAAGGATTTGGCGGGAATGCGGATCGGCGTTCGTGCCGTTGAACAGGACGATCTGCCCGCCGTAGCCATTGGCCTCCAGGTAGTTTCGCAGATAGTCTTGCGTGCGGCGGGATTCGGTGAAGACGAGGGCCTTACGTTTGGCACCCATCTTTGCCATTTCAGCGAAGCCGACTTCCAGTGCCTTGTGCAGTGACCGGCTTTTCGTGTCGATGCCAATGCTCAACGACCATTGGGCATAACGGGTCAATTCGGCGATTTCGGCTTCGAGCGTTTGGCGGCTGGGCTTCTGATCGTCGTGTTGGGGTGGATCGTCTTCGGCCTGGGTGTCGGCCAGGATTTCATCCAGCAAATCTTCTTCGATTTCCTCATTCTCGATCAGGTCTTCGGCAAGCTGATCGGAAACAGGAAGTCCATCCCGAAGCTGCGACAGACGGTTCTTCATCGTCTCCAACGTGTTGGCGACAGCATGGGATGAAGACGCCAGCAACTTCCGCAGAATCAACGTCGTCAAATGCCGCTGCCGCTTCGGGAAGGCAAACGTGTTCTCCCGCATCAGATATTCGGAAACCGCATCGTAGAGCTTCTGCTCGTCATCGGTCGGGCAGAATTTGAACGTCAAGGGCCGACGCTCGGTGTACTGGATGTACTCGACGACCTGCCGTCGCAGGGTCCGCTGGCAGAAGTGCTGGAGCCGGTCCCGCAGGGCCTGGGCGTCGGCCCCATTCGTCGCATACTGCGACCGGAAGGAGTTCACGTCGCCGAAAATCATGTCGTCCAGGACGGTCGCCAGCCCGAACAGTTCGAGCAGCGAGTTCTGAAGCGGCGTAGCGGTCAGCAGCAGCTTGCGGCGTTCTTCGACGGCCCACTTGATGTTCTGCCCCATCTTGTTGCTGGGGCGGTAGGCGTTGCGGAGTTTGTGCGCTTCGTCGATCACGGCCAGATCGAAAGAGACCGCCCGTATTTCCGCTCGCATCGTGCTGGCAAAATTGAGCGACGTGACCACCACCCGGTCGCTCGAAAACGGGTTGGGGTTGCCGTTCGCCTGGGCCTGTCGGTAAGTGCGAGAATCCAGGATGACGGTCGGCAGATTGAACTTCTCTTCGAGTTCCAGGCTCCACTGCTTCCGCAGGCTGGCGGGACAGATGACGAGCAGCCGCCGCTTCCGTTCGGCCCAATGCTGGCACAGGACCAGCCCGGCCTCGATGGTTTTCCCCAGGCCGACTTCATCGGCCAGCAGGACTCCCTTCGACAGCGGATTCCGCAAGGCAAAGGCGGCGGCGTCGATCTGATGCGGGTTCAGGTCCACGCAGGCATCGAACAACGCCATCGAAAGGCGATCACCCCCACCGGGCGCATGTTGCCGGGTAAGCTCGTGTGCGAAGTATCGAGCGTGGTAGGGTGTGGTCATGCACTGCCCGTCGCCTGAATTTCCGTTCCGTCCTTCTGGGTGTTGTCCAAAGAGTGCAAGCATCCTACGATATGGGCGGGCAGTCAGCAACCAGCAAGTGCCTTCGAGGAACGACCTTGTGAAGACTTTTGGCGAACGGGTTCGACAGCTTCGGCACGCCAAGGATTGGAGCCTGCGTGATCTGGCCGGGAAGGTCGGCGTCGGTTTCACCTACCTGAGCCGTGTCGAGAACGAGCATCTGAATTGTGGCGATTACCCTTCCGACGCTCTGATCCATCGTCTCGCTAATGTTCTGGACGCCGACGAAGACGAGTTGCTGATACTGGCGAAGCGGGTGCCAGAGCAAATACGGAAGCGGGTTCTTCAGCGACCCGATGTCTTCAGGGCCTTGGCAAAATGTGACGACAAGATGCTGGATAATCTGATGGGGCAGATCGGGGTGAAAGCGGTGAGGAAGAAAAGGGTGAAGCGATGAGCATCGAGGGATAGCCAACTGGCGGCGATTTGGTTTGCTGCGAAACACTCCAGAAAAGTTTGATGGAACGGCAGAAGGCGACATGGCATCCGGCAACCCCGATTACATCTCGCTCACGGCTGTCGCCAAAAACCTATCGGACCCAGCGGTTCTCGTTCAGGCGTGGAAGAAGGCCCATGCTTACATTCGGTCGCACAACTGGTATGCCGATTCTCTGGAGCTTGATATTTCCTC
>Ga0163154_10006587_pt1 | contig 14156 bp, 6 predicted proteins | sample OliLakLV19MP9P1_FD_148649 | JGI IMG/M metagenome (GOLD analysis project Ga0163154, IMG submission 148649) | Freshwater microbial mat bacterial communities from Lake Vanda, McMurdo Dry Valleys, Antarctica - Oligotrophic Lake LV.19.MP9.P1 | ecosystem: Environmental > Aquatic > Freshwater > Lake >... | reverse complement strand
GTCCATGTCCTGGTATTGTAGAACGAGTTTTTGTAAAACCAGGCCAGATGGTCAGTCCAGGTACTCCAATTGCTATTATTAAAACTAATGAGCGAGAAATTACTGCTATCGTCACTGTTCCACAAGAAATCGCTACCAAAATATCCCGAGTAGAAGTTAGCACTTTCCGTTTAGGGGATAAAACTTTAGAAATTGCTCCACGTTATATTTCATCAGAACCAACAGAAGGAAATTTATATACTATTTTATATAGTGTTCCCGGTTTATATGAACAATATATTTCGGATGGTCAACAAGTTTCAGTTAGTGTCCCACTTGGTGCAAAAACAATCATGACTAGTGACATGTTTATTCCTTTAGATGCAGTGTATCAAACTCAAGATTCTGCTTTTGTCTATGTCGCGCATGAAGAAGACGGAGTGCAAATTGCTCGAGTCAAAGAAGTAACTTTAGGTAAAGTTTCTGGTCAATATGTTCAAGTATCGAGTGGCTTAGAAAACACTGACGTAGTTATTACTACTCGTGGTTTGAGTGATGGAGATTTAATTGCAACTGAGTAATATGCCTGAAAAACTCAACCCCGATCTGTCGTATTTTTCACGACTCAAGTTTGATAAAAACCTGATGAATTCTTGGGTCGGAAAATATGTCCAAAATATTCGGTTAGTGATTTTACTGATTCTAACTATTAGCTTGGTTGGTGTTATTTCATATCTAAATTTACCTAAGCGTTTAAACCCTGAAGTCAAAATCCCTATTATTACTGTCTCATCAGTATTGCCAGGTGCTTCTCCAACAGATGTGGAGTCCTTAGTTACAACGCCGTTAGAAGATGCAATCCGTGGCGTTGAAGGTATTGATCAAATCAATTCTGTTTCACAACAGAATGTTGGTTTTATTACTATTCAGTTTTTATCAACAATTGATGTTGATACCGCGCAAGAAGACGTAGCTAAAGCAATTCAAAATGTAAATTTACCCAGTAATGCAACTCAACCAGAAGCAAGTGCGTTGGACTTTGAAAATGTGCCAATTTGGCAGTTTGCTTTAAGTAGTACTGGTGGTATTCCGGATTTAATGTCTGCAGCTGAGGCCCTCAAAAATCGAATTGAAGACGTCCAGCAAGTAGACAGAGTTGAAACAACTGGTATTGAACGTCAACAAATTGTTGTCTATTTAGATCCACAAAAAATGGGTCAATACAAAATAAATCCATTGCAAATTTCTCAAATGCTAAGTGTTGCTCGTAATTCTTTTCCAGCTGGAGCAATTCAGTCTGACACCAATACCTTTACTATCTCTATTAATAGAAGATTAGAGACAATTCAAGATATTCGTGACATGCAACTTAATTTTGATGGACAGCTAGTTCGTTTAGCTGATGTTGCAGAAATTCGTGAGGAATCAGTTCCCAATCAGCAAACTACTTATTTAGCAGCTCGTCATACTGATGGTGGTCGCTCAGTAGTTTTCTCAGTCTACAAAACGACTGCAGCAGACATTACTTCTACAGGTCGTAAAGTTGAAGAAGTTGTTGATGGCTTTATCAAAGAGAGAAATGAGACAGTCACAATTACTTCACTATTAAATACCAGTGAACAAATTGATGAGCAATTTAATGATTTATTAGGTGAGTTTGGAGTTACCATTGCTTTAGTCTTTGCCGTGCTATTGTTATTCTTGGGTTTACGCCAAGCTTTGATTTCCTCTTTGACTGTGCCCCTAACTTTCTTGTCAACGTTTTTCTTAATGCAATTAACAGGCATGACTATCAATTTCTTATCAATGTTTGCCTTTTTATTAGCTTTAGGGTTATTAGTTGATGACACCATCGTCATCGTTGCAGCCATGACCAATTACTTTAAGACTGGCAAATTCACTCCAACTGAAACTGGTATTTTAGTTTGGAAAGATACCATCACACCAATCTGGTCAACAACATTGACAACTATTTGGGCATTTGTGCCGTTACTTTTAGCATCAGGAATTATTGGTGAATTTATTAAGCCAATTCCAATTGTGGTGACTATTACCATGATTTCCTCAACTGCAATTGCCGTCTTAATTACATTGCCATTAATGATTGTGTTACTAAAACCACAAATCCCTCAACGAGTCATAACGATGATGAAAATTATTTTGTACATAGTAGCTTTGACGGTAGTAGGAGTGTTAGCATTTGGCACTCCATTATTTATTCCAGTTCTTTTAGTTTATATAACGTTCAGTATTATTTTCATACGAGTTTTCCCTGTCTTAAAAACTTGGGTGTCCATTCAACAAAAAAATATTTCTAAGTGGTATGGCAAAAAAGCTTCGCCACAAATGAAAAATATTACTACCTTTTTAAGTAAAGGTAGTGATCATGGTTTAATTCAAATTGAGCCGCTCGCACATTGGTACGAACGATTAATTCAGCGTATTTTAAATAATAAAGCTAGCCGTCAACGAGTAATTATTGCAGTAATTGTATATGCTATTTTTTCTTTTGCATTATTACCATTAGGTTTCGTTAAAAATGAATTTTTTCCTAAAACGAATGAAAATCAAGTGTATGTTTCACTAGAATTACCAATTGGCTCAACTATCCGTCAATCAGCTGAAGCAGGTCAAACATACTTAAAGGTTTTGGAACAAATTCCTGAAGCTGAATATGTAACTGCCGAAATAGGCAGAAGCGCTGATGGCAGTGGTAATGCTGCTTTAGCATCAAGCGCAAACAGTACCTACTACACAATCAAATTAGTTGAAGCTGAAGAGCGTGATAGAACATCAAGTGATATTGCTGAATATATCCGTCAAGAGTTAAGTGACAATGTTCCAGGAAAAATTTCTGTAATCGAAGTTTCTGGAGGTCCACCAGCTGGTGCTGACGTGCAAATAACTTTACTGGGTGATGATTTATTACAATTAGAAAATGTTGCAGCCGAAGTAAAAACGTTCTTAGAATCACAATCAGAAATGACGAATGTCAGTACTTCTGTTGGTGAAAGTACTAGTGGTTTGGAATTTATTCCTAATTATGCTCAGTTAGCTGTTTACAATATCTCTGCAGATTCAGTAGCAAGTTCGCTACGATTATATGCAAGTGGTCAAACTTTAAATTCATTTGCTTTTGAAGATGGAGAAACAGAAACTACAGATATAGTCTTTAAAGTAAATAAAGAAAATGGCACACCAGAAGGATTAACTCAATTACTGATTACCAGTCCAGATGGTACACAATTACCATTATCAGCACTGGGGGAAATCAGAACTAAGGCCAATCCAAGTGTCATCACTCACCAAAAATATAAGCGAAGTATTACCATTAGTGGTGCAGTCAAAACTGGTGGTTCAATCACTGACGCAAATACTAAGCTCCAAGAATACATTAAAGATATAAATCTGCCAAATGGTTTTGAGTGGGTAACTGGTGGTGTAAATGAAGAAAACGAAAAATCAATTCAATCAATCATACAAGCAATGGTGTTATCTGCAGTCTTAATTTTAATTACTATGGTTGTTCAATTTGGTTCATTTCGCCAAGCACTCATTGTCTTAATAGTTATTCCTTTTGCAATTTCATCAGTCTTTTTAGCGTTTGCTTTAACGGGAACCCCATTATCATTCCCAGCCTTAATTGGCATTTTGTCTCTATTTGGCTTAGTGGTGACGAATTCAATGTTTATAGTCGATAAAATTAACTTAAATCAGCGTGAGGGTATGCCATTCAAACAATCAATTGCCGATGCCGGTGCCAGTAGATTAGAACCAATTATCTTAACTAAATTATCAACCGTCTTTGGTTTGTTACCAATTACTATTGCCGATCCATTATGGAGAGGCCTGGGAGGTGCGATTATTTCCGGTATTTTGGTTTCAAGTACAATTATGTTGCTCTTCATCCCGGTATTATATTATGAGTGGATGAAGGACAAAGAAAATGGACATACATAGTTTGCATTTACTAGTCAAACCTAGTATAATGCAAGATGTTGCTGATGAGACTCGCCCTAGGTAGAGTCTTTTTTTTAGGTACATAGTTTCAGCAACAAAGAAAATATAAAAAATCGAAATATTTGTAATTTTTTTGTAAAAAGGTATACATTTTATGGCAGCAAAAACTTCATCATCTATGGTTAGAACTGAGTTCGCAGCAGCAATTAACCAAATTGCCAACGAACGCAAAATAGATACAGAATCAATCTACGAAGCAATTCGCCAAGCTTTGATTTCTGCTTACCGCAAGCAATTTGGTGGTTTAGCTGATGAATCTTACTACTTTGTTAATTTAGACGTTTCTACAGGTGAGTCAATAATTTACAAAGCTCCAGTCACAAAAAAAGATCCAGAAACAGAAGAGATACTTGAATGGGATGAGAAAAAAGCTGAGGATGTAACCCCAGCTGGATTTGGTCGAATTGCTGCTCAAACTGCTAAACAAGTTATTTTACAAAAAATTCGTGAATCTGAAAAAAATAAAATCTTTGAAGAATATAATGATCGTATGGGCGAAATCGTGACAGCACAAATCTTACGTATGGATGGCCGAACAGTTATCCTTGATATCGGTCGCGGACAAGGTTATATGCCTCCTGAAGAGCAAATGCGCGGTGAATTCTATAGAATGAATAATCGTGTAACTGTTTTAATCAAAGATATTAGAGATACTCACCGGGGTCGCAGAATTATCGTCTCTCGTGCTGACAAACAATTAGTTGCTAAATTATTTGAGCGTGAAGTTCCAGAATTAGCAGCTGGGGCTGTTGAAATCAAGCTTATTGCTCGTGAAGCTGGTGTCCGCACCAAATTAGCTGTTAGTTCAACTCAAGAAGGGGTTGACCCAGTTGGTTCATGTGTCGGTCAACGAGGCGTTCGTGTACAAGAAGTTATCAGAGAGCTAAATAACGAAAAGTTAGATATCATTCCATACTCAGAAAACTTAAAAACCTTAATTCAAGGTTCATTAGCTCCAGCAGAAGGCTTGGGTATTGAAATTGATAAAGAAAACAAAAAAGTTGTAGTTACGGCTCCAGATGATCAATTATCTTTAGCAATTGGTCGAGGTGGACAAAATGTTCGTTTGGCAGCTCGCTTAACTGAATACAATATCACTATTCAATCAGCTTCTGGTAAGACCATGGGTCAAGCGACTGGTGACGAAGAATACGAAATTGATACATTTGAAGGTATCACAGCAGAAAGTAGAACGTTATTAATTGAACATAAATTAACAACCTTAGCTGATTTAGATCGTTTTGAAGAAAAGTGGATGAACTTTGAGATGGGTGATGATCAAAAAGAGATCTTAGGTAAGAGGGTTGCAGATTTCCGAACTGAAATGGCTGCTTCTGGTAGTAGTTTGGCTGATGAAGTTCGTCGTAGAACTCGAGCTCGCCAATTTGAAAACAACCAATCAGAGTAATTTTTTCTCTACACAGTAACGCACATCAGAGAAAATGTGTACAATAGAGAGTAGTAATAAAAGAGTTTTTTTGACAAGCACACTAAATATGTGTTATAGTGAAAGATATTGAGACGTTTGAAGGCGTAAATTAAGAAAAATATGGCTAAAAAACCAAGACCACCAGTTATCACTATCATGGGACACGTTGACCACGGTAAAACATCCTTATTGGATTATATTCGCAAAACTCGTGTTGCTGCTAGAGAAGCCGGTGGTATTACTCAACACATTGGTGCCTACCAAACAGATTATAAAGGTAGTAAACTTACTTTTATTGATACTCCTGGTCACGCTGCTTTTAATAAAATGCGTGAGCGTGGTGCCAAAATTACTGATATCGTTATTTTAGTCGTTGCTGCCAATGATGGCGTCAAACCTCAAACAATTGAATCAATCAGACACATCAAAAATTCTAATGCTACTGTTGTTGTGGCTATCAATAAAATGGATTTAAAAGATGCTTTTCCAGATATGGTTAAGTCTCAATTAGTTGAACACGGAATTTCAGTTCAAGGCTTTGGTGGAGATGTTGATGTAATTGAATTATCTGCAATAACTGGGGAAGGTGTTGATAAATTACTCGAGACTTTAGTCGTTATGGGTCAATTAAACGAATATAGTGCAGATCCAGATGCTCCATTACAAGCAGTAGTAATCGAATCTTCAAAAGATGCTCAATCTGGTAGTACCGCCACTGTCATTGTTCAAGATGGTACATTAACTGTCCGTCAAGATATTTATACAGATACCGTAGATGGTCGTGTTAAATTATTAACTGATGATCTTGGTAAACAAATGAAGGAAGCCACACCTGGTACTCCGGTGCAAATTATTGGTTTTAGTAATGTACCCGCTGTTGGTGCATTAGTCCGAGATGTCAATGCTACTTATCCTGAAGTTACAGAAGTAGCAACCGAAGTATTAGCAGAAGAGAATAAATATAATGATATGGGTGTTGACGACTTCTTTAATCAAAAACCAAAAATGAAGTTGATTTTACGCGCAGACGTTGAAGGAACATTAGAAGCCATAATGCAAAACTTTGATGAGGAAAGTGTTGAGTTACTTAACTTTGGTGTTGGAAGTGTAACAGAGAGTGATGTAGAAATGGCTAAAACTACGAAAGCTGTAATTATTGCATTTAATGTCAAAATTTCTGGTCACATCAAACGCTTAGCAAAAGATGAATTAGTCAAAATTAAACAATATGACATTATTTATCAATTGATTGAAGATTTACAAAAACAGATGTTGAAATTGCTCGAGCCTAGTATTGATGAAATAGTCACTGGTGAAGCAGAAATTCTTCAGATTTTTGAAATGAAGAGTATGAAGATTGCTGGAGTTAAAGTTAAAACTGGTGAGATGAGAAAAATTGATTTAATGCATTTGATCAGAAATGGTGAAAAAATTGCTAATCCCGTTATCAACTCAATGATGCATGGTAAAGAAGAGATTTCTTCTGTCAAAGCAAAAAATGAAGCTGGTTTTACTTTCAAAAATAAACGCTTAGACTTTCAACCAGGTGATATTCTCCAAGCTTATAAAATTGAAGACGATATTTAGTCTCCAGAGTAGCTATTTACCCCTGTTATTCCATCTCAGTTGAATAGCGAGACTAGGCAAGTCTTCTTTTTTTATGTTACTATTTTAGATATGCCTTCTGTCTACCGACAGCTTTTTTCAGTCTATTATTCTAGACTTTTTATCTGTGTCTTACTTTTGACAGCCTTTTTTGGCTTATTTCAACTAGGCATGTTTTTAGTAACAGCCCAAGAGAATACCACCCGTCGAGTACCTGAGTTTTACTATAGTAGTGATCGAGAGAGACGCCAGGGTGGTGTCTTAACCTATTCCTCAACTGAAGAACCAACACTTTCTGTCAATACATATCAAAAAGATAATCAAACGATGAAGGCAACGTTTGGTTTATTTACCGTCCCAACAGAATATGTTGTACAGTACTTAACCCATAACGAAGATGGAAATCAATTAAAAGTACCTAGTACACAAAATTTGGCACCAGTCGCTTCTTTTGAAAACATATTAAGCAATGGTAAAAATATTATTAATTTACCTGTTCAAGGAAGTGGAACGTGGTTGTTAGAAATGAAAATCGGAGATCAGGCTGAGTATTTATTGGTAGTGAGAAGTTCAACAGGTGTAATTGTCAAAGAGTATGATGAAAAGTTATTGGTGTGGGCGCAAGATTTGGGCTCTGGACGCAGGCAAAGTAATGGTCAAGTAAAAAGTTTCAATCTCAAAGATGGAGTGGCGGTAGAAGATACCCAAATCTTGCGCCCAGACGGCACAGCACTGCTAAATGCAAGTGCCAACACCGATATTATTTTATATGAATCAGAAAGTGAAGTTTCATTGATTCCTATAAATTTGAAATATTTTAATAGTGATTATTACTATCAACGGTTTTCTGTTAGTAAAGCAGAACCAAAAGTATACTTATTTACGGACAGACCTTTATATAAACCAGGTGATACGGTTTATTTTAAAGCTATAGGTAGAGTTGACGATGATGCTCGTTACTCAAACTTATCAGGTGGATTATTATTGCAGGTTTATAACTCTGATAATTATGAAACTCCCATTTTAGAGCAACAAATCTCCAGTAATAAGGTTGGTTCTTTTGATGGCACTTTTACCTTACCAGAAAAAGGAACTGGGTGGTATGACGTTGTCATTAAAAGTAATCAACAACAAAGTGAATCTAAGTGGACCAATATAATCAATAGAAGTATTCAAGTAGAAGAGTATCGTAAACCTGAATATACTCTTGATCTAGCGTCACCAAAAAAAGAAATAGTTAGTGGTGAAAATATATCTTTTGAAGTATCAGGGCACTATTTTTCTGGTCAACCGATTACTGGTCAAGATGTTACCTATTCAATCTCCACGCAAGATGCTTATCAACGAATATATTTAGAAGGATCTGATTATAGCTTTGATGATTACTACGGCTACTGGTTTGGTGTGCCTTTAAGTAGTGGAAAGGTTACGTTAGATGAGCAAGGTAGTGGAAGTATACCCTTGAGTTCAAGTCAAATAAATAATTTCAATACACCGCAAATTTTTACTATTGAAGCAAGCTTTACAGATGGCTCAGGTAATCCAGTTCAGCGTAGAGCAAATGTGTTGGTACATCCTAGTGCAGTGACAGTCTATTCAGAAACTTGGAGACAAACATTTGATCAAGGGCAGCCTGGAATACTTAATTTAATAACAACTGATATTCATGGAAATAAAGTAGGCAATGTTGAGACAGAGGTGACTTTTGCTCACTCGGATTGGTCAAAAAATGCGCAAGGAAAGTATCAAGAAGTTAATCAATCTCTCCAGGGCTGGACAGGTAGAAGTAATGCTACTGGGTCTATTTCACTACCTATTGATACTACTTATATTGGTTCTCAAACATTAACAATCAAAAGTAGAGATGATCAAGGCAGAGTTGAAGAAAAAAAGCTCTATCTGTGGGTGTCTGATGGCAAATCATTTAATGAATCAGGTGCTTTTGAAGAGCCGTTAAATATTAAAACTGACAAAACTACATACCAACCTAATGAATCAGTCAGTATGCAAATTAGTAGCCGTCAAACGGGCCGTGATGCTTTGCTGACATTTGAACGAGGTCGAGTAGACAGATACTCAGTCATTTCTTTAGATAACCCAGTCACTGCAATGATTTTACCTTTAGAGAGTGATGACCTACCTAATATGACAATTAAGGTATCTAGTTTTGCAAATAATATCTTTCAAAGTACTGGTCAAGATATTTTGGTTTCTGCAGAAGGTAAACGATTACAAGTCGGAGTTGCTAGTGATCGAGAACAATATGGACCTGGAGATACAGTCACTCTTGATATTACTACGCTTAATAACGAAGGAAATGGTACACCAGCTGAAGTGACAGTTTGGGCAGTTGATAAAGCAATTTTTGAACTCTCTACAAGTTATGTCAGTGATATATTTGATTTCTTTTGGAGTAAGCGATGGTCTTCTACAATGACGGCTCATTCTTTAGAAGGAATTAATGTCTATGCTTCAGAAATGGGCGGATGTTTCTTGGGCGGTACATTAGTTACCATGGCAGATGGGAAACAAAAACCAATTCAAGATGTCAATATTGGTGAATATGTTTTGACTTATAAGAGTGATCTAGATAAAACTCTAGTAGCTAGTAAAGTTACCGATACTCATGCTGTTGAACAAGTCGGTTATTTAATCATTAATGGCAACCTAAAAGTAACACCAAATCACATAATTTTACTTAACGGAAGATGGCAAGAAATTGGGAATGCTCAACAAGGTGATGTGCTTGTTAATGAAAAAGGTGAAGAAATTAAAGTTGTCAGTGTTGAGTGGATGGCAACCAAGCAGCAGGTTTATAACTTAACAATTGAAAAGTATCACACATATTTTGCTAACGGTATTTATGTTCACAATGATAAAGGAGATGAGTCACGCTCAATCTTAAAAGATACTGCCTATTGGAATCCATCACTCAGAACTGATGCCCAGGGGAAAGCCACGGTTCGCTTTACATTGCCAGACGATTTAACTACTTGGACAATTGCTGCCGTAGCTGCCAATGCGAGTACCCAGGTTGGACAAACTGCTACCGAAATAGTTGTGTCAAAACCAGTTATCGTACGTCCACATGTACCTAATTTATTACGAATTGGCGATGAAGCTGAACTGAGTGCAGTTGTGCAGAATTTCACTAATAGTGAAAAGAAATTTACAGTCACTTTAGAATCAGAAAGCGTTCAAATTGATCAGAATGTACAACACAATGTAGTTATACCTTCTGGTCAAAGTAAAGAAGTTATCTGGAAGGTAAACCCTACTCAAGCTAACGCTGACGCTACTTGGACTTTTAGTGCTCAAGTGCTTGATGCTCCCGCAACAGATGGATTCTGGGACTCAATTACTATCCCACTTCCCATTGAAAAGTTTGGGTTTAGTGAAGAATCAATCAGCCAAGGGCAAAATGGACAAGAAGTAAGTTTTCAAATAGCACCAGATAGTGATAAAACAGAATCATATGTAGAAGTACAACTAGCAACGTCTGCCCTAGGAACCTTGCCGGTGGTTATGAATAGTTTGATCGACTATCCATATGGATGTATGGAACAAACTACCAGCCGATTTGCGCCAGTACTTGTGGCAAAGGCATATCCTGAATTTTTTAGCTCATCACTTAAGAATAAAAATGTAGATGAGATGATTGCTAAAGGAGTGGAGCGGTTACAGAAACATCAAAGACCAGACGGTGGTTGGTCTTGGTGGTACGCAGGTCAAATAGATCCATTTGTTACCTATTATGTGTTAGAGCAATTGTTGTGGGCAAAAGAACTAGGTTATCAAGTGCCGGAAGATATGTTGTCTCGTGCTAAAAATGGATTACTGATGTATGAGACTTCTGATCAACGAATGTTAGTGGCAAAGCAGTCAGCGTTGGCTTTGTTTGATGACACTAAAGTTATAGTTACTGATTTCAATTTAGAAACTGATTCTGATTTAATTGCTCTAGCTATCAAAGCCAACGCTAATAATGGTTTTACTGAGTTAGCACAGCAGCAAGTTGAGTTGTTACTATCAAAAGCTAAAAAACAAGGCGATACAATTTATTGGTATGGTGGTAGTTCAAACAGATTTGGATCTCACGCTGCTTCCACTGCATTAGCAATTAGAGCATTAATTGCGGCAAAAGCCAGTCCAGAGCAGATTGGTCCTGCAGTCCAATATTTAACAATTAATCGTGGTGAAAACTACTGGAGTAATACCTATGCAAATGCCAATGCAATTATAGCTATCGCCGAATATGGCCGATACAGCAATGAAACAGCTGTTGGTTTAAGTTATGAAGTATTACTGAATGGTACTGCAATTGCCAGTGGCACAGTAACCAATCCTCGCCAAATGATAGAGCCTATTAGAATTCCGGTGAATAATATTAATCAACAAGAATCTAAAGTCAGTATTACTAAGCAGGGAGAAGGACAGTTATATAGCACTGTAGTTGTTCATCAATTACGAACTGATAAAGAGGCAGAAGCTTTGGAAAAAGGAATGAAATTAACTAGAAAATATTTAGTAAATGATGTAGAAAGAACTGTCTTTGTTCCTGGTGAAGAAGTTACAGTGCAGTTAGAAATTGAAGGTTTGAATAGTGACCATATGTATAGATTCATTCGTGATTATTTACCAGCTGGTATGATTCCTATTAACGAAAATTTAGATAATGAGACTAAAGGTGTAACCGATTGGTTCTCTCGTACAAATATTGAGTATCATATTGATGGTGTAGAAATGGCTATTCCTAATTGGAGATCCAACAAAAGTGTATATACATATCGAGCCCGAGTCATCAGTCCTGGTAGATATTATGCCCCGCCAGCTCAAAGTCACTTGATGTACAACCCAGAAATTTCAGCAAGAACTAAAGTTGATGTAATTACTATCTTACCAAGAGGCAGTGAAACACCAGGATTTTCAAAATTAAAAAATGCTCTCGATATTTCTGGTAAGGCATTACCGATGTATATTAGAGTAATATTAGGAATTGCATTTTTAGGAGTATTAGCGGGGTTAGCTTGGTGGCAAAAAATAAAAAAGAATAGATTAGATCATCAAACTCAAGAAACCAAATCAGTCAGTGATCCGCCGCTAACCCCACCAGTAGATAATCAACAACAATAATATGTTTGAAACTACGATTGCTAACATTCAGCTTTTCTTGATCACAACTGGTTTGGCTTGGTCAGTAATAACTGGTGATGTTAAGCAGGTAATTCAAACATTATCTGTCACACCTGATTCACCGGTAGTTGTTGCGGCTGATATTGCCCAAAAAAAAGTTGATACGGCTAGTATAGTTCTTGGTGTCAGTACCTCGCAGTCAGTTAGGCATGCAACTATAGATTCGCCATTTGTAGCACAAGCAATTAATGGCACACGTATTCAGTCACAAGAAAAAAAACCACGAGCATTTATATTGCCACATCATTTAGTTGGCGGTAGATTAATTGCTGATGCGTATGCCCGAGCAAGTGAGTTCGACATTGATACTATTATTATCATTGGTCCCAATCATTTTGATACTGGATCTAGCTGGATTATGACCACCGATGTTACCTGGGACACACCATATGGAAGAGTAGAAGCAGATAGTGACGTCATAACTAAATTACAAAAAGTATTGCCTCTCAGTATAGAATCCGAATTTGTTTCTAAAGAACACTCAGTAAGTTCACAAATGCCATTTATTGCTGAATATTTACCGCACGCAAAAGTTATTCCCATTGTTTTAAGTGGCCATACCAAACCTGAAGAGTTAGAACAACTGAAAAAAACTATTAGCTCAATCATTGATAATGAGACCTTATTGATTGGTTCTGTAGATTTTTCTCATTATCTCCAAGCAGTTGAAGCTGAGAAAAAAGATAAGGAGACACGCTCATTACTTGAGGCTGGTAATATGGAAAAAATATTAACTCTGGGAAACAATAACTTAGACTCCCCAAAAACACTGTCTGTTGTCTATGACATTATGAAAAAAGATAAAAGACAAATGCAGATTCTTGATAACACTCATGCTGGCCACATTTTGCCTCACTCGCTTGAACCAGTCACTTCCTATTTTGAAATTGTTTGGTATTAACTCTGGACTAGATTTAGTGTGATATAATACTCCTCTAGTATTAAACGGTTACTTTGATCATCTGGCTTTTAGCGAAATGATCTAAAGGATCTCAACAAAGGAGGTATACCATGGCAATGTCAAAAAGCCAAAAGACACAAATTATTACTCAGTTTCAACTTTTCGAAGGCGACACTGGTTCACCAGAAGTGCAGATCGCTCTATTGACTGCTTCTATTCAACAATTGACTGAACATTTAAAGCAACATAAAAAAGATGATCACTCTCGTCGTGGCTTGCTTAAGCAAGTTGCTAAGAGACGTCGGTTACTTAATTTCTTATTGAAAAGAAGTGAAGAGCGATATAGAACTTTAATCGATCGATTAGGTTTAACTAAATAATTTGAATTTTTTTTGGATTTTATGCGGCCTCTCCGTCAGCTGACGGAGAGGCCGCATTTGTTTATCACTAAAAATATCTAGAACTAACTCTTAAACGTTTTTTGTGTTTTTTGCAAAACAACAAAAGCGATTATTATTACAGCTATTTGCAGTATGCCATTGACACTGCCAATTAGTGGGATGGTATCTGGCAGTAAGCCAAGTAATAATGAAATCATATTTTTGATAATATACAATACTGCTGTCATGGCATAAATTCTGCCAAACGATATATTTATTTTAAACATTTTATTAATAAGCCAAATAATAAAAGAATAGACAAGCACTGCAGATAAAATATAAAGAAATGTACCTATCAATAAAAATATTGGAATCAAATATACAAGTTTAGTTCCTAAGCCCTCTACATTTAATTGGGCAAAGATGTCTTTTTTCTTTTCTAGAATCATTCCTTGTGTTATTGTTACGTCTTCAAAATCCTTTAAAGAAGTGAGATTAACGGCATCATCGTTGTAATAAACTAAACTAGTGTCAGTTAGCATGGCTAGTGTTTCAAACTCTTCAAAATCTTCAGCTTTACCATTGGTATTTAAAGTAACTAATCTTATTTCATCTTCCTGAATATCAGATTCTCTTGGTAATTCAGTAC
>Ga0163154_10006586_pt1 | contig 14156 bp, 15 predicted proteins | sample OliLakLV19MP9P1_FD_148649 | JGI IMG/M metagenome (GOLD analysis project Ga0163154, IMG submission 148649) | Freshwater microbial mat bacterial communities from Lake Vanda, McMurdo Dry Valleys, Antarctica - Oligotrophic Lake LV.19.MP9.P1 | ecosystem: Environmental > Aquatic > Freshwater > Lake >... | reverse complement strand
CTCATGGGAGGAAAGTATGGCAGCGTTCAAAGCCGCGCTTGCCGTGTTTCCACAGCATATGGCAGGGGCGCTGACTGCGTTCGCGCTGCTCCCGCTGGTACAGCGGTTCTTCCCGCCCGCAGCCATGCGTCCGGCACTGCATCTGGTGGGTACAACCGGCAGCGGCAAAAGTGAGATCGCTGCGCTGATGACCAGTTTCTACGGGCATTTCACCCGCGATACGCCGCCCGCCCAGTGGGGCGATACGGTCAACACCGTCGAAGTGTTGGGCTATGCACTCGCGGATGGCTTGTTCTGGGTCGATGATTGGAAACCGTGTTATTCGGATGAGCGCACTTTCACCCGCTTTCTTCATGCTTACTCTCGCGGGATGGGACGGGGACGGCTAACGAAGGACTCAAAAGTGCGGCAGGATCGCCCGTGTCGTGGACTGCTCCTGTCTACAGGTGAAACCACCATTGAGGGTGAAGCCTCGATCTTGGCGCGTATGCTGGTGCTGGAAATCCCGCCGTGGGAAAAACGTGATCCGGGCGGAAAGAAGCTGGCACAGGCGGAAATTCTCCGCTCGATGCTGCCGGGTTTCACAGCGCACTTTGCCCAGTGGATCGCCGTACAAGTCGAAACCGGAACGCTTCAGAAGCTGTTGGCACGCGAGTATGAGGTCAGCGTCAAAGGCTACCGTGACAAACTCACGGCACAGCTCGGTAGGCAGGCGAACACTGGGCGCGTCATCGGCAATTGGGCGACTCTGATCACTGTCTATCGGTTGCTGCGCCAGTTCCTAGAGGAACGCGACGCAGACGACACGCTACCCGCATGGCAGGACAGCATTGTGGAGACAGCGAAAGCGGTGCAGGAGGAGCGTGCCGGACAGGTTTTCATTGACACTTTAGGGCAGCTTCTCGCCAGCGGTGATGTGCGTCTCGTTGATCTCGACAGCGACGAGGAAGTGAAGCCGGGAACACCGATCATTGGCTATCAGGATCGGCAGCACCTCTATCTGCTGCCTGAAATTTCGCTGCGTGAGGTCAAGCCCACACAGTCACTCAACTTCACGACCAAATCTATTGGCGATCAACTCCGCGATGATGGATGGCTACTGCCGAGCGTAAACGACGGGCGATTGACCATGCAAAAGCGTTTACGAGGAAATAGAGCGTGGGTCTGGTGCTTAAAACGCGAAATGCTCGACGGTGACAGCGATGACAGCGGTGACAGTGAAGCGCATGAAAACCATCAAACAGCCCGCAAAGTCTGATTATTGATCTGATGACAGTGGTGACACTGATGACACTTCTACAGCTGTGGAGGTGTCATCGCTGTCACCATGTCACCGCATTTGATATGGCATTTTCACACGATTTACAAAAATAACCCCTACCCCAAAAATGTCAGCATGATCAGGAAAATGCAAGTGATGACAGCGGTGACACTGGTGACAGCTACTTGGACGTAATGCTCCAGAACTCCACTGGGAGTTCATGACCGAAACAGAACGCCTCTAACCATTCTGTGATTACTCTTAGCTCATCGGTTTCGCCTAACTGCTTGATCTGCTTCAAGATTCTGTCCCGCAGATATTCTCTAGGTCGCGTGTTGCCAATCATTTCATTGTGCACTTCCATCTGCAGTAAACATGTGACCTTCAGCAAAACAATCACTAGATGAGACGGATTTTCGGTCCGCTCTAACCGACGCAGCGCGTCTCGGTAATTCCCATTCAAGTATTCGCTGAGTTCATCAGCGAGCGGAGCGATGTTAGGATCACGGCGAAGCTGTTCAATGGTATCTATGAGGGATATACGCTGGTGATCCGGCAACTCACGATGATTTGCGGTCAGTTCGAATTGTCCCGATTGTGCCATTTCCCATAGTTCACGGGCTTGAAGTGTGTTGGAGCGTCTTTTCATCAAGTTATCCCAGCATCACCAGTGCGCTTGCGAGTTTTGCCTGACACCGCCGTACCCGACACAATTCTCTCTTTGATTTCTTCGGCCTCGTCATATAACGAGGGATTACCGGTTCGCAAATCTTGTAGAGTTTGTGTTGCCCAGGACTTGGAGAGTTTCTCAAGTCGGGGCGCAGTTTCGAGAAACAGCAACTGCACGTATCCCCAAATCGCATACGTTTCGTCAGCCATACGGGGCAGCTCACGCTCGAAGTGCTGGCGGGCGTCCTGGCTGCCTAGCTTCACTGCGGAACTGAGCGCCTGCCACCAATATCTAGAAACCTGCTCATGCAAGTGCTGTGTTTCAATGAAAGAGACACAAATTGGAATGCAAGCAGGTGATTGAACAATCTGCCGAGCAATGGCACCTTCAAAAAGGAGTTCAACAGGTTTTGCCCGACCAGTACGCTCACGTTCTAGCCGCTTTGATGAGGCACGAATAGCAGGGATGATGGCATCAGGTCCGGCTAAATCAACCTCTGATCTAATCACATTCCCAGCCTCTTTATCGCCTCGTTCTAAAGCATCAAACAGCTTTGCGAGGATCGTCTCTGTTTGCAAGGGCTGATACATGAGCAGCGCACGCATAAGCCGTGCAGGGGCTAAGGCTTCATATTCTCCAGCGAACCACTTGTAGCAAACATCAATTGCTTCTGACAGGCCAATGCCGTTTCTCAACAGCAGTTCAAAAAGAACAAGTGCCCCTCCACGATCTTCGTCTTTCGCTAGGCGCTTCGCTTCATCAAGCAGCCACTCCGCATCAGCAGAGAGGTCAAATTCACCTAGCGCAGTCAACGCAGCTATGGCGATCTGGCGAGATACTTCGAAAGGGCTTTCGATAATCCCTGACCGCAGCACTAGACGCTGCGCAGCTGCATTGCCTCGGCAGAGTTCAACCATCAACTCTGCGATCATTTCTTGGCGCTTCTTGTTGGTGAGCTGATCGCTGAGGACATATGTCGCACTGATCACGCCCGGCAGTGCAAAAGTTCCGTACTCCTCACGCAGAGTCTTAAGAATCCCCAAGCGTCTATTATCATTGGCTTCGAGCATTTCCTTGACCATGCCTTGGATTTTGATCACTGTATTTGGATCAGCCCGAAGATCATGTAACTCAATGGTGTCTGCGCTGAAGATGTGCCTTATATGGGTCATTTGAGTTTTGCTCCACGTCAATCTTGCAGGTCTGCATATGATAGGCTGGCTACCAAGTTATCTTCTCTATCAACCCAAACATCGATGTAGGGAACTTTCGAGTTGTCATCTCGGCGATAGCGCATCTGTATCCAGACCTTCGTGCCTCGCGGATAAGTTTTCTTGAGAGGAATCAGCGCGCCGCCCTGATAAACCAGAGAGGGGTAGATATTCTCGATCTGATCTGCCCCAGGCGGAGGTTCACCAGCGAAGATTTGTAGGCGCAGGCGCTCTCCCTCACTCTGTAGTTCGTATTCGCGTTTCTCACCCGTTTCATGGCTACCGCGACCGAGAAGCAGCCCAAAGCCTTTAGAGCGCCGCACATAGTACGCATCAGCGGATGGTTCATCAATTGCAAAGACTTTATCTTGGTCTTTCAAATAGCTGTAGACTGCTGCGCCTTGGGCTACAGCCTCATCTGGAGATGGATGAATCAGGAATGTTTCATCCCGCTGCCAGTAGTTCTTTAGAGCAGTCTGCAAAGGTAGAAAACGTGCCATGCCTCCAACCAATAGGAAATAGTCAACGTCTTGAATCTGAAGTCCGCTTCGGCTCAGCAAATCTTCAACAGGATAGATCGCATTCTTCTGGTCTTGGCGATACGAGAGGTAAGGCTCAACCCATCGAGCATAGTCAACGTAACTGATGTCCCAATCCGTAAGATGATATTCACGCCCCCGTAATCGAATAGGTGAGAGTGAAAATGAGATTACTGTTTCATCCCCAGACCAAGCTATTTCGTTGTTCAGTTCTTTTTTGAGGCGTTCCGCATCCTCGACCAACCGAAATCGCACCAATTGAACTTCCTCGTCCGTCAGGTCAATTGATTCCAATTCTGGATATTCGGCGATCAAGCGCTCGAGCAAAAACTGAGCGACCAAGGTATCAAAGTCTTCCCCCGCAAACTGGTTGTAGCGGTTAAGTTCTCTAATCTCAAAACGAACATTTCCGAGTGTCTTCGTGGAAGTACCGGGTCTCCATCCAAGCTGCACGAGTGTCAGGTCGAGCGTACCACCGCCCATGTCATACACCAGTACCAGAGGATTGCGGTCAAGGTTAAACCGGCGCAGCGCCTCTGCATTTCGTAGGTCATGTGTCAAATAGGCGAGCAGCGCCGCCACTGGTTCACTGATTAAGACACGCGCAAGTTTTGATTTTGGGAACTGTAAATTCAAATTCGATGCCGCGGTTTCAAGTGCTTGCAACGTATCTCGACGCTGATTTGTGGTGAAGCTCGCGGGAACAGTGATGGTCAGTTCATCGCGTTCCGAGAACAGCCCTGTTCGCCGTGCATGGTGAAGTAGGTGCTGCAGATAAAGTGCAGAGATTTGTGAGGGTGTCCGACGAATAGGTTCTGGCAGGACTATCGAACGTCCCATCAGCCGCTTTACTGCACGCACACAACGATTGAGTTCATTTCGATCTGTACCCAGTATTTTCGCCTCAACGCCTACTAGCTCTTCACCCGATGCCGGAAAATAGGCGAATGACGGAAGGTGATTAAATTCTTCTTCAGTAAACTGCTTCGCGCGCCATACGCGCTGCCGGGTTGGAACAATCTGCGCCTCAACAGAGTCTGTGTCAAAACCCGCAATTGCTTCGGCGAGCAAGGTCGTAGTTGTACCGAGATCAATTCCAATTGATGCCATTGTGAGTTCCTTACTGCTGATTTATGTGTTGAAGCACAGTCTTCAATCGGTTCAGAAGACCGACCAGACCTTCAGTTTCTTTCTTTTTGGTAGCGAGCTGTTGTTCGAGCAATATGTATCTTTGACGGAGTTCTTCCACACGCCTACCATCGATTTGCAGCCACCAGTGCAAATAGCCCGTTAAACAAGCATTTTGAAACTGGTCTTCATTGGGAAAATAGAGCGTGTTCTGCGGTATAACCGCTGGAGTTATGATGCCGACGACGGCGATTTTGTGATACTTGCTCAATGCGATGGATTGCATACTCGCGTATGAGAATTGAGAGTCTTCAAATGCTGCTTCAACAGCGCTGCTTTCGCCGCGCAGCAAGAGATATAAGCCTTGTGACACTTGAAGATCGCGTGGGGTGTTTAAAAACGCAAATCCGCTGATATCGAGGGTAGCATCAATGCACACGACCAGCGCAGATTGCCATTTGCTATCCCCCTTTGACTTATCGATCTTCTCTCCAACTAAGGGAATTGATTGCTCGATTATAGGCACTACATCCCCATTATCTACCACAAAGATAACACGGTTGTAGTCTTGACCACTGTCTGTACTCGTCAGCCTACCGAGAAAAGCATGCCACAATCGCACAAAGGTCAAGCGATCGTTCTCGGGTAAGGTAAGTCCATAGTCCAAGACACTCTCTACAACTTCAAACTCAGGTTCGGAAACCTTCTCCTTCAAGCGCCCCTCAGAACACACAATCCAGTTCTGTGTTTTCTTTTTGCGGTATGCACACATTGGGGTACGCAACCGAGTCGCAGGGATTTGATGAGCTTCTTCTACCTCGAGAGGTCTTGGAATGCCGTAGACGGTTCCGTCAGCCCGCAAAGAAATAATAAACGCTGCGAACATGCCAAAACGCATGTCAATGACCATCAACGGTTCGAAAGCAGTAGAAGCCGTCGCTTCGACAGCTTGGACAATCATGTTCTCGAATATCCGGATCAAGCCCTGCAGCGCTGTCTGATCCTTTTGTGCATCCGCAACCTTCATACGATTTATTCCACTTGTCTCTCACGCAACGGCGGCCAATATTCGGCGAAGCTTGCTTTAAGCCTATTGTGCAAACCTGCTATTTGTTCTCGCATCTGCTGTTGCACAGCATCTTCGTTTTGCAGTTCGATTTGCAGCGTGCGAACTGCATGTTGAAGCTCAAGGTACTCAGAAAGGTTGTTGCGCTGCATTGCTATTCGCCTTGGTCATTGACTTCATGGGGCGCAACCAACTTTGACCAATATTTTTCAATCAGTTCGCGAATGTCGGTACGGTCATTTAGGACGCGCAGAATCTTGGTATAGACTTTTCCCTTTCCTCCACTCCAATGCGCAAGTTTCTTACGAACTTCAGCATCCAGCGGTTCTTCGGAAATCGCAGCGCGAATGAAAATGTTCCATAATTCTCTTTCAGTGTCATTTAGCCTTTTCCTTTCCTCGAGCATGTCAGTGGCACGTTTTAGCTGTTCGATCCAAGGCGAATCTGGCTGAAACGCTGGTTGGTCGGAATATTCTCCAATTTGATCAGCAGTCTCAATAGAGATGCCTTCATCGTTGAGTGTTTCAACATATGTCATTGTGCTGAGTTGCTCGTTTGGTGCTTCCAAATCTTCTTCTAACGCTAAATCCGATGTATCGCTAGTTGAGACTAAATTCGATTCTCCTGTGCTTACACCGTCATTCAATAGTGCCAATGAAACGCTGAGAACTTCAATTGGCTCCAGAAGGGCTTTCTCAATAATGAAGTCCCCGGTACGCCAACCAGATGACAGAACACGGCATCTAGCACGCGGAAATTCATCACTAAATGGGTTTGAAGGTTGAAATTCTATAAGACCAACGATCTGATCTCGATCAACGATCACTTCTGCATCTTCAAAAACCCTGCTCAACTTCGAGCGTGAAATTCCATTCACCCATTTTTCGATGGCAGATGCTAGGGTGCGCAAGGAGGGGCCATCGATGCTCTCCTCTTGAGTAAAAGGTTCTCCATCCGGACTCGCACGCGTGGTGAGAACGTCGAGATAGTACAACACACGGGCTTCGCCGAATTTTCTCAGCGCATCCCGTACCGCATCATCTCGACTGCTACGCTGCTCAACACTTCTGGCGCGACGTTCCCAATCACGCCCAAGGTCTTCCGCTTTTAGACGAGCTTCGTCGGACATTACAAGTTTCTCTTCTATAGCCCGTAATTGCTCCGCTACCTCTTCCAGTTGGTTACGAAGAGACTGAGTCTCTTGCAGTAAGTCTCTGAGAATCGATGGTGCGCGTTCCAAATTATGTATCAGCTCATTTGCCCGGTTCGTCGCCTTATCGGCGCGGCGATCTTGCTGATGAGTGTCATCTCGTTGACTCACAGTGGTCCTCCCAACGTTTTTGGGCTGTCAGATAAATGCACCACACTTCGCCCAGTTTGTGTCAGCAGCTTCACCAACGGTGAAGCTATCTGTTGCGTACCTTGTCCATGATAAAACGCGACCTGCCGACAGTTCAAAGCAGCCGCAGTCGCAAACAGCTCACCAAAACTGGCGTGGAGAGAAATGGAGTAGGTGTAATCTACAGAGGATTTAGTCAATCCGATGGCAGGCTTGACTACGGCTGTACGGCTCAACATTGAAGCCGTATCGGTTAGTTTTGCGCCCGCGCCTTCTCCACTCTCATATCCGCCGGCAATAACGATAGAGTTCTCCGGAACGTAATCAGTGTTGGCAATCAGATGAACTGCATTCTTCCAAGGCGAAAATGGAGTGTTTGAAAGCCTTGCATAAAGATTACCAACCTGTCCTGCTTTACCGGCAAATCGCACGGTATAGCCTGAAAACTCTCCGCTCATCTGCGCTGTGCATAAGGTGATATAAGCCTCTTGGGCTTCTCCAAGAGCAGAGGCAACAACAATAATGCGCGAAGCACCATCCATAATTGCTTGATCGCAGGCGGATATAAGGCTTTTTCGGTTTGTTACCGGATCGGCGGTCGGAAACTGTGTATCCCACGCATGAGAAGACTCCATAATGACTACATCATAGGGGTCAGATGTCCACACAGCGCCGGGAAGTCCGCCCAACTCGCGCAGCGCGAAGTCGCCTGTAATCAACACACGTAGATCACTTCGCGCAATGTCGATCATTGCGGCACCCACCAAATGCCCAGCCGGAAGAAAGCGATACTCTAAATCAAACACTCGTCGCGGACTGCCATCGGCGTCTATGAGCTGTCCTCGTTCTTGCATAATTCGTGCAATTTCGGAAGCGGCGCTGCTTGGCAGCAATTGTAGTAACTCAAAAGTCTCCGGGGTCATCAGAATTGATGCATTCCTATACAAATGAGCAGCCTCGATCAGACCTCCAATATGATCCTGATGAGCATGCGTAATGCCGATTACAGAAGGATTGGCATTTTCGATGAATGTCCCTTCGCTTGGATCAAGCAGTACATCGGTATCTGCAAACTGCAAGAGCAGCGTTGCATGATTTGCGCGAGCAATGAATTCGCTGTGCTGTGTTCGGAATGGAACACGAGGAGACAAGCTTGCCAACCAATCAAAGTCAGCAACATAGGCAGCCAATTCATAAGGATCGTGTGTAGACGTTAAACCTTCAGCAAGTCGAGCAGGTAAATAACCGTCAACAAGCTTCAGGTTTCTACTATTGCTCAGTGGGCGCTGCCACTTGTGCTGTTCAGAAATGTTTCCCATGCTTCCAAGATAACCTCAACTGCGGCAAGCGGATTGTCGGATTCCAGAGCAAAAGAGTTCGCTACGCCACCAAACAATCGCGCTTCCCCAGATAAGCTAGAAAGGTCGAAAAGTGTTTGCGGTGACAGAGCATTGCGCGCTCGAATTTCAGCAACTAATGGCGCTGCGTAATGGGGTTCACTCATACGCATATGTTCTAGCAGTGGAAGCGTCAAGTTACTGACTTCGCCCCGCGCAAGATCAGCGCGAACCGCAGCCACCCACAATGGAATCTCTTGCGCGGTTGCTAGAAGTGAACTCTGCACTCGCAGAGCATCAAGCTTTTGTTGAAGATGCGCGATTTGCTCTTCGATTGCGCTATTTTGATCACTGAGAGCAACTTGAGTCTGCTGGAGTTCAGCTACCTTAGCCTCAATCTGGATGCATTGACGTTGGATATCTGTCAGCCTGCGCTGTCGAGCCTCAATATCTATTTGTAGAGAACCTAACAAATCACGACTTTGCACGATTTCATCTAGAACATCACCGAGCGGCTTACTTGCGCCTCCTTGGCTAACGTGGAGACGTATCTTCTCTATCGATGATTGAACACGTTCAACTTTTTCATTCTTTTGAATTGTTGCATATAGTCGAGCCGAATTTTGCAAACTGTGAAGAGCCTCGTCAGCTTGGCTGTACTGCTGAAATTGCAACTGTCCTTGAAGATGATATGCTTTTGCCTTCAACTCCGCACATCGCATATCGGAGCTTTTGTCACACTCCGTAATACACCTTTGGATCATGTTCATGGCTCGATCAAAATCGCGCCTTGCAATCTCCACATACGCGACCTGAAGAAGGGAAAATGCGGATATGTAAGCATTTGTCGTGATCTGCCCGGCAGTAAATAAACTGCGCAATATGGCTATTGATGTATCGTACTCTTGCGCTTGCATACGAGCGTTGCTGACCTCAAGCAGATGAGAGAAGAAATTGTTATCAACATCCGTTTTGTGGTGAGATATTAATTCCCGAATCTGAGTTTGATCGGTGAGCAGAAGAATTTGTTCAGCGAATTTCTTGCTCATCTTACTATTTTCCTATGACTGAGCGAGGGTTCAATCTATTTTTACTCGACACTTAAGTCTACATATCCTCCCGTAAGATTATACACTTAACACTCACTTGCAGTGTTTAGGTTTGCAATGCGTTATGCACCTCGTGTTTTCGTTAGTATTTGCTTCGCCATATGTGAATAAAACACCTTTTACACAGAAATTCGTGTGTTAGGCGCACAACCGCCGGCGCGGCGACTCTACAGCGCGTGAACCTTCCTATCAAACATAGGCAGCAAAGAGCCAACCTCACCGGGTCGGCTTTTTCGTTTGACAGGCTCCTTCCCTGCGCTGTTCCCGCACAGGCGAGCGGTTGCGCTCAACGCGCTGGCATTTTCCAGCTTGAGAGGGAGTGTTCACCATGACTTCTGAATTTCGCAGCAAGATTCGCCCGTATCCGCATGTTGCCGTGTACCCGACTAGATGGGCAGGCGAACTGACATTCCAGCAGATTTACGACGATCTCGCGCACTATGCCTCGAACGTGATGAAGAATTTCGGCGTGTTCGAGGATGAACTTCCAGATTGCTTGCAGATCGACTTCATGGCGTTGTGGGAGACACTCGTTGAGCGGCAGGATTTCCTCGCGGAAGAAGACAGGCAAGCAGACCGTGTTCTTCATCTTGGCGCGTTGCAAGATTTCGACGATCCGCTACCAGGCGAACCAGTACGACAGTCTCGACGCGCTGATCAGCAAGGATTGGCACAATACCGCTGATGAACACGTGATCGACGGGATGCAGCATCAGCAAGGCGAACGTTGGGCGGGTTGGGCGACTGAGATCGATATGCGGATCGACATAGAGCGGATCATGCACAAATTGGCTGCGAAGTACGAACACTCGCTTAAGCATCTGGTCGCGCTGTACTACCTGACGACGCAGGTCGGCAAGGAGGATGCAGCGCACATCGTGACCACAGATGTTTGGCGCTGGTTCCAGAAGTACGGTATCCCAGTGCAGAAGGATGTGCGTTACGAATTCGCGGAGGTGTTCCTTGAGCAGCACAGTTACGAACCCGCCAGTGAACTGGTGGTTGTGAAGGAACATCCGAATCATGGACGCTTCACCTCGCCGTACCGCGAATGGCGTGAAGCCTACCGGCAGGGCAATACCGCACCCGCTGATGCGCTGCTGGCGCAGTACGCACATACGCCGTGCCTCGCCCTAGCACTGCAAGCGCAGATTGACGGCAAGACATACCAGCAGGCATCGGAGCACTACGGACGCAAACTCAACAGCTTCAAGAAACACATGAAGCGCGCCGCTCAGCTGCTCAAGGAAGCCTATGCGGCATAAGCAGTGGGGTCGTCTTGGCTGGAGACGTTAACTCCAGCCGATCTCCTTATTTTGCGCGGTGTTAAGTTGAGGCTTTGGCGTTGACTTCAAACGCGCTCTGTGAACGATAGAAGCACACATCAAACTCAAAGAAGAAGTTCATCTGTCCGAAAATGACAGGTACGTTTTCAGCCTGAGTCCAAGCAAAGACCAACTGCACGCCGCTGTTTCCTGTGATTTGAGGGTGCGACCCTATGACCATCAAAGCACGTGCTTCAAACTGTTCCAGACTGCCGACCAGTGATACCGGAACGCTTTGATCCTCCCACACTGCGCCGAGAGCCAGCCCGACGCGATAGGGCAGCATGCTGACCGCCGCGCCAGTATCAAGCAACCCTGTCACCTCGACCGATCTTCCACCAACAGACAAAACCATTGGCAAACGCGACATCAAGCTCGTGGGCAGGTTGTTCGCCGCGATATAAGGAAAGCGTGCCACTACTGATCCTCTTTCTTTGAGGATTCGAGGAATTCCGCGAGAACCTGTGCGGCAGCTTCATTACCGTATGGCGTGAGGAGTTCATACGTCGCGCCGGGCATCAGCAGCGTATCTTCTTCAACTGCCAGTTCCGTGACCAAGACCTGCATGACGCGGAGTTTGTCCGCTCGGTTGAGCTTGCGCAGCTCGTGGATGAGATTCTCTGACAGCATATCTCAGTTCCCAAATTACCTATCCGCCAGTTGATTCTATTCTACCCGATAAATAGCGTCATCCGCAGACAAAGGGGGACTCCCGACCACACCTTATTAGTTGACACCATGCTTTCGGGATACACTACAAAATGTGTGCCGGTAAGAGGCTCACTTTAGCCCATGTACCGATCCGTCGTTAGCAATGTACTGGATTTACCTGTGGAAGACGCAGAATCAATAGAACTGTTTTTGAAAGACGTTGCCCGCATTGAACCGATCAAAGGGCGTGAGGATTATTTACCGCTGACGCGCCGAATCGAGCGCGGTCGTTTATTGCTAGGCTTGGCAGCGAAAAGCTTCGATCTTACATTTCCGCGAGTGCAAAACACACTGCGAAAAACGTTGCTGAAGTTCAATGAAGAGTGTAACGCTTCGGGGAGACAGCCGCTCATTCCGGGTGAATTTGTCAAACAGGTCGAGGAATATCTCGATAACCCGCAAATCCTCACACCCCTGGTACTTTCCCAATGTATCGGGCAGCCGATCAATGAAGATAGGGAAAGGCACAAACAGCTTGAGAGTTTGGGCTGGCGTTGCTTCTATTTACTGGCGCTGTTCCCAGCGGAAGTGCGTGCAAACGCGCTGACCTGCCAGCTAAGTGATACCATCCTCAAGCATTTCCGTGTGGTTGCCCATGAGCGCAAACAATCACGAAGCCGATTAATCGAAGGAACACTGCGCTACACGCTGCGAATTGCGACTTCCTACATGGGACGCGGACTGCCCTATCTTGACCTAGTGCAGGAGGGGTACTTCGGGCTTCAACATGCGGCGGATCGGTTTGTCGAACATGAAGGCGCACATTTCCAGCAGTATGCCGGGCAGTGGATTCAGCAGCGGATGATACGTGCAGTTGCCAACAATGGGCGGCTTATTCGTGTCCCTACCCATTTCAGCGAAAAGATCACGCACTTGAAGCGACTTGAGCGCGAATACGAAAATGACCTCGTGCTAAATCCTCATGCCCGTGATCGGGAGATTATCGAGCGCCTAGGATTGTCGACGAAAGACGAAATCGCTACTAAGCCTCACAAAGCTATGCTAAAGCTCAAAAGGTTACGTGAAGCGGATGCTCGTCACTACTCCTTTGATACGGATGCGCTTGCCGAACTCGTGGTCGATGAGGAAAGCTTTGAGGAACAAGTCGAACTTGGCATGCTCAACAAAGCGATTGATGAGTGGCTTGAGCGATTTCCCGAACGCGAGCGCGAAATTGTGCGTTTGAGGACAGGGCTAATAGATGGTGAAGCAAAAACGCTGGAGGAAATTGGGCAGATGTATGGGGTGACCCGTGAACGTATCCGCCAGATTGAAGCCAAATTTTATCGGCGATTGGATTCGTACCAATCGAAGTATGCCTTCACCAGTGCAACACTTGAAACCAATCACCGTATCGAAACGGCGATCAACGCGCTTGGGCGTCCCCTGATCGATGTTGTTGATGGTATTGATATGCGCGAAGCGCTGCGACCAGATACGATCCAGAAAGAGCGCCGCTGGATTGAGCAGCGCATCGAAAAACGAATTATGCGTGGAAAGCGAAGAATGACAGGAAAACGCGGGCAATCGAGCCGCGCCAGCTTATTTGGGCAGGTGCTGAGCAAAGCCGGGCAGCCGCTGCACTACAACGAGATTCATCAGCGGGCGCGGGCGCTCCTTCCACCGCAACAGCAAATCACCAAAGAGGTTACTTATGCGACGCTGTTCTACAGTGACCGCTTTCGCCTGTTGGGCGGGGGCGTGTTCTCGCTTGCCTCATGGCAGAATACGACGCAGCAGACTACGAATGGGCATGTTTTTACCCAATGCCCATCCCCGCGCATTCCTAGAGTCGATTCTGGTGTCACGCCAGCTCATCCAGACTCAACCCAAGATCACGGTGATGAAGTTCTACGAGGAGATGCTGAAGAAAGCCGGGCGCGACCGCAGCAATCCACAGGATGCATTTGACGCATGGTATGCGGCAGGATTACACGAGCATATTCAGTTCACGCATCAGGCACGGGAGACGATGCGATTGAGCATTCCGCCTGAGTGGAAACTAAACGAAGTCCGCCTGCATTGTCTCAACCACATTTGTCAGCGTATAGTAAAAATGCCGGAATTACTGGCGACGCTGGATCGGTTGGCGACGCTGGATAGCTCTATGCTGCAACGGCTCCTGTTTGGCAGTGAAGGCGCTGGGTTTGATGTGTCCTTGCGGCTCAACATGCTTGCGGCATTTGAAGCGGTACGTGTCGATGGAATCAACTGGCGCATCACCGATGTGGGGCGGGCGGCACTGCAAGCGAATCCGCCGGATGAACTGCCCGATTTCAGCGTGATCGAGACTTTGGAACCTGACGAATCAGAAACCGACGACTGGGACGATCACCTGATGATTTTTACGCTCTGAGAGAGTGTCTAAAAAGGGGGATTAGGAATAGAATAGAGGGATGACAAACCGAGCAAGTTATCCCAGTGATCTGAGTGATAAACAGTGGGCGATGATCGCATCAT
>Ga0163154_10006584_pt1 | contig 14156 bp, 13 predicted proteins | sample OliLakLV19MP9P1_FD_148649 | JGI IMG/M metagenome (GOLD analysis project Ga0163154, IMG submission 148649) | Freshwater microbial mat bacterial communities from Lake Vanda, McMurdo Dry Valleys, Antarctica - Oligotrophic Lake LV.19.MP9.P1 | ecosystem: Environmental > Aquatic > Freshwater > Lake >... | reverse complement strand
CCACAATTTCCGTCCCTGGCGTCGAAGTTGTTGCCGAGTATCACATCGCACTCGATAGCGTTGATCCTGTTTTGGAGGAGACCTGCAGTGAGTGACAACCCCATCACCACCACATCAGCAATCGTTGCCATCAAGCCAGCCAGTCTGATTCGTATCACGCCCGCGACGCGCTTTCAGCGTTTCTGGCGAGCCAGCGCAAATGGAGCCTTTCCCGTCACCGGGACGAGCAAGCAGGTCGTGCTGGCTCGGTTGGCGGCGGCGCTAGAAGCCCATGAGCGGCATTGTATGATCCGCACGTACCGGCGGCTGCCTCGGGGCGGAGTCTTCGTTTTGTACTATTGCCAAGGCTGGACGTATGACATTTTTACCGCCGAGCACGAAAGTCCGAGCACGTGCATGCTTTCTACGCCGAGCTATACCGAGGCCCTGGCGATGATGGAAGACCATTGGCGATCCTTCTGCTTATGTGCGGAGGATTATCACCATGGCGAACTATGAAGCCACTGCTCGCAGCAACTACTTCACCGTGAAGAATCTGCCAGCCTTCACGGCCTGGTGTAGCACGCTGGGGATTGAGGTCAGTCCTTCATCTGACCAGAACGCAGGACACGTCGCCATGTTCTTTCTCGACGGTATACCTTCCTCCTCCTACAACGAGGATACGCAGGATCTCGAGGATCTCGACTTCTACGGCGACCTCGCATCCCACCTCATCGCCGGGCAAGTTGCCGTTATCATGGAAATTGGGCATGAGAAGATGCGCTATCTGGTTGGCCATGCCGTGGCAGTGAATGCCGCCGGCGAGAGACGCGAGATCACACTCAACGCCATCTACGCGCTGGCACAAGAGCTTGCGCCAGATGGAATGGACATCAGTTGCGCTGAGTATTAGCGTTGTCCCCCGCCTCTGGTGCGGAGTATCTTGACGATGGGCACCAGAGGCTTCCTCGTACATTGCATTGAGAAGAGATAAACATCGGAGATATCAGATGACACCACAGGAGTTGCTCACCGTTGCCCAGGCTGCTGTTCTTTGCAACGTCTCAGAGGATACGATTCGACGTGATATTGAACTAGGCCACTTGCTTCCGAGTTTTAAGACGACCGCACTGTTCCGCACACGCTACCTCATGACACAGGAAGATGTGACGGCCTACAAAACATGGCGCAACGACACCTATAGCGAAGAATTCAATCAGGTCTATGGCAGGCATCCTCGATACGCTCAGACGACAGCGAGATCATTGCACGGAAAGGCAAAAATATGCGCTCATCGATCACTGGAACATACGGCTGTGAAGCATCCAAGAAATGGGGAATGACACCGTGCGAGCGGAAGGCCGTCGCAGCTTTCCAGCGCGGATTGGCGCTCCCGCCGGCGCTGTGCTGTCGGCAGCATGGCACTCTGGCGCACGAGCTCAGTTTCCAGCATGCACCGGCACGCAACCTCCTCGATGTGCCGGAATCGCTCCGGTGCATGCTGGCAGACGCAGAGATTGATCATATCGCGGCTATTGACGAGGAGATTGATCGGCTCGTTCAGGAGCGGCAGACGGCCATCCAACGCTATACCGCTGTGGTGGCAACTGTACCTGCGTATGAGTCTGAACGAATTGTTGCAACGACGATCGTCAGTCAGTATCTGCTCCGCCAGCTTGTCGCGGTGGCCACCGACGCGCTTCGTCATCTTCCTCACGAAACCTTCCCGCGCACTCCTGATGCCGAATTACGGGAGGGTGGATGCCTCGCGTGTCGAGTGCTCACGCTCGCCGAAGGAGCGCTAGCGACCAATGGCGCGCCGCGAGAAATTACAACCTTCGTCTCATATTAATCTGTGTTTTTCTGATGAACAGCATCTGCTGGGGGTTAAAATGCTGCGTACGTTTGCTGCTCTTGAGGATCTACTGAATCCAGTCCTGATACGTGCTCGGAACGCGGGCCTCGAGTGCGATGGCATGACCAACGTGTTTCACGCTGTCCTTACGCAGCACCAGGTTGCGCATACGGTCTACTGTGGCCACATGGTCGCTGGAGAGCGGTGTATCCGGCCACACTTTTGGATTGAGCTGGCCACGGCTGATCGTCCGCTCGTTCGGCTCGATGGCGCAGCACGGATGTGGCTTGGTCCATCGGCATCTATTCCTGATGGCCTCGTTGATCCTGTCCAGTATCCAGGTGTTGCGTACGTCGGCTCTCCGATTGCGCTGGAGGTGCTGCCGCAGGTATTCGTCGATATCTTGCTCACACCGCTGCCGGTCGTTTGGACGGCTGCATAATCGCCAGACCGGCACGCTATTCTAAAACGCCTGTAATTATGCAGGCGTTTTTCTTGTTAACGTTCTTATCTTCGCTGTTTTTTCGTGTTTTTACAGTGCTGGGCACTCAGTTTGGCAACGAGTGCCTCAAACTCCGGCGGCGTTACCTGGCGCACTGGCTTTCGCACCGGCCAGACCTCCAGGAGCGCCGACGGTCGCTCGTCGATGTCTATCTCCGCACCGCCTTGGGATGGCCCAAGCACAAAGGTCGTCAGATTCTTCTGCTGAATAATTTCAAACATTTTCCGCGCGTAGTCCTCCAGGGTCTGGCCCGGATCATCCGCGAAGATAAGCAGGACCATCTCGCGGCCGCACCTGGCGCAATCGTGGATCGTTGTCGCGATCGGCAGCGATACCTCCTCGGGAAAGACGATCGGCGGCATGTCCGGCGGCAGCGCCACCCCCGGTGTTGCACCCGGATCAGGCAATCCAAGCTGCAGCTCCAGATGTCGCGTCAGGCCATGGACGATCGGTAGCAAGAGCGCCTGGCGCTCAGGCAGCATGGGGTCGCCCGGTGTCCCGGCAACCAAGTGGGTCACCAGCATCTGTCCGCTGGCCACGTCGCTGATCAGCATCCGGCCCAGCTCGCCCAGCCGCCGGTGCGTAAAAATGTAGGAGATACCTTTCGGCCCATGCTCCTGACGGCTGCTCACATCTGCCGGCAGGGAGAATTCGGGCAATGCCTCTCGGGCCAACGGGTGTGGCAGCGCGGGTATCGTGATTGGACGACGACTTAAGGTGCTCAACAGGTCATCGTGTTGAAAATACATTCCCTCCAACAGCCGCTTGGTGAGCCGCAGCACAATAACCTCCTTGAGCGGCTGATAGCTTCGCAGCAACTGGTCGATGGAGTACCAAATCTCAATCGGTATCTGCTGGAAGGCGGCGCGTGCGGCCTGGTGGTCGAGGTACCAGATCGCGCCGCCTTTGCGCTGATCGAGCACGACCAGGCCGCGCCCTCGCGTGCTGTGGGCCCGCGCCTGCGCGGACGCACGCATCGCCGGCAGCAAGACCGTCGTGAGGGATTCTTGCGCCTGGCCAAGATCGAGACCTTCTATGAAAACGTCGACTAAGCCAGGAGGCGAATCAGGCAGATACTCCGCCATTCGTGCAAATATCTCCTGAGTCAGGAGGATACCATGTGGCCGTACTGTCATTGTTGTCCTTCTCTACCCATACGATGTGGTAGACATCTTACCGCCGCACCAGCGGAACAAATACCCGTCGACCAACCTCCCAGCGCAGCGCCAGCTCAGGATCGCCCAGGAGGACGAAGGTTCGTAGCGCGTCCTGACAACACTGGCCCTCGGTAAACAACGTGAGCATCCCAGCGCTCGTCAGCATCCCCAGCTGCGCCGTTGCCGGGGCCGCGCCGCCCAGGGCCTGGAGCAGGCCGCGCTGCAGATGGTCGTGGCCGTGGGCCACCCCCAGCCCCGTCGATCCCCAGGTTGCAATGGCACCACCGGCAGGAGCAAGCACCAGCGCCTCATCGAGCGTCGTGCTGCGCGGGGTGGGCTGATGGAACCCGCTGGTCAGACACGTCCACTCCAGCACCAGCGGCGCGGCCGCACCGTTCCGCAGCGCGCTGACATCGTTGAGGCCCAGGAGATAGGGAGGGTTTGCCGAGGGGAGCGTGCTGGCCCACTGGTAGTAGCTGCCGTGGCCGGTGTACTGCACGATCGCAGCGCCAGCACCAAGCAACGACCGGGTTGTTGCGCTGGCCTGGATGGCATCCGCCACCCGCCAGGGCTTCCCCTGATTCGTGCCTGGATAGGGGTCGTAGTACATACGTTTCACGTCTGCCCCAGCCGGCAGCAGCATTTCACTGGTCTCGGCGATGCTGGGGAAATTGATCGCGGTGTCCGGCGTGCCATCAGCCCGCTGGTAGTTATCGGCGATGGCCACAGCACGGCCCTGCCACGCACCCCAGGGCGCGTCGTGGTAGGCCACCATCTTGGCCACAACGGCAGCCGTCTCGGCGGATGATTTCACCGGCAGTCGGCCAACCCACAGATCGGGCAGCAGGTCATCACGCGGATCGGTGCCATCGAGCTGGCCATAGCACGTGTCACAGGCGGTTTCACCCAGCCAGAGATCAACCGGAGCCAGGTACGGGGGAATGAGCGGGGTGCCGCCATAGCCACTATAGTTCTTCGGATCATAGGAGCCGTCGCCGACCAGCAGAACGCTGCGCGGTGGCGTGGCCCACGTCGCCGCGGCGTGGCGCAAAAAGTCGCGCAGCGCGTCCGGATGCATCGCCCCAAAGCTCCACCCAGCATAGATATCCTCGGTGGCCACCAGGGTGCTCGCGACGCCGACGGCTTCTCGCAGCTCCAGGAGTGGCTGCAAGGCGGTATGAAGCGCGCGCGGTGCCAGAATGATCGCTGGGCCAGCTGGTTCCAGTACGACCGGCTGGTGCGCGGCCACCACGGGCGTCGGGAGCGTGGTCGCCTCGGCCAGCACGTAGCGCCGCGCTGCTGGGCCATCCTCAACGATCGGCGCAGCGCCCGGAGGAATGACGAGAACCTGGGGCGCAGCGGCATCAGAGACATCGTAGAGAACCCGCAACGACGCAACGCCCTGGAGCTGATAACGCCACCGACCGGGAACTCCGTCCCAGCTCGCCGAGCGGCCGGCCAGGGTGAGCTGCACGGGCGCGGTGATCACCGCGCTATCAAGCAGGACTCCGTCAAAGACGGTCCGTGAGGGAACCGTAACCACGACCTGAGTCGTCGCGGAGAGCGACCGGGTCGCCGTCCAGGGGCCAGCGCCCGTCCACGCAATCGTCTGCGCTGCCGTGCCTGCCGCCATCGAGATACCGTGGCTGGCGCTGGTGGTCGTCTCGCCCTGCAGCGTGATGGTCAGCGGGTCACCCGCGAGCGGCAGTGACGGTGTGAAGGCTAATGTGTGCGCTGCTGGGGGAAGATCGGGCCCCGTGGCCAGGGAGGCGCTAAACCAGCGATCGCCATCGCTCCCAGCGAAGCGTGAGTCATAGTGACGTGGCGTAGACCAGGGTAGTTCAATGACGGCGGTCGAGCGCAGCGGCGCAGATCCCGGCAAGGCCGAGCGCACGCTCATGCGCCGTGCCGGCGTTTCACTGATGGAGAGCCAGTAGGTGGTCGTCTCGTTCCAGAGATCGCCGACGGTGGCCGCGTAGAAACGCAGCTCGTCAGCGGGATCGATGCGGCCATCGCCAACACCGCGCAGATCAAGCGCGACCTCGCTGCCATCACGATAGAGATGGAGAGAGGCCGGGTTCAGGGTGGCAAGCGAGATCCCAGCCGCCGCGAGCTGCGAGCCCGTAACCCGCTGAATCCCCGGGGTGGAGACGGTGATAGTCCAACTGGAGGAGAACGCCAGGGGATTCCGGGGCGGCACCGGCGCGCCAAATGGCGAATTCGCCCGCTCCGGAGCGATCAGCGCTGGATCAAACAGCGTGGTATCTGGCAGCAATGCGGTCAGCGAGGTCAGCGATCGGAGACCGCTCGCATCCTGAAATGTTGGCTGGATGGCATAGACTGCCAGGCGCTGGCCACGCACCAGGCCAGTACGAATGAGCTGCAGCGGCGCGGCGGGATAGACTGATGCGTCGCTGGAAACACGTGTTTTTTGCAGGCTGGTACTGGCTTGAATCTCTGGTGTTGGTGGTGGAGCATCTGGGCTATTGAGAATCACCGCAATGAGCAGTGTTTCTGATGATGGCTCCCACTGAATGCGGGTTCCCGTAACGGTATGATCGACGTGAAGGCCGAGCGGTGCTCCAGCACGCAGCGGGCGGGGCCAGGATACCATGATCGATGCCAGAGCTACTAGCAGCAGTCCACGTCGTATCTGGATGAGCGCGCGACGATGATGGTCATTCATACATTCTCCCAGGAATTCCGACCAGGTGGCATACACTGCCCCGTTGCACTGCGACGCGGTACTGGCACATGTGAACCCACCCGGAGCAGTCGGATGTCGGCGACACGATCATACGTGGGGCCGTCTCAGTGCAGAAGTGTCGATGGATCACGCTGGTCGGAATCCCTACTTTCCATACCGCTGATACACGGTCGATAGTGTATCAGCAATTCTCTAGCCCATGTGGAGCGCTGGGCTCCGTCAACGACACGGTTAGCGTTGGCGAAGCGACTCGAGATCGTCGGCGTCGCCACGACCCAGCTGGCGCGCTGGCGGTGTCGGTCTGCCACCGCCAGGAAGCCGCTGTGCCGAGCTATCAGTCTCACGGCGCGGCGTCATGCTCGTCTCCATGAGAGAATCAGCAACATAGTCAAGGTAGCCCTTGATATCATCATTGTCTTCCAGGGATGCGAATGGTGTCATGGCTCCGCTCACCGTCTTGACGCTCCTGGCCAGCTCCTGCATGGTGGTATCAATGCCGCGCACCAGGCCACGCATGATCGATGCAAGCTCCTCCTTTTCCTGAACCGTCAGATTCGCAAAACCAATCAGCGCTTTTTCCTGCGCGCGGAGCAGCGTATTGCGCAGGATCGCAATGTCGGCCTGCGTTTGGATTTCGTACCGCCGGACAAGGTGCGACTGCCGAATCTGCTCGACCAATTCTTCGCTGGAGATCGGCGTCCACAGAAGCGCCGGCACCAGCAAGAATCCCACTAGACCGACTAAAGTCTGAAGAAGCACAATATCCGAGTTTCGCACCACATCTTGGGCCATCCACCATTGATACTGCATCGTAAACGAGTAGTAGACCAGCACCATGGCACAAAAGACAATCACCATGTAGCCCCAGGTTCGGGCATTAATCTTTTGGAGCAACATACCGGCTGGCGACCATGGGATGAGGAAACTTATCAGGCTCGGCGGCGCAAGCACCATAATGAGCGTAAATGCGCCAGCGACAACTTTATTTGGCGTCAGGACACTTTGAATACCCCACCAGTACACCGCCGACCCGATCATTGCAAACACGGCTAAAATCATCAGCAGTGTTTTTGCAGTAAATTGAAAGCCACCGCTTTTGCGGCGCTGGCCTCGGACCATTTCGAGATAGCGACTGCTCATAGAACACCTCTTTGGTAGGCGGCGTGCTGATGCAGAGATCAGCACGCCGCTGTTTGTTATTACACGCTGAAAATCGTCGTTAATACGTCGGTGTCGTCGCCGCTATTCAGGATCATGACCTCATTACTGATCTGCTCCAGCACCGCGGCTCCCTCGGTCGTGCCAATGAGAACGCTATAGCAGCGCATTCCGCGATCGTTCCGGCGGGCGGTCCATCGCTCACGCATATCCTGCGATATCGCAGTGATACCGTCTGAGAGACAGATAACATCCGCTTTGTCGTAGGTGTCCTCGTCCACAATCGCGAGCGCCACATTCATTGCCTGGCCCAGATCGGTTCCACCATCAAAGAAGAACTGGATACAGGCAATCATATCCGCGTGGCTGGCCTGGCCTTTGGGGAAGCGCCACGTTTTTGTCGCATCAGAGAACTGCACAACCACAAGATCGCGTTTCTGGTGTGTGGCCACACTCATCAATCCCAGCATTGCGGCCTTTGACCAGACCTCACGTGTCTGCTGGTTAAAGCTGCTGGTCATCGAGCCAGATCCATCCAGCATCACCACGATGGGCCCTCGACCGACGTTTTCTTTACCAGTCAGCGCGTACTGGGGCAACTGGCGCTCAACAAACTTTCGGGCGAACTCTCGTCTGAGCAGCCGATGGCGTAAAAACACGAGTTCGGCTGGTAGCACCAGCGCCAGATCGTTACCCGTTGTCAGCCCCGTGATCTCCTCGCGAGCCTGATCGATTGTATGTTTCTGCGTACGGAGCGCAATCCGCTGAAATCGCCCCGCGACTTCAATGACACGCTTGAACGTGGCAGACTGGCCAAGCTGACGCGCCAGCGCAATCTTTTCTTGCATCACCCCGAATGAGCCACCGGCGCTCGAGCCACCACGCCCAAACCCTCCGCCGCCACCACCGTTGAGAGCTTCCATCGCCGCGTTAAGCTGGTCAATCTCCGCGCTCGCCTGGCCAATCCCCGCCCGGCAGGCCATGCGCACCGCAGCGCTCTGGGCATCAAGTGCCTGTTCCAAAACCTCAGCGCTGGCCGCAAGCTGCTGGTGCAGCCGAGCCGCTGCCTCTTCTGAATCCGCTGCATTGGCATTGGCCTGGAATGCCTTTGCGGGCCGGTCCTCTGCGAGCGCTCGCCACGTTGCAGCATCGGCCAGCAGTGCCGCCAACTCCGCTTCAGCGGCAGCCAGATCATTGATCTGCTGGCGGGTTTCCTCATCGAGCGCCTGGAGCGCCCGAGGCAGAACCGTCATCGTCGCAATTGCGGCCGCAACCGGATCGTTCTGGGTTGTCTGGCGCAGCGCATGCCAGCTGGTTGTGTTCATCATCTCCTGCGTGATGGTCTGGTTGCCACGGTGTGCTGGTGACACAGAGTCGGCGGTCAGCGGTACTGGCTGCTCAAATGACCAGTAGGTGTCACGCGCCAGGGCCGGAGCGGTGGCCAACTCCGCAGTCATCGCCGTCATTTCGGCCCGGAATCGGTCGAAGCCCTGAACGGCCCCTGCGAACGAGCGAATATCAAACGGATCATGGATGAGAACTTGTGAGCCTTCGGCTAATTCCGTGGCCAGCAGGGGAGATGAATCCCCTGCGAACATCTGATTCTGTGCCATTGGGTGCTCCTACATCACCTGGTCGGTGATCTCACGAAACGCGATGGTGAACTGGCCCCGTGCCGTCGTCACTTTCCGTCCAGTAACTTCCGCGTCCAATGCGTTGAGCTGATCGCGCGTCGTTCGCATTTTTCCATAGGCCGCGATGATCAGTTTGCCCTGCTCGCCGGGATCTTGAACCCGCGTAAGACCCTCTTTGAGATTGTGAAAGACCTGCATCGCTGCATCAACCAGATCAAGGTAGTTGGCCACCTTTGGATTGCCAATTTTGCCGACGATTTTGGCAACCGTGCTGATCTCACTGGCGGCATTCCACATCACATGCCGGAGCATATCAAGGTCGTCCTCGTTGACCACGGTGCGGCCATCCATCAGCGCGTGAGCGCGGAGGATTTTCAGCGACTTCCGCCAGCGTCGATCACTCGACTCAATCCCCTCAGCCGCCAATGCCGCTTTGAAGGTGGCCAGAGCCTGGAACATCGCCGGGGGAACAGTCACCTGGTCCACAACGCCCTGGAGCGCTAGTACATCGGCGCGGCTCACCGTTGGCATGGCAGCAGCGCCAGACGAGCGCTGCATCATGGACATCCAGTCGGTCTTGAGATAGCCGATAGTGATCCGGAGAAGATACCGATCCCAGAGTGCCGCGCTCTCATCACCATCGGGTAGTTCGTTGCTGGCCCCAATCATCGTGATGAGGGGCGCATTGACACGGGTACGCCCGTTGTGGAAAACGCGCTCATTCAGGAGGGTGAGCAGCAGGTTGAGCGAGGCTCCGCTCGCCTTGAAACATTCGTCAAAGAAGATCAGATCGCTATCCGCCATCCGACCGGTAAGAATACGGCGATACTCGCCAGCCTCATAGGCAACCAGATCGACGGGGCCGAAGAGATCGTCTGGCGTAAGAAAGCGGGTCGCCAGGTACTCGAAGAACGAGAGTCCTGTGCCGCCGGCATCAACAACACACTGGCTCACCGAACGAGCCAGTTCACTTTTGGCTGTTCCTGGAGGCCCCAGCAGAACCACATGCTCACCGGCGAGCAGCGCCACAAGCAAGGCGCGGATTGCGTCTGCGCGTTCAAAGAATGCGGCATTCAAAGCCTGTTCAATCGTCTGGAGTTGCGCCACCGCTGATGTGATATTCGGTGCCATGATGATGCTCCTTGTGTGCTGGAGATGAACACCCAGCGATATGACTTCTGTATGCCTACGCTGGCTTTTGCAGCGCTCCAATAACGATGCCTGCCTGCCCTTTGGTCAGCTGCTCCAGGGGCACATTTCCAACATGTGTCTTCAGCACATCCACCAGTCGCAGCTTCTTCCCGGCACAAATCCCACGAATAGCGTTGATCTGCCGATCGGTTGCCGGTGCCGTATCCGTCGGTGCGATCGGAGCTTCTGTTGGCTCGCTCTCTTCGCGTACCTCGTGTAGATCCTCCTCCACGTGCTCGTGGGGGGTGGTAGGGGCAACAGCGGCGGGCGTCTGCACACCAGCCTTCAGCTCCTCAATCAGGCCAGAGGCTCCCGATTTCGTCAGCGGGAGCGTTGTGCCTTTCTCGGCGACATAGGCCGCAAGCGTTTTCCCCGTACCTCGTCCAACCAGTGTTTCCAAATAGGAGAGCTGGCTCTCGGTGGCAGGTTCAGTTGCGCCAGCACCAACAGGATGGAAACCCCGGAGTGCGGCGATCTGTGCCTCTACCGCTGCGGCCTGGGCGGTGAAAATACGCAGCCCGGTCGCCACTGCGGCTGCGATATCCGTATCACTGGCGTTCGTTGAAAGCGTTACCGTTTCCTCAATGGTGACAAAGTCGTCGCCTGCTTTAATTGCCGCTCGATAGGTGCGGGTAATCGTGCTGCTCTGGGCCGGTACCGTCATATCAACCTCGTCTTATGAATATTTGACATGAGTGCTTACTTGAAATATAATAGCATATATATATATCAATGTCAAATATTAGTATACCAGGAGAACTGCGTATGGCACCGATACTTATCGCCTATTGGGGGGGCAGCGCCCACACTGGCGCAACCTACGAAATCGAAGTGACCGATGACAATAGCTGTTTCACGGTCACAGCATATAGCACCGGGAATGGCGCTTCGCGGAAGACGCAGGGCCAGCTCTATCAGGACACCGATCAGACTGCTGCGTTCTCAATGTTGCTGAAGCAGGCGGATAAAAAACGCAAAGGGCGAGAGCGCGCCTACACCACTCCCCTGAATGGTGTGGCCACCAGTGCGGTCTGGGTCTCGAAACTGCTGCCAGACGGCAGCTTGCCGCTGCACGAGCAAATCTGGTGCGAAGGTCGTGCCTTAAGTCTTCTTCCAGCCGCTCTGCACAAGCAGGTAGCGGTAGCGACTCCCGCCACCGCACCAGCACCGGCCAGCAGCACCACCGCGCCAGCATTCGTGGCACCAGCACCGGCCACCGCGCCAGCACCGGCACCAGGCTCCCGCGTTGCGCTCTGCAACCGCGCCGATGAAGCCGCTGCCGAGGCCATGATCATCAGCACACTGTGGGTCGCAACACGCAAGATGGAAGGCCAGCGGGCAATGGTTCATGTTCGTGGTGGCAAGGTCACCATGACCAATCGCACTGGAGGAGAGATCGCCTGTCCTCCGCACATTGCCGAGGTTGCAGCCCAGCTGCTCGATGGCACAACGCTGGATGGGGAGCTGGTATCGCTCACGCCCGACGGGCGCGAGAGCTTGTATGCCGGTGCTGCGGCGACCGAGGTCGTCTTTGTCGCCTTCGATGTGCTGTCATCGCCGATGCTGCCGGATGCACTGCAGAAGCCACAAAACGTCCGTTTCAACACGCTTGGTCGCATCATCGGAATCCTTGGCGCACAGAGCGCCATTCGGCTGGTCGAGATGGCCATCCGCCCGGATGAGAAGCGGGCGCTGCTGGAGCGCGGAAAAAAGAACGATTGGGAAGGGCTGGTCTTTCGCAAGTACAACGCCGTCTATCCCATTGGGCGCAGTGCAGACTGGGTGAAGTTCAAATTGCGCTTTGAGACGCTGGATGCGGTCGTTATGCGCTACCAGACGGGGACAGGTCGCTTGAATACAAGCGTTGGTGCGGTCGAAGTCGGCTTGTACACCACTACCGGCGAGTTGGTGTCCATTGGCGAGGTCGGTTCCGGCTGGACAGATGCGCAGCGGGCGGAACTTCAGCGCCGCTGCGCTGCCGGGGAAACCGGCTATGTCATCGAGGTGCGAACCGAGGGATTCAGCGCAGGCAAAAAGCTCGTCCGACCGGTAGCCGTCGGCATTCGCGCCGCAGGCGATAAAGCGGCGCACGAGTGCCAGTTCGCATAGGCGACCACGGCCTAGAAACACTCATTTCTAGGCCGTGGTAGAGGTCGGAGCAGAGAAGCACAGAGGAGATTTAGCTATGACACAGTACGCCATGAACGCCACTATTGACACAAAAAAACGAGCCTGTATCACGCTGGCTGTCCTCGCGTTTATGGATCAGCTCCAGCAGCTCGACGATGCGGCGTTTGCTGCCGCCTGGGCCACCTGGACTGAACACCGCTGGGACGACCCGGCCTGGAGTGAAGGCATGGTGCATCGTATTCCCGGCGTGAGCGGGCCTGCCTTCATCTCGGCCTGTCAAAAAATTGCGATTATGGCGTTTCTTCCGGGAGGCATTCACGCATTTGGAACATGGTTTATGGCCAAGCGCAGTGCGACCTGGTGTGCCAGTCCACTCTGGAAGGCGCTGGCACACTCTGCATACGCCGTAATTGCCTCCGACTATGCGGCAGCGGTTGCGGCAACTGCGGCAGAAGCGAAGACCGAGCCGGCCAAAAAAGCCAAACGTCGCACGCCGAAAGGGGCATAGCACCATGGCAAAAAAAGCAGCCAGATCACCGTCTGACTATCAAACGCCAGACCGAGCTGGCAAGGATATTATCACGCTGCTGACGCTGAACAGTGTCTATGGGCGGCGGCTCAGTGAGGTGTTCGGGGATTGGCTCGAGCTGATCGAGGCGACGCTCATGATGGAAGCGAAACATCTGCTGTGGCAGCGGACGTTTGGTATCTGCGCACCTGATACCGTCGAGGTGCAGGCACTCTGGACACAAATGTGCGATAGGTACGATCAGAACGAGACAGTCTTTACGAACTTTGCGCAGGCGCTCGGCGTGCTCAAAGATGCCGCCGTCCACGACTATCAGGACATTATCGGTTCGTGCTACATGGAGATTGGCGCACCAAATGTGTGGAAAGGTCAATATTTCACACCAATAGAGATCGCCAAGCTGATGGCGATGGTCAATGACGATATTCCAGCGCGTGTCTATAGCCGTATCCGTGATGCGATTGCCGCTACCCCTGGTGCGCAGGACCTCATTGATGCGGCAGATATGGCTACCACGAGGCTCGGTGACAACGAATGGTTCTGGTTCGAGCTCATCCCGCTGATCTGGCCACAGTTCGATCCGGTTACGGTATGTGACCCTTGTGTAGGTTCAGGCATTATGTTAATTACGACTGGAGGGTCGATGGCACCCTGGCTGACACGCTGGGGGTTTGTACAATTGTATGGTCAGGACGTGGATAAAAAGTGCGCTCAGATGGCGAAAATCAACTGTCTCCTCTACGGCTTCAATGGACACGGACTTCGCTGCGATCTTGCCGCCGGACGTGATCCGCGGCCTGCGCCGGCAGAGGTTGATTGGGACGCTATCTGGCCAGTACGAGAGCGCATCGAGATCATTGAACCAGTCCATGTCATGGTGCTGGAGCCAGCCTAACAGTGAGTCACGTCCAGCTGCGGCCACCACGTACTCACAGTACGTGGTGGCCGCAGCTGGACGTGAGGAGGAGTATCGTGCTATCGCTCGCCGGACAACGAACCATCGCCAGCAAGGACACCGTGCTGCTGGAGCCGGACATGACGACCATGATCCGCCCTCTGTCGCTCCGGCTTGCTCTTCGGCATCCATACGTCCAACGCGGTCGACGCTGCAGTATCTGGATGCCGGCATACCTGTGCGGCCGGATTGCGCTGCACCAGCGTCCGGATAGCGTCGCCGGCCACTGGTGCATCAGCGCCATCATGACCGGCGAGGAGGTGGCTCGCTGGCCAACCTTCTGCTCCGCCTGGCGGGCTCTGGCGTCACTGTCTGACATCATGCCGCCCGATCGACGCACACTGCGTGCTGAGGACTAC
>Ga0163154_10006581_pt1 | contig 14160 bp, 15 predicted proteins | sample OliLakLV19MP9P1_FD_148649 | JGI IMG/M metagenome (GOLD analysis project Ga0163154, IMG submission 148649) | Freshwater microbial mat bacterial communities from Lake Vanda, McMurdo Dry Valleys, Antarctica - Oligotrophic Lake LV.19.MP9.P1 | ecosystem: Environmental > Aquatic > Freshwater > Lake >... | reverse complement strand
TCGTCACACTGCGCCGGTCGGTCAGATAGCGGCGGGCGACGCGCTGGATGTCGGCGGCGGTCACGGCCTGGAGCTCGGCGATCTCGCGGTCGGCGACCGAGGCGTCATTGGTGTTGATCAGGGCGAAGCCCAGGACATTGGCGCGATCATCGACGGTCTCGCGGCTGCGCAGGGCATCGGCCACCAGCTCGTTCTGGGCCTCGGCCAGTTCGGCGTCGGTGACCGGCTCGTCACGGAAGCGGGCGACCTCGGCGCGCAGGGCGGCGATGCCCTCCTCGGGGGTCTTGCCGCCGGCCATGATGGCATAGGCGGACATGAAGCCGGCTTGCTGGGCAAAGCGGGGGCTGGAGGAGGCTTGGGCGGCAAGCTGCTGCTCATAGACCAGCGAGCGATAGAGCCGCGAGCTCTCGCCGGTCGACAGGACGCCGTCCAGCACAGTCAGTGCAATGCGGTCGGCGTCGAGATAGGCCACGGTCGGCCAGGCCAGGACGACCGCCGGCAACGGCACGTTCGGCGCGTGGAAAGTGACCTCGCGCGGGCCGGTCGGCTCGGGCTCGACGACATTGTTGGCGGGCAGAGGCCGGTCGGGATTGGGCAGGGGGGCCAGATACTGATCGACCCAGCCGTCCAGCTGCGCCTGATCGAAATTCCCGGCCACGATCAGGAAGGCGTTGTCGGGCCGGTAATAGGTGGCGTGGAACCGGCGCACGTCCTCGATGGTCGCGGCATCCAGGTCCTCGATCGAGCCGATGGTCGAGCGGCGATAGGGGCTGTCCTGATAGACGGTGGCGGGCACGAACAGGCTGAACAGCCTGCCATAGGGCTGGGCCAGCACGCCTTGCCGGTACTCTTCCTTGACCACATCGCGCTCGCTTTCGAACACATCCTGATTGACCACCAGCGACCCCAGACGGCTGGCCTCGGCGAAGATCAGCCGCTCCAGATGACTGGCGGGGATGGTCTGGAAATAGGCGGTGACGTCGTCACTGGTGAAGGCGTTGTTGTTGCCACCGACGTCCTCGGTCAGACGGTCGAAGGTCTCGTCCGGGAAATCCTTGGTCGCCTTGAACATCAGATGTTCGAACAGGTGGGCGAAGCCGGAGCGGGCCTGGGGATCACCCTTGGAGCCGACGCGGTACCAGACCTGGACCGTCACGTTCGAGGTCGAGGTGTCGCGTGCGGAATAGACGTCCAAACCGTTGGGCAGGGTCCGCCTGACGAAGCCCAGCGGCGGCACGACGACGGCCCCGTACGCGTCGGCCGCGCCGACGGCCGGTTGAGCCAGCCCCGCAGACCCTGCTGGGGTCCGGCGGTCTGAAGGGCCGGTGGCGCAGGCGGCGAGCCCCAGCATGAGGGCGGAGATCGAGGCGGCGGCGAACAGACGGGATTTCATGGGGCACGGCTCCGGAACCCGCGCATCCGGGCCGGGCTGACCCTATCAGGGCCCAAACCGGGCGCACCTTACGGAGTTGTAATGAAGGGTTAGGGAGGCTCTCGTTCCGAGCCTCCCAGCCTTGGTCTGTCTAGGTCGTGGTGACCTTTTAGAGCGGCGCGAAGTTTCTGTCGTGGCAGACGCTGACAGCGCTTAGTCCGAATCCGATGATTAGCCCCCGGCCTTTGGCGGCGATTCGGAGCGCTTCGTTCCGACCATCCTTAAACTTCGAGATATCGTTCAGATCGTAGAAATCCGACCAGGAAATGGTCATCAGTTCCTTGCCTGACAGCTTGAGGCTTTCGTCCATATCCTTGATCACATCGGTAGCTGACCGTGCCATATTGTTTTTCCTTCTGTGCGGTGAAACCACCGCCAAAGTCACATGAGAGATATTTGAAAGCTGTGTCAATCGTTTTTTATTAACTCTGAGAGATAGTTGAGAGAGTCGCTAAAGCTTGAACTGCTCGGCCAGCAATCTGGCCTCCGCCGCCCGGCTCGATCCGGACCGCCAGGCCACCACGATCTCGCGGCGCGGAGCCTTGGCCGTGATCGGCCGGACCACGACGCCCGGCAGGTCCGCCAGCCCCGCCCGCACCGCCATCTCAGGCAGGAAACTGACCCCCAGCCCCGCCGACACCATCTGTACCAGCGTATGCAGGCTGGTCGCGGCGAAGACGTCGTCGCCCCGGGGCGGGTCGATGCCAAAGGCGGCCAAGGCCTGATCGCGCAGGCAGTGGCCGTCCTCCAACAGGATCAGGTCCTCGGCTTTCAGCGACCCCGCAGGGATGGGGCCGGTCCCCGCCAGCGGATGACCGGCCGGGGCGGCGGCGAGGATTTCATCGTCGCCGATGCGGGCGTAGTCGATGCCGGGCGTGGCGTGAGGCAGGGCGATCACGGCGGCGTCGAGCTGGCCGGCCTTCAACCCGGCGATCAGCCTCTGGGTCAGGTCCTCGCGGATAAACAGGCGCAGCGCCGGCCAGTCGCGCTTGAGCCCCGGCAGCTTGGCCGGCAGCAGGAAGGGCGCGACGGTCGGGATGACTCCCAGCCGGAACCGGCCGGACAGCGGCTTTCCGGCATTGCGCGCCGCCTCGACGAGGTCCTCGGTGCGCGCCAGAACGTCCTCGGCCCGCCTGACGGCCTCGACCCCGACGGCGGTCAGCTGGATGGCGCCGCGTGTGCGCTCGACCACCGGCGCGCCGAGAATCTTCTCCAGTTCCTGTACGCCCGCCGACAGCGCCGGCTGGCTGACGTGCGCCGCCTCCGCCGCCCGGCTGAACGAGGCGTGCTCCGCGAGAAGCTTCAGATACTGCAGCTGTCGGAGGGTGGGGAGCATCGGACCGACATAGGCGCTCGTTATCGAAACGGCAAAATCAATCGACTGTGCCTGCTTTCTCCCCATCGCGACGCGACAGGGAGGAGACCCGGGTCAGGCGACGTCGAACCGGTCGAGGTTCATCACCTTTGTCCAGGCGGCCACGAAATCGCGCACGAATTTCGCGCCCGCATCAGCCGAGGCGTAGACTTCCGACAACGCCCGCAGTTGCGAGTTGGAACCGAACACCAGGTCGGTGCGCGTCGCGGTCCACAGGCTCTCGCCCGTGATCCGGTCGGTGCCGACGAAGGTCTCGTCGCCCTCGCCGTCAACCTTCTTCCAGCCCGTCTTCATGTCCAGCAGGTTGACGAAGAAGTCATTGGTCAATTGCCCCGGACGATCGGTCAGCACACCCTGTTTCGAGTCCTGATAGTTGGCGCCCAGCACCCGCAGGCCGCCCACCAGCACCGTCATCTGCGGTGCCGTCAGCCCCAGCAGCTGTGCCCGGTCGACGAGCAGTTCTTCCGTCGGCACGTTGAACCGCACCTGCAGATAGTTGCGGAACCCATCGGCCCGGGGCTCCAGCACAGCGAAACCCTCGACGTCGGTCTGGTCCTTCGAGGCATCGGTCCGGCCGGGTGTGAACGGCACCTCGACGGCATGACCCGCCGCCCTGGCCGCCTGTTCGATCCCGACGGAGCCGCCCAGCACGATCAGATCGGCGATTGAGACGGAAGTGCCGGACGCGGCCTTGATGGCCTGGTAGGCCTTGAGCACCCCGGCCAGCTTCGGCGGCTCATTGACCTCCCAGTCCTTCTGCGGTGCCAGCCGCAGACGCCCGCCGTTGGCCCCGCCGCGATGGTCCGAGCCGCGGTAGGTCGCCGCCGCCGCCCAGGCCGTCGTGACCAGCTCGGCCACCGACAGGCCCGAGGCCGCGATCGCCGCCTTCAGCGCGGTGATGTCGCCGGTGCCGATCACCCGTCCCGTCGGCGCGGGGATCGGGTCCTGCCAGATCAGGTCCTCGGTCGGGACCTCAGGCCCAAGGTATCGAGCCTTCGGCCCCATGTCGCGGTGGCACAGTTTAAACCAGGCGCGAGCGAAGGCGTCGCCGAAATAGGCCGGATCGGCCCGGAATTTCTCCAGGATCTTGCGGTATTCCGGGTCGACCTTGAACGCCATGTCGGCCGTGGTCATCATCGTCGGCACGCGCTTGCCGGGCGTATGCGCCGCCGGGGCCAGCGTCTCCGGCGGATTACCGACCGGCTGCCATTGCTTGGCCCCGGCGGGGCTGCGGACCAGTTCGTAGTCATGGTCCAGCAGCATGTCGAAATAGGTCATGTCCCAGGTGATCGGCGTGGGGGTCCAAGGCCCCTCGATGCCCGAGGTGATGGTGTGGTCGCCGATGCCGCTCTCATAGCCCGAGATCCAGCCCATGCCCTGCTGGGCGATGTCCGCGCCCTCGGGACTGATCCCGACCTTGGAGGCGTCGCCGGCCCCGTGCGCCTTGCCGAAGGTGTGACCACCCGCCGTCAGCGCCGCCGTCTCCTCGTCATCCATCCCCATCCGGGCGAAGGTCTCGCGGATATCGCGCGCCGACTGCAGCGCCTCGGGCGCCCCGCCCGGGCCTTCGGGGTTCACATAGATCAAGCCCATCTGGATCGCCGCCAGCGGGCTTTCCAGCACCATCTCGCGGTCGGGCTGGATGCGGGTTTCATTGCCCTCGGACCCGACCCACTGTTCCTCGGTGCCCCAATAGACGTCCTTCTCGGGCTCCCACACGTCGGCCCGGCCGCCGCCGAACCCGAACACCGGCCCGCCCATGCTCTCGATTCCGACATTGCCGGCCAGGATCATCAGGTCGGCCCATGACAGGCTGGCCCCGTATTTCTGCTTGATCGGCCACAGCAGACGCCGGGCCTTGTCGAGGTTGCCGTTGTCCGGCCAGCTGTTCAGCGGCGCGAACCGCTGCTGGCCCGCGCCCGCCCCGCCGCGCCCGTCGCCGGTGCGATAGGTGCCGGCCGAATGCCACGCCATGCGGATGAAGAAGGGGCCATAATGGCCATAGTCCGCCGGCCACCATGGCTGGCTGTCGGTCATCAGGGCGGTCAGGTCGCGCTTCAGCGCCGCATAATCCAGCGTCTTGAACGCCTCGGCATAGTTGAAGCCGTCGCCCATCGGATCGCCCGACCGGCCCTGCTGATGCAGGATGTCCATCGCCAGCTGGTTCGGCCACCAGTCGCGGTTGGTCCGCCCCAGCAGGCTGCGAAGCGCCGCCGGCTCCTTTTTCGGATCGTTCAGGGGCGAGGGCCCGCCAGCGTTTCCGTCCATGGTGCGTCTCCCGAGGTTCTTGTTTGGGGAGAGGCTATGCCTGCCGTTCTGACAAAGACAATCGATAAACGTTGTCGTCAGGAACAGGAAATCTTATGCAGAAACTCAGGCGACCGTGCTGTGCTCCATCATGAAGGCATTCAGCTTGTTGCCGTCCGGATCGCGGAAATAGCCGGCGTAGAAGGTGTCTCCGCGCGGTCCCGGCGGCCCTTCGCAGGTCCCGCCGTTGGCGAGCGCGATCTCGTGCAGGCGGTGGATCTGGTCGCGCGACGACGCCTCCAGCGCCACCATCACGCCATTGCCGACGCTGGCCGCCTCGCCGTTGAACGGCTTGGTCAGGCCGATACCCGCCCCGCCGCCCGGCGCGCCCCAGGCGATGAAGCCCGGAAACTCCATCATCCGCGACGTCCCCAGCTCGGCGGCGATCGGGTCATAGAATTTCGCCGCCCGCTCCAGGTCGTTCGTACCCAGCGTCACATAGCCGATCATGATCCTGTCCTCCCTGACTGGAGTCGCACTCAATCACGAACAAAACAGGAACTCAAGCCCGCCGCATCAACGCCGGTCCCTGCGGTTTCGGGGCCACGGGCTGACCTGCGGCCGCCTCCCGCAGGATGCTGTTGATCCGGGTCTGCCAGCCTTCGCCGGTGGCCTTGAAATGATCGACCACATCCTTGTCGAGCCGGATGGAGACGGGGACTTTCGGACGTTCCGCCGGCGGCCTTCCGGGTCCGCGCCTGAATTGGGAGAGCACGGCCTCCGGAAGCACATCCCGACCGCGCCGGCCCCGCTTCATCATGTCCCGGGTCAGCTCCGGTGCGTCATCCTTGTCGTCCATCTGGGCCTCCTTGGCTCGGCGGGTCACGGTCGCGGCCTTCATTCAGCATAGCGCTTCAATTCCTTTGGCCTGGCCCGGCGAAGGCTGATCACGCGGATGTCGTCGCCCCGGCGGGTGAAGGTCATCGCATGCAGCGTCTCGCCGATCAGCCCGTAGGCATTGAAACGCTCTTCGCCATAGTCGAAGCGGGTGTCCGCAACGATCACGGCGTCATCGAGGGCCATCTCGCAGGCTGCCGGGAGGGACACGCCATGTTTGGCGATGTTGGCGGCGTCCCTCGCTGGATCGAAGTCAATGGCCATTCAAAGCAGCTGTATATACACTAATGGGGGCGGCGCAAGATATTTCGTATATACAAAAACTAGCCCTCCGCCAGCCACCGCATCCTACACGCCATCATCGCCGTCTCTCCCAGCCGGTCGACCAGCCGCCAGTTGACCACCGCTCCGATCGGCGCGCCGACGACGGGGATCAACTGGGCCATCTTGGCCAGGTCGATATAGTCGCGGTATTCGATCTGGAACCGCCGCCAGTCATAGTCGGTGACGGCCTGCGGCTGGTCGACCCCGGTGATCCAGCGCTCCAGCTCGGCCAGCGCCCCGGGCCGTCGTTTGGCGCTGGCGAAGGCGAGGTGGAAGATGTGCAGCAAAAACAGCCGCTCGCGCACCGAGCCGCCCTCTGCGCCGCCGCCCCAGCCATAGGCCCCGACCACGTCGCCCAGCATCCGCACCTTGATCGCCATCAGGGCCGGAAAATCCACCGCCGCCAGCACGAAGCCGCCGGCTCCCGCGACCCCGCCCTCGACGCTGGCGGTATTGCGATACGTCCGGATCATGGCCCGCGCGCGCCGCTCGCGCGCTGCCAGCGACCCGTCCGCCACGGGCCGCGCCTTCACGATGTCCGAGCCGAACAATATCCCCCTGGTCATCGCCTCGACGCCTGCGGTGATGACGGCGTGGACCCGTTCGGGGATGATCCGGTTGATCCGCTCCTGCGTCCCGCGCGTGGCCTTGTCCCACAGCCCCGGCCGTTTCAGCACCGTGGCCCGCCAAGCCTCGACCTCGGCGCGCACCGTCGTCTCGTCCACGACCGTGATCAGGTTTGACGGCACGGCCTCGGCGGCGACGAACTCGGGACGGGTTTCGATCGGGCGGGTCATGGTCGATCCGTTGTGCAGCGTCACGGTTGCAGGCGATAGCGCGCGGGTCTAGACCGCCGCCACGGTTTGCCCCACCCAGATCAACCGGCCTCAAGTAGCGCGAAGCGCGGTAGGCCCCCAAACAATGGCCTCAAGTAGCGCGTGAGCGCGATAGGCCCCTGGAGACAAATATGGCTCGCGCGAAGATCGCCCTCATCGGCGCCGGCATGATCGGCGGCACCCTGGCTCACGTGGCCGCGCGCGAAGCGCTGGGCGACATCATCCTGTTCGACATCGCCGAGGGCACCCCCCAGGGCAAGGCGCTCGACATCGCCGAGGCCACCGCCGTCATGGGGTCGGACGTCACGCTCAAGGGCGCCAACGACTATGCCGACATCGCGGGGGCCGACGTCTGCATCGTCACCGCCGGCGTGCCGCGCAAGCCGGGCATGAGCCGCGACGACCTGATCGGCATCAATCTGAAGGTCATGAAGGCCGTCGGCGAGGGCATCAAACAGCATGCCCCCGACGCCTTCGTCATCTGCATCACCAACCCGCTCGACGCCATGGTCTGGGCCCTGCAGAAATTCTCGGGCCTGCCGAAGAACAAGGTCGTCGGCATGGCCGGCGTGCTCGACTCGGCGCGGTTCGCGTATTTCCTCGCAGAAAAGACCGGCGTCTCGGTGCAGGACATCCACGCCTGGACCCTGGGCGGACACGGCGACGACATGGTGCCGATGGTGCGCCATTCGACCATCGGCGGCCTGCCCTTGCCCGACGCCGTCAAGGCCGGCTTCCTCAGCCAGGCCGAGTTGGACGCCATCGTCGATCGCACGAGAAAAGGCGGCGGCGAGATCGTCGCCCTGCTCAAGACCGGCTCGGCCTTCTACGCCCCGGCCGAGAGCGCCATCGCCATGGCCCGCTCCTATCTGCTCGACCAGAAGCGCGTCCTGCCCTGCGCCGTCTGGCTTTCGGGCGAATACGGCCTCAAAGATCTCTACGTCGGCGTCCCCGCCATGATCGGCGCCGGTGGCGTCGAAAAGGTGGTCGTATTCACCACCAACGACGAGGAAAAGGCCATGTTCGCCAAGTCGGTCGAGTCCGTGAACGGCCTGATCCAGGCCTGCAAGGACATCGACGGAAGTCTGGCTTAGGGTGCTGTCGCGCGCGACTCGGTCGCTCGCCGCTTGAGGGCGATACGGCGTCAGGGATACTGAAAGGCCCCGGAGCGATCCGCAGCCTTTTTGCTTTGGCGTAGGGGCGATCCAACGGCCGCCAAGGGTCAGCGCTTGGCGTGCAGGCACAAGTCCGTCCCACCCGTGGCAGACATTCGTCGCACACCTGACGAGAGTTGCTTTATTCCGGTCAAGCGCAAAGGCGTCTCACGTGATCCGTTTTGGTGCCACGGAATCACTCGCCGGGAAGGTTTCCTGTAGCCCTTCATCGATCAGAGCTTCCTGCCGGTCTTCGGCCTCATCCAGTTGAGGTTTCAGCTGGTCAGGCTTTCCGGTCTCTGGTTTTGCGGTGACGGCGAAAGGGCCGTTCACATCGCTGTCGCGCTGCTGATCGGATCGGGTCCGGTTCGTCATTCTGCTTTCTCCGATTGCGCAATGCCGCCACGGTCAGCACCTCCGTTTGGGCTCGTTCTCGACGAGATTGACCGCGAGCCGTACCGAGCCGACGGAAAATTAGTGTCGGATCGCTACTAAGCTGTTGTGAATGTGATTTGTCAACGCTATCATTTTCATCGGATCTGGAGCTGAAGATGGACAGTCGCTTCGTCGCGGAAATGATCTTGCACCTGGGGCATATCACGTCCCGTGACCGGCTGGTGCGTGGGCTGACTCCGGCCCAGTGGTCGGTGCTCAGATATTTTGCGCGGGCCAATCGCTTCTCCCGAACCCCTTCTGCCTTCGCCGAGTTCCATTGCACGACCCGGGGCACCGCATCGCAGACGATCAAAGGCCTCGAAACCCAAGGGTATTTGACGCGCATGCGATCGGAGGCGGACGGTCGAAGCGCTCGGCTTGATCTGACCGACAAAGCCTGGGCCATTCTTGATCACGACCCCCTCGAAGCTCTGGTCCGCGCCGCCGACGCGCTACCCCTCAAGGGCCGCGGACATCTCGCCGGCGGCCTGCAGCGCATGCTTGGCCATGTGGCGAGCGAAGGAGGCAAGCCTGCCTTTGGCACATGCATCTCGTGTGAGCATCTCGAAGGCGGCGGCTGCAGCCGGGACGATCAGCCCCGGTACGCATGCGGTTTCCTCGGCGAACCCCTGCTTCCCGGAGAACTCGACGGTCTCTGCATCAACTTCGTTCCGGGCAAACCCATGATGCTCACGAGCGCTTTCACCGGCGCCACACCGTGATGAGCTCTGTTCCAGAATCAGCGATCTCCATCGAAGACGGCGAGATCACCATCGATGCCGAGCTGGTCGCGTCCAAGCTCGGGGTCTCGACCGCATCATTCAAGGCCGGAATGACCAAGGGCATTGCCTCCACCTTCGCCGAGACCGGCATGGACGAGGACGTCGGACGCACTCGTCTTACTTTCAGGTATCGCTGGCGAACCTGGACGATAGTGGTCGATCCAGACGGCAGTTTCAGCGAGAGCATGGCCCCCGCCCCCACCGCTGCGCCGACGAACACGGATCGCGTGAGTCCGGGAGATTTGATCAGGAGCGGCTCATGACGGCCAGGACTTGGGATTCTGTCGCCCGGACGACGGTTGAGGGCAATACGGTTGAAGCGCTCGCCGGCCGACTTCGAGCGCATCTTCAGACGCTCGCCGGACTGCGCTTGCCGATCACCTATCGGGAAGCGGCCAAAGCGCTGCTGCTCTCGCCTCCAAACACCATTCGTCAAGTCACGGACGCTTTGGAGCAGATCATGACTGAAGACGCAGCGGCGGACCGCCCCTTCATCGCGGCCATGGTCATCAGCAAGATGCGGGGCGGCTTGCCGGCGCCGGGGTTCTTCGACTGCGCGGCACGGCTCGGACGCTTCGGCGGCGATGCAACCTGCCTGGATGCATCGGCTTTTCATGCGGTCGAAATCAACGCGGCGTTCGCCCTATGGGCGCGGCCAAGGGAGCGCCTGCTTGATTGAGCGAGCGCATGGCCCGTCATTCGGCCAAGTCCCTGGCAATAAAGCCAGGAACATCCCAAGCCGGGCGGCTGCGGTGTCCGTTGCCCGCAGGGGATTGTGGTCGGCGCACCTGGCCTTGGTCAGGCCACCTCAATCATCTCGTCCTACCGCAGGATTAGACTGCTTTTCCAGAAATCCGAGAAACGATCAGGGGACGATTTCATGACTGAACCATTCACCGAGACAATGCGGCGCGAGTGCTCTGAAATCTGGGACGCGCAACTGGCGCACCCATTCGTGGTGGCGCTCGCCGACGGAACGCTCCCGCAGGCGACGTTCCAGTTTTATATCCTGCAGGACGCCCGCTTCCTCACCGACCTTGCGAAGACGTTCGCCTTCGCCGCGACGAAAACCGACGACCGCGACCGTATCCTGAAGTTCGGCGAATTCCTCATCGACACGGTGCGGGTGGAGCGCGCCCTCCACGAGATGTACGCTGAGCGTTTCGGTCTGACGATGGCGCAGATGGCTGCAACGCCAATGTCGCCGACGAGCTACGCCTACACACGCCACATGCTCCAGGTCGCGGCGACGGGGTCACTCGCGGAGGTCGTCACCGTGATGCTCCCCTGCGCGTGGATCTATGCGGTCATCGGGGAGCATTTTACCGCATTGGGCGAGCCGCCCACCGGCCACCCTTATCGCGACTGGCTGGCGATGTACGCGAACCCGGACTTCGCGGCCGTGGGCGCGTGGTTGCGCGCGGTCGTCGATGACGAGGCAGCGCGAATGGACGATCGCGGCCGCCAGCGGCTCCGCGACATCTTCCGCACAAGCAGCGAGTACGAGTGGCTTTTCTGGCAGATGGCATGGACGCGCGAAGAGGCACTGTCAGCCCGGAATTGGCAGGTTGATTTGGCCAGTTCCAAAAAGCCCCTGACGGGTCTCTTTCAGCCAACCGGACCCAACCACGCCGCCTGATGTCCACGTCCGGTTCCAATCCCCAAGCGATGTTCCGAGAGTCCAATTCCGGCTTCTTGAAATCGCCCGCGCCCCCTGTGCGGCGTCCGTCCAAATCCTCCCCCGTTCCCCGGAGGAGGGATTAGTTCGTCGCCGGCACCGCCGCCGCCAACCCTTGCGCAAACGTCCGCAGCATCTGCAGCCAGATCACCACTGGTTCCTGCAACTGGCCGGGGCCGGTGCTGGTCAGGACCAGGTCGTACTGGACGATGGCGCTGGCCTCGCCACCGGCCGTCGCGGGCACGAAAAAGGCCTTCAGATAGCGGTTCTCGCGGTTCCAGGCGTTGATCTGATCCTGGGTGATCGGACCGGTGAAGCTGGCGCTGAATTGGGCGTCGTCGCACAGGGCCGCGCCGCAGGCGTAGAAGGTCAGGCTCCACGGCAAGGGCTGGTCGGCCACCTTCAGGGTCTGGGCCCCCTGCTCGCCGACCACCGGCTCGGCCACCGTGCCGCCAAGGCCGATCAGCCAGGCGCGGGCCTCGATAACCGTCACGCCTTTCACCGGGGCCGGGGCCGCGGCGGGTGCCGGCGTTTGCGCCAGGGCCGTTACCGGAGCAGCGGCGGCCAGCGACAGGACAGCGAACAGGGCGGGCAGTCGACGCATGGCGGGTCTCCGTGGGGTCGGTCCGGTTAGAGCGGGCCTGGCGAGCGGAAATATGGCGAGGATTCTAGACCGAACGTGGTCGGGCCAGCCACTCCGCCCCGGCCATTTCGTTCAGCCGTGACGCGGTGCGCTCGAATTCGAACGCCCCGACGCCTTCGCGGTACAGGGCCTCGGGGGCTGCCGCCGCCAGCGCCACCAGCCGCGTCCCGGCCTCGTACAGGGCATCGATCAGGGTCACGAACCGCCGCGCCTCCTGCGCATTGGCCGGACCCAGCACCGGGATGTCCTCCAGGAACAGGGTGTGGAAGCGCGCGGCGATGGCCAGATAGTCCTGCGGCCCCAGCGCCGTGCCGCACAGGTCCGCGAAGCGCGCGCGCGCCAGGCCGCCGTCCGTACGCGCTATCACCAGCTCGCGGCCCAGCACCGTCAGCCGGGTCGGACACTCCTGCTGGTCGCCCTTCAATTCGGCCCACAGGGTCTCGAAGCCCGCTCGCCGCCCGGGATCGTCGCCAGTGTACCAGACCCGCGTCCCCATCAGCCGGTCCAGCCGCCAGTCTCGGGCACCCGAGACGCTGACCACCTGGCACCGCGCCTCGATCAGGTCGATGAAGGGCACGAACAGTTCGCGATTGACACCGTTCGAATACAACTGGTCCGGGGCCCGGTTCGAGGTCACCGCCAGCACCACCCGGTACTCGAACAAGGCCTCGAAAAGCCGCCCCAGGATCAGGGCGTCGGCGATGTCGGTGACCTGCAGCTCGTCGAAGCACAGCAGCCGCGCCTCGGAGGCGATCAGGGCGGCGACCGGCGCGATCGGATCGTCGCCGCGATGCTGGCCGAACACCCGTTTCCGGGCCGTGGCGTCGCCCTCGCGCCAGTCCCGCATCAGGCCGTGCACCCGCGCCAGGAAGGCATGGAAATGCGCCCGGACCTTTTTCTTCTCCGGCGCGCAGGCGAAGAACAGGTCCATCAGTATGGACTTGCCCCGCCCCGGCGGTCCCCACAGATAGACCCCTCGCACCTCGGGCACGCCGCCGAACAGGCCGCGCTGGCTGAGATCCTTCTCCAGCCGTGACAGGGCCTCGACCACCGGAACCTGCGACGGATCAGCCGTCAGCCGCCCGTCCTTCAGACGCTTGTCATAAGCGGCGCGAATGCGTGATCCCATGGATCCCGGCCTTAGCGGGGCAGGCGGCTGCTGAAAAGCGATTGCTTCGCGCCCGCGAAGGCCCACATAGGCAACCAACATCAAACAATCCCGCCCTCAAGCAGCGAGCGACCGCGTCGCGAGCGTCGGGCGGTCAAGGACCAACCCCAATCGCGCTCGAGCAGCGAGCCGCCGCGCGGCAAGCGCTAGCGCAAGGAACAATGTCATGGGCTATCGCGTCGCCGTCATAGGCGCCACCGGCAACGTCGGTCGGGAAATGCTGAACATCCTCGAGGAGCTGAACTTCCCCGTCGAGACCATGCACGCCGTCGCCTCGCGCAAATCCAAGGGCGTGGAGGTCTCCTGGGGCGACAGGACGATCAAATGCCAGGACATCGAGACGTTCGATTTCTCGACCGTCGACCTGGTGCTGATGAGCGCCGGCGGCGAGGCCTCGCGCCTGTGGTCGGAAAAGATCGGCAAGGCCGGCCCCATCGTCATCGACAATTCCTCGGCCTTCCGCATGGACCCGGACGTGCCGCTGATCGTGCCCGAGGTGAACCCCGACGCCATCAAGCTGGCGACGAAAAAGAACATCATCGCCAACCCCAACTGCTCGACTGCCCAGCTGGTCGTGGCGCTCAAGCCCCTGCATGACGCGGCGAAGATCAAACGCTGCGTGGTCTCGACCTACCAATCGGTCTCGGGGGCCGGCAAGGCGGGCATGGACGAGCTGTGGAACCAGACCAAGGCCATCTACGGCCTCGGCGACGCCCGCCCCAAACTGTTTCCCAAACAGATCGCCTTCAACGTCATCCCCTATATCGGCAGCTTCCGCGACGACGGCTACACCGACGAGGAGGCCAAGATGTGGGCCGAGACCCACAAGATCCTCGACCCCGACATCAAGCTGACCGTCACCTGCGTACGGGTGCCGGTCTTCGTCGGCCATTCGGAATCCGTCAATCTGGAGTTCGACCGACCGATATCGCCCGACGAGGCCCGCGCTATCCTGCGCGACGCGCCGGGCGTGCAGGTCATCGATAAGCAGGAGCACGACGGCTACATCACCCCCGTCGACGCCGCCGGCGAGCACGCAGTCTATATCTCGCGCATCCGCAAGGACCCGACCGTCGAGAACGGCCTGAACCTCTGGATCGTGTCCGACAACCTGCGCAAGGGCGCGGCCCTGAACGCCGTCCAGATCGCCCAGCTGCTGGACGAGACCGGCATGATCAAGCCGGCCTCG
>Ga0163154_10006580_pt1 | contig 14160 bp, 11 predicted proteins | sample OliLakLV19MP9P1_FD_148649 | JGI IMG/M metagenome (GOLD analysis project Ga0163154, IMG submission 148649) | Freshwater microbial mat bacterial communities from Lake Vanda, McMurdo Dry Valleys, Antarctica - Oligotrophic Lake LV.19.MP9.P1 | ecosystem: Environmental > Aquatic > Freshwater > Lake >... | reverse complement strand
GGTAGAAGATGCTGGTATTACTTTTATTGGCCCTGGCCCTGAAGCTATGAGGGTAATGGGATCGAAGCTGGCAGCAAAGGAATGTGTAAAAAAATTCAATATCCCGATGGTGCCTGGTATTGACAAAGCCATTGAGGATGTACCTTACGCAAAAAAAGTTGCAGCAGAAATAGGCTATCCTGTTTTGATAAAAGCCTCTGCCGGCGGGGGTGGAAAAGGCATGCGGATAGTAGAAAAAGAAGCCGACTTTGAGGAACAAATGAACAGGGCCATCAGCGAAGCAAAGTCTGCATTTGGCGATGGCGCCGTGTTCCTGGAAAAATATGTTAACTCTCCACGCCATATAGAAGTGCAGGTGGTGGCAGATAAATTCGGTAACGTCATTCACGGTTTTGAAAGAGAGTGCAGCATACAACGCCGGCACCAGAAAGTAGTGGAAGAAACACCATCCGCTATCATCACCCCGGAATTGAGAGAACAGATTGGCGATGCGGCTGTGATGGTTGCAAAAGCATGCAACTACGTTAGTACCGGCACAGTTGAGTTTTTGATGGATGATCAATTGAATTTTTATTTCCTGGAAATGAATACCCGGCTACAGGTAGAACATCCGGTGTCTGAAATGATTACCGGCCTGGATTTGGTAGAAGAACAGATAAAAATTGCCCGTGGCGAAAAGCTGAGCTTTACACAAGATGACCTCGTTTTAAATGGCCATGCCATTGAACTAAGGGTATATGCAGAAGATCCGCTGAACAATTTTTTACCGTCCATCGGCACCCTTACCAAATATGTAAAACCAACCGGCGAAGGCATACGGGTAGATGATGGTTATGAAGAGGGAATGACCATACCCATTTATTATGATCCGCTGATTGCAAAACTGATTGTTCATGGCAAAACCAGAACAGAAGCCATACAAATGATGATACAGGCCATCAAGGATTTTAAAATAGAAGGGGTTGCTACTACCTTGCCCTTCGGCACTTTTGTTTTTGAGCATGAGGCTTTTTTCTCCGGACACTTTGATACGCATTTTGTAAAAAACTATTACACCCCCGAAAAATTAAAAGCAAAGCAACAGGCCAATGCAGAAATAGCTGCTACAGTTGCATTAAAATACTGGCTTACTAAAAAAGGAATCGTGAAACCGGTAGACAATAAATCTACCAGCTGGAAACGCAGGCTGGCTAAATAGACTCCCATTCAAAATCAATAAATATTGTACAATGAAATCGAAAGTTGAAATATTAAGGGAAAAGATTGAAGAAGGTAAACTGGGTGGTGGTGTAAAACGAATAGAAACGCAACACCACAAAGGAAAATTAACTGCAAGGGAACGCATTAGTTTGTTGATGGATGATGGATCATTTGAAGAAATTGGCGGACTGGTTATTCACCGTACCAAAGATTTTGGAATGGAAGACCAGCAATATTATGGTGATGGTGTAATTACAGGTTATGGCACTGTTAATGGCAAACTGGTATACGTATTTGCACAAGACTTTACGGTGTTCGGTGGCGCCTTATCGGAAACCCACGCAGAAAAAATTTGTGTCATTATGGATCTTGCCATGAAAGTAGGAGCGCCTATGATTGGCCTGAATGATTCCGGCGGTGCAAGGATACAGGAAGGTGTACGGTCGTTGGGTGGTTATGCGGATATTTTTTACAGGAACGTGCAGGCATCCGGCGTTATACCACAAATATCTGCCATCATGGGGCCATGTGCCGGTGGCGCTGTTTACTCACCTGCCATGACGGATTTTACCATTATGGTGGAGAATACGAGTTACATGTTTGTTACCGGTCCTAATGTGGTAAAAACGGTTACCAATGAAGAAGTGACCTCCGAGGAATTAGGTGGCGCATCTACCCATTCCACCAAATCGGGCGTTACGCATTTAACAGCGCCCAATGATAGGGATTGTATTGAGCAGGTAAAAACATTGCTCAGCTACCTGCCGCAAAACTGCGAAGATGTGGTTGCTAAATTGCCCTACACACTAAGCGACGAAACAAGGGAAGTATTGGAAACCATTATTCCCGAAAGTGCCAACCAACCCTATGATATCCGTTCGGTAATTGCAGGCATTTGCGATACTGATTCTTTCTTTGAAATACACAAAGATTTTGCCGAAAATATTGTGGTGGGTTTTGCAAGAATAGCCGGAAGAAGCATCGGTATTGTTGCCAATCAACCCATGTGTCTTGCCGGCGTGCTGGACATTGACAGTTCTAAAAAAGGGGCAAGGTTTACCCGTACCTGCGATTGCTTTAATATTCCGTTATTGGTGCTGGTAGATGTGCCTGGTTTTTTGCCAGGTACCGACCAGGAGTGGAACGGCATTATTACCAATGGCGCCAAACTGTTGTATGCCTTAAGCGAAGCCACGGTGCCCCGTGTAACCGTTATTACCCGCAAGGCTTACGGCGGCGCTTATGATGTGATGAACTCCAAACACATTGGCGCAGACATGAACTATGCCTGGCCTACTGCCGAGATAGCCGTAATGGGTGCAAAGGGCGCCAGCGAAATTATTTTTAAGAAAGAAATTTCAGAAGCTGCAGACCCGGTTAAAAAATTGTTGGAAAAAGAGGCGGAGTATGCGTCCTTATTTGCCAATCCTTACACCGCTGCAGAACGGGGTTTTATCGATGAAGTAATTGAGCCAAAAGATACAAGACGCAAACTCATTAAAGCTTTTGCCATGCTGGAAAATAAAGTGGCAAAACGGCCAAGAAAGAAGCATGGGAATATTCCGTTGTAAAACATTTAAGCATTTGATAATTGCCAAAATGTTCTGGTTGTTGTTGCAAAAAAAACGTAACGTCTTATTATTTTTGGTTAGTTATTATATGGGGCAAATGGTTATTGAGGAAAGAGATAAAACGATTTTCAGTTTAAAATCTCGCTGTTGCAGATAGTGTTTCAATTTGTTTGTTTGTTTGAGATATTATTGCATGCTCCGTTTGCATGAAAAGGCCTCCATGAATTGTATTTACAGGCTGCAGGCCATTACTTTTTACCTGGCCAATATCAACGAACGACACCAATTGGTTAATACTTTTTACCATTAGTTTTTAGAAATTATCCTGTTAGATTTTATCCGTAGAAAAACCGATCTATTTGTTACTGCCGGCTGGTGCACCGGTTATTTTATTTATGGATTTATGCTGAGACGGCTAAGGTATAATAGTGGGTTGGGTGATAAATTATTCTATTGAGCAGGTTATTCAACATCTTCATAAAACTTTTCCTCCCAGGTGTGTTTGGATGGGGTGCCATATTTTAAAATACGATAAGCCATCCATATAACGGCGATGGGCGAAATGGAAAATAACAACATAATCAACCAATCGCCGACCTCAAAAAAAGGAAGGACGTTGTAAATAACTGCAAATATGGTAACTGCAATTACCGGAAACTGTATGTTTTTCATGACTGATTTGTTTTATCATCTAAACAATCGACCATTATAAAAAGTTCGCTTAATATCTACAGATTCACTTTCCCGGATTGAAATTAAGCATGTTGAGTTAAATATTTTTTCGGATAAATATCTTCATGACAGAGGTGAAGATATTTTAACAGCAACTCATCAGGCAAATAATAAAAATATCTCCAAGCCTGCAATATCTATCATAGTGCAGCCTGACTTTTATCATTTGCTATAATAGAAGTCTTTTGTTCATTGCATTAATATTTTTTTATGCCAACATTTCCCTCAGACATTGCGATTGCACAAGCGGCCAGCATCCGCCATATTAAAGAGATTGCTGCCAGTATTGGAATTGATGCGGATGACATTGAATATTATGGTAAACACAAAGCCAAATTACTGTTGAAACTGATTGATGAAAAAAAAGTACAGCAGCACAAACTGATATTGGTAACCGCTATTACACCAACGCCGGCAGGTGAGGGTAAAACAACCATATCCATTGGTCTTGCTGATGGGCTGAATTTTATTGGAAAAAAGGCAATCGCTGTTTTACGGGAACCATCACTAGGGCCCGTATTTGGTATGAAAGGCGGTGCTGCAGGTGGTGGGTTTTCGCAGGTGATTCCCATGGAAGATATCAACCTGCATTTTACCGGAGATTTTAATGCAATTGAAAAAGCCAATAATCTTTTATCAGCTTTAATTGACAACGATCTGCAAAAAAAGGATGGCGGAAAACAAATTGATCCCAGAACGATTGTGTGGAAAAGAGTAATTGATTTAAACGACCGGGCACTCCGTAATATTATTGTGGGGTTGGGTGGAGTTCAGGATGGTGTACCGAGGCAGGATGGTTTCAACATTACGCCTGCATCGGAAATAATGGCTATTCTTTGTCTTTGCATTGGTATCGATGATCTAAAACAGCGCCTGGGAAATATTTACATTGGCAATAGCACCACCGGTGAACCTGTTTTTGCCCGGGATCTACATGCAGTTGGCGCAATGGCCATCCTCCTGAGAGATGCAATAAAGCCAAATTTGGTACAGACATTGGAAGGGAATCCTGCAATAATTCATGGAGGTCCTTTTGCAAGCATTGCACAGGGCACCAACTCTGTACTTGCAACAAAAATGGGGCTTTCGCTAAGTGAATATGTAGTAACGGAAGCAGGCTTTGGTGCCGATCTTGGAGCAGAAAAATTCTTTGATATAAAATGCGTTGCTGCCGGATTAAAACCAGCAGCGGTAGTGTTGGTAGCTACCATCAGGGCTCTGCGGCATCATGGTGGTGCAAAGAAAAATGACATTAATAAAGCTGATTCCGAAAAACTTGAAAAAGGTTTTTGTAACCTGCAAAAGCATATCGAAAATGTATTGCTTTTTGGTATAAAGCCGGTGGTTGCCATTAATCACTTTTCCACAGATACAGAGGAGGAGATTTTGCTGCTGCAGCAATTGTGCAGACAGTGCGGCGTGGAAGCCATTGTTTGCAAAGGCTTTACCAATGGGGGAGCAGGTATGACAGACCTGGCAAAAGTGGTGGTGGAAAATATTGAAAAGAAAGAAAATGATTTTCATCCTTTGTATGATCTCAATAGCAGTATTGCGGATAAAATTTTTACCATTGCAACAAAAATATATGGTGCAAAATCTGTGGCCTATTCAGCTAAAGCAACTGCCCAATTAAAAAACATCAATGCACTTGGTTTTAATACACTGCCTGTTTGCATTGCCAAAACACCCAAGAGTCTTTCGGATGATGAAAGAAAAATTGGCAGACCCAATGATTTTGTAATTACTGTAAGAGAATTTGAAATAGCAAGCGGTGCAGGTTTTGTGATACCCATATTGGGCGACATGATGCGCATGCCCGGGCTACCTAATTTGCCTGCAGCAGAAAACATGGACATTAATGCCAACGGGAAAATATCTGGTTTAAGTTGAGGGGGTGTAGTTTATAAATGAGTCTTCTTTTTCACGGAAATGGGCTAAGCAAAATACACGGAACTTTTTGCCTACTCTTATACCGCTGCAGAACGAGGTTTTATCGATGAAGTGATTGAGCCAAAAGATACAACACGAAAACTCATGAAAGCCTTTATCATGATGGAAAAAAAAGTGGCTAAACGGGAAATCTATTTTAACTTTAAAACCTGCCTGTTATGTTACCCAAACTACTTTGTAAATACTTTTAGCTATATGCAATTTTGCTGGTACTGATTGGTTGTTTTTGTTAGCGATGCACTTCTTTTACTGGGTTCAGTGCTGGTATTATCATTGCTATCTTATAGCTTGTACTATACTGTTTATTACCACTGTATTGTACATTTCCAAATGGTTGTATTTTGATTGTTGCTATTTCTGTCCGCTTTTAATTTCTTTCTTCTTTTTCGCTTGGGGCAAGAAGTTTTCCGGGGTAACAATTTTTTTGCCTGTTCTTGTTTCAAGTTCTTTTCTTGCATTTCCTGCTACAGTTCCCCCCTGTTTTGCTGCTTTTTTATTTTGCAAAAAACCTATGGGATTTTGTGTCTTTACTATTTCGGTTGTTGATGCTTCACCGAGCATTGAGAAAATCAATTCAAGATCGGTCATATGATCTCGTAAGTTTTAGTTTTTCAAACCTTTTATTTTTTTGTAATCCGAAGGGGTAAGTCCAAAAGTTGCTTTCGAAATTTCTGCCGTCAGGATAGCATATTCAATCTTCTCTTTTACACCTCTGTTTTTCCATTCCTCCGTAAGTTCTTCCCGTATAGCGATACTTCTCATTCGCTTTTCAATCCAGTCGTCAGGATAGCCTTTGAGTTTGTAAAGTTCTCTTGTCCGCTGTGTAGCCAATTCAGAATTTTCAATTTCTTCCAATCTCTCCGAACCTACCTTTGCTAACCAAAGCTTGAACGGCTCTGCTTTTGGAGATGGAATTGATTGTATGATTCGCAAAAGCCCTTGTGCATTGGCACAACCCACTTTTGAAGGTGTTTATTTCTAGTGATTTAAGAAACTAGAAAAATGAGTCCCCTGAATTTGCAGATTTGCATTAAAGAAAGAAAAATAAAATGGTTCTTATTATTTTTTATAAGTCTTTTGCCAATTTCCTTTCGCCACTTTGTAAAAGATTTTATTGAATGTTTTGCAGACGTTTAATGTTTTAAATAAACTATTTCGGTACTTGTAAAGTTGGTTAAAAATTAACTGATGTTACTCACGTCTATATACAAATATTGAAGGAGTAACCTGGTGGTTAGGTAACTAAAAAAAGTAATTATAACAGCCTACTCCTGCCCATCCAACACTTTATGATGATGGTTTTTATCAGCATATTTATTTTTTACGGTATAGTAAAAAAACAGTCGGAACGTGTTGCTCTGCATGTAATTGATTCCATTGCTTTTTTGTTGAAATACACTCATGTAGCCGGTATCAAAGGAAAGGCTGTTATTTATTTTTTGTTTGATGCCGATAAAAATCCTGTTTTGATCGAATGTATTAAACACGATAGCCGAACCAAATTGTAACAGCAATTCATCTGCTACAACCAATTGTGGCAGGTTGGGATTTTTAAATACCTGAAAGCTGGTGCTTAGTAAATATCTTACCCGGTTGGTAAATTTTTTTTCACCGGTTTTTTTATCATTTACAATGATATCCTGCCAGCGTTGTTCATTTCTTAACCGTTGCAATACATTCACCTTGCTTTTGCAGGAGGAGTTATAAACTACCTGTTGATAAATACGGTTCTCATCGGATTTTGTTGTAAAGCCAGGTGTGGTGGGAGCCGAGAGCAGGTTGCCGTATCCTGCAGCAACGGAAAGGCTTTTATCAAATTGATAGCCTACACCAATTCGTCCAAAACAAAATGAATTTGCTTTGAAAAAATCATTTTCCCGCAGGTGGGCATCTGCCATTATAAACCATTTTTTATCAAGAAAAACATTGCTGTTGATGCTTACCCATGTTTGGGCAACATGTTCTACTTTTTTTTGTGCAACCTGGCTAAATGCAGGTACTAAACAATACTGTGTAATTGCCAGCAGGAGTATTTTTGAATAGGGTTTCATTTAGAGTATTTATTGATGTAATCAGCTAAAAAGTAAAATAAGTAATTGAGCTGCTACAATACGTAATATCATGGTTAAAGGGTATACAGTTGCGTATGTTACAGAAGGTATATCGTTGCCCGCAAGTTTGGTTGCAAATGCCAATGCCGGTGGATCGGTAGAGGCGCCAGCCAATAATCCGCAGATTTCAAAATAGGTCTTTTTAAAAAATTTCTTTGCTATTATGCCAACAGTTATCAGCGGAATAATGGTGATGGCAATTCCCATTGCAATCCATAAAAATCCTTTACCATCCGAAAAAGCAACTGATAAATTTTTACCACTGCTTAACCCAACACTTGCCAAAAACAAACTAATCCCCAATTCTCGTATCATCAGGTTGGCGCTGTTGGTGGTGTAGTTGTTAAGATAAAAAACATTTCCAAACCTGCTCAACAGCAAAGCAATTATTAAAGGGCCACCTGCCATGCCCACTTTTACAGCAACGGGCATTCCCGGAAAATGAAAAGGAATGCTGCCTAAAATTACGCCTAATACAATGCCGATAAAGATAGGCGCCAGGTCAGGCACTTCCAGTTTTTTAATTGAATTTCCTAAAGCATCCGAAGCAAAATGAACGCCCTCTTCTGAACCTACTACCTTGATGGTGTCACCCAGTTGCAGTTTGATATTTCCATGCGGTACCATTTCAAACCCAGCCCTGTTTAACCTTGTTAAGGTAAAGTTTTGTTGATACAACTCCGGTAAATCGCCCAGCCGCTTATGTGTTACAGATTTTTTAGTAACGATGATGGTACGGGATATCAGTTTACTTTCCACAGCAGATCTCAAATTCACATTACTGGTGGAGCCAATAATTAATTTTAGTTGTTCAATTTCTTTTTTTGAAGCAACCACCAGCAGCACATCATTTTCTGACAAAATGGTTTCTGGTGTAGGGGTAATAATTTCATCATTGTGGAGCATCCGGGAAATTACAATTCGTTCTTTCAGCATTTCAAAAAGCTTACGCAGGGGTTGGCCGATTAACATTTTATTTTCCAGAATAAAGTGTTGAGATAAGGGTTTGTTGGCCCTGATTACATTTAGCTTGCGATGCAGTTCCTGTTCTTTTTCCAGGTTTACGCCAAAAATTTTTTTAAGCAGTAACAGGGAACCTATGATTCCAAAAACACCAAACGGGTAAGCAACTGCGTATGCCAGTGTTATGAGCGTTTTATCTGTGCCGGTAATATTAAGATCGCTTACAGCAGCCTGCGCAGCAGCAAGGCCGGGCGTATTGGTAACCGCACCACTCATAATGCCAGCCATAACAGTAATATGGTTTTTGCTTACAAAATAAAAAACAATGGTGATGATAACACCAAGGCCAACGATAAGGGCTGCCAATAAATTATTGTTGAGCGCATTTTTTCTTAAACTGGCAAAAAAGCCGGGGCCTACCTGCAAGCCGATGGAATACACAAAAAGTATTAAGCCAAATTCCTTTAAAAAGTGTTGCGTATTTTCATCAACCGCAATACCGGCATAGGACATAAACATGCCCATAAATAATACCCACGTAATGCCTAATGAAATACCGCCTATTTTTAATCTGCCCAACCATACACCAAAGGCTATTACCAACCCATAAATTAATACAGATTGAGCAATGGAGTTATTTGTAAACAGATCTGTGAACCAATTGATCATATAATTAATTTTATAAAAACAGGCAACAGGAAAACCTGATGCCTGTTTTAGAAATGTACGCTTTTTGATTTTAAAAAAGCAAGCAAACGTTATTATTAGTGAATTTCAGGTTCTAATTCCCATTTTTCAGGTGAGCGCCAAAGGGCAGATAATAACAGCTCTCTCATAAAGTAAAATTCTTTTGGAAGCTTGTCATACATTTTTTCAAACAACTCTTCATGGCCAAGTAGTTCCTGTTTGCCTAGTTCCCGATCTACAGTCATTATTTTAGAAAAATCTTCTTTGGTGAAACTCTCCAATCCCCGCCAGTCCAAATCTTCGTATCGTGGCATCCAGCCCAATGGACTTTCAACAGAAGAAGCTTTTCCTCTTATACGTTGTACAATCCATATCAGCACACGGATATTGTCTCCAAACCCTGGCCATAAAAACTCACCGTTTTCATCTTTTCTAAACCAGTTTACACCAAATATTCTAGGTGCATTGGGAAGGTCTCTGCCAAACTGCAGCCAGTGGTTTACGTAATCACCTATATGGTAACCCATAAAAGGCAGCATTGCATATGGATCTCTTCTTACTTTACCAACTTCGCCAAATGCAGCAGCAGTAGTTTCGCTGCCCATGGTAGTAGCCAGGTAAACACCAAAGTTCCAGTTGAAAGATTGATATACCAATGGAACGCCGGTACTCCTTCTTCCGCCAAAAATAAATCCATCTATCTGAACACCTTTAGGGTCATTCCAGCAATCATCAACCGCAGGGTTTTGGTAAGCCGGTGCTGTAAATCTTGAGTTGGCATGTGCGGCAGGTTTGCCGCTTTTGGGGTCAAATGGTTCACCATGCCAGTCTGTTAATCCTTCCGGAATTTCTTTTGTCATCCCTTCCCACCAAACATCATTATCAGCAGTGATAGCTACATTGGTAAAAATGGTATTTCCCTTAATGCATTCCATGGCATTCGGGTTGGTTTTGTAATTGGTACCAGGTGCTACACCAAAATAGCCAGATTCCGGATTGATTGCCCGTAAATGCCCATCATTGGTTTTATGTATCCATGCAATATCATCTCCAACAGTGGTGATTTTCCAACCATTGAATTCTGTTGGTGGAATCAGCATGGCGAAATTTGTTTTGCCACAGGCACTTGGAAATGCCGCTGCTACATAAGTTTTTTGTTTGTCTGGAGATTCTACACCCATTATTAGCATGTGTTCTGCAAGCCATCCTTCTTCCCGACCCATTACAGATGCAATACGCAAAGCAAAACATTTTTTTCCCATCAATGCATTGCCACCATAACCACTACCATAAGAGATAATGGATCTTTCTTCAGGGAAATGAGAGATGTATTTTACAGTTGGGTTACAAGGCCAAACACTTTCTTTTTTACCATTTACAATCGGATCTCCTACAGAATGCAGGCATTTTACAAAACTGTTTTTAGGAATATGCGGTAATACATTCTCACCCATTCTTGTCATAATCCGCATGTTAACAACTACGTATTCAGAGTCGGTAATTTCTACACCATATCTTGAATAGGGAGAACCTAAAGGACCCATACAGAAAGGAATAACGTACATCGTTCTGCCTGCCATACATCCTTCCAGGTGCTTGTCTAAAATTGTTTTCATTTGATTGGGCTCCATCCAGTTATTGGTTGGCCCGGCATCGTCTTTTCTGCGGGAGCAGATAAAGGTTTTGTCTTCTACTCTTGCTACATCACTTGGGTCGCTAAAGCAGGCAAAGCTATCTGGCCTTTTCTCAGGATTCAATGCGATGAATGTGCCTTTTTTAACTAAATACTGGCATAGTCCATCATACTCAGCTTTTGTTCCATCTACCCAGTGTATAGCCTTTGGCTCACATAAAGAAGCTACTTGATTTACCCAGTTTTCCAGTTCGTCTTTTACCAGAATGTTATCCAGGATATAAGCGTTTGTTTGCGGTATCATATTATTTGTTTTAATTAAGATTGTTATTTATTATTACAAGGCAAATCTACAAATACACCTGAATTACTAACTGCTGAATATCATGCTTTCATATGATTTTTATTTGTTTTTTATTAAACACTGGCATATTTGTATTATTTGATAATTGATAATTGATAGTTAACAATTGATAGTTGATAATTGATAGTTGATAGTTGTATCTATTTAGCCTAAATACAAGGAGATAAACTTACAATTCCCCGTTACAATACCTGCTCTGTAAAAATCTTATCAAGGATTATAGCAGCTTTAAAACATAATCCCGGATATACTTTGGATGTTTGCAACATGGTGCTTCGGGTTGCAGAAAAATATAAGATAAAACGCCTTTGACCCAGCGGGGTAACTTTGCGTTTTTGTACATTTCTCAAATTAACAGGCTGCGCCGCTGCCGCAGGGTTTACATTGATGTATTGGCGAAGCTACAAACAGGTTACTCCGCAGGCGTAAATACAGTTGCACTAATTTTCAATATTAAATTGCTGTGGTAAAAAATGAGGAGCAATATCCTTAGCTTGGCGCATGTGCGATTGGTATCGGTATACGTTTTATCAATAAGCAATAAAATACCAACTCAGTAATTTACCCCCTTGCATTGTATTATATAAGTACATGGATAAATTTACAGGAGCCGGTTACAATACCTGCTCTGTAAAAATCTTATCAAGTATTATAGCAGCGTTGGAACATAATCCAGGGTGTACTTTGGATGTTTGCAGCATGGTGCTACGGGTTGCAGTAAGCCAGCGAAAACGGCTTGCAATGGGTAGTTGGCTAATTGGGCTTGCATTGTGAACGCCCTGGCAAATTTCATCAAAAGCATGCAGGTATAATTTTAATTCATCTACATCTGCCTGCCTGCAAAAGAACTTTAATTTGTCTTCATCCAGCTTATATTTCATTTGTAAAAACTGTTGCTTGGCACAGTACAACACTACACCAACGTTCAGGAATTCTTCCCGTTCTACCTTTGGCACCAGGCGGATTACAGCATATTCAAATTGATTATTTTCGGGCATTTTGTGCTTCATTTATAAATATGGCTGAATTTGCAATTCTGGTTATCAAAAAAGATTCATAAGCCTGCCGGTGTTCTTCAACAGTTGTAAACGGACTATCAATTACCAGCCATTCATCGGGTATCAAGGAAACTATTGAATGAATAATATCGTCGGTAAGCAATAAACGAAATATTGAATCAACCGCATTCAACTCAGTTGCCAGTGACAATAATACATGATCTTTTACCAGCGTAAAAGGACGGAGTGCCTGCTGCTGCCAGTTATCCCAGGAGTGATGAAAATACAAACAGGCTCCATGATCTATCAGCCACAATTGCTTGTGCCAAAGCAGCATGTTGGTATTGCGGGCAGTGCGGTCTACATTCATTAGCAGGCAATCTAACCATACTATCTGCGATGCCAATGTAGCATCAATGCTGGTAACCACCGGATCGAAAGTAACTGAGCCGGAAAGATAATGCAACGCAAGGTTAAGGCCTGTACTGGCTTTCAGCAGGTCCTGTATTTCTTCATCCGCTTCGGTACGGCCAAAGGTTTCATCGAGGTTGGCAAATACAATTTCCGGCATACGCAGGCCAATTGCACGGGCAATTTCTCCCCCAACCAATTCTGCAATTAATGCTTTAATTCCCTGTCCGGCACCTTTAAATTTAAGTACGTATAAAAAGCCATCATCAGCCTCCGCAATAGCAGGCATGGAGCCACCCTCTCTCAATGGACTCAGGTAGCGGGTAACCTGTACGTTTCGTATATCGGTATGCTGCATATTGGTATTATGCCGTTAATTGGCTGTTGGTACAAAAATACAATTATACAACTCTAAAAAGTTTGTTGATAGTTTGATTTGTAAATTCAAAAAACAATATTGGGTTGCATTAATCCATTTGTAAAAATTGTTCGTTGGCAAGTATTACATTTCAGCAACATTAACATATTCTTTCCGCCCTGCCTGTGGCACTTAAAAATATGGCTGATGGTGCAATGCGGTTTATCAAAAAAATAAACGTGGTGCAGGCATTGGTCAAAAATGATATCGCCTGGTAAGTTAAATCGGATATAGATAAAGATTCAATAGTTAGTACAAACACTAAATCAAGTTATAGAACACTAAAAGATGTTGACAAATTTACCTGTTGCAACAACTGAAAAATTAAAAACCGGTGTACAAAAAACCAATGTACACAAATGCCTGGTAGCAATTCTGAAAAAAAATCACATATTCACACCAACTGTAAACTATAAGTATAGATAAAACTATCAATGACTATCCGTAATTAGGAGCAAACTGATTAAAAAACTGTAAAGCCGTAGGCTCGGCCCATATTGTTGTGTCTTTAAATAAACTTAGATGTTTTCAACTAACTGTTACCGAATTTTTATATGGGCCGAACCTACGGTTCTCATTAGATTATCTGTTATTTCGTCAACGCCTGCCCGTACAGGCGGGGGTTGAAACCCGTTGTTACAATATTAACCGAGGCTACGCCTCTTAGCTCCTAATTGCGGATAATCATTAAACTATCTTAATAAATTTTACAAATTAATTTTATCAAAGTTATTTTGTTGTCAATATAATTAGCAGGTATTTGGTTGCTGCTTTACCAGCAAGGAGCTGTTTTATTGAAAGAATAATCTTTCAAAAAAAAATCATAATATATTTTACTCCGGCTATTGCATAATTAATTATTACGTATTACATTTATAAAATAATAAGAAGTTATTATTTTATTTATTCCTATTACAGACGGATGTTTTTTTAGTGTCCACTACTGATAGTTTTGCTTGATCCAATAATCCATTTTTACAGGTTTAAAATACAATTTCCTTTTTTTTAAGGATGCTCATCTTATATGACAGCAGTGATGTATGGTGAGTGCAATGCCATACAATTTTCTGTATGCTTTTAAATTTTTCTATTGTGCATATACTGTGTTTGTTTTAAATATAT
>Ga0163154_10006576_pt1 | contig 14168 bp, 8 predicted proteins | sample OliLakLV19MP9P1_FD_148649 | JGI IMG/M metagenome (GOLD analysis project Ga0163154, IMG submission 148649) | Freshwater microbial mat bacterial communities from Lake Vanda, McMurdo Dry Valleys, Antarctica - Oligotrophic Lake LV.19.MP9.P1 | ecosystem: Environmental > Aquatic > Freshwater > Lake >... | reverse complement strand
TCACCCGTGTTTTTGGTCTTTTCAAACCCACCTTTGTTATCAAGCCACTAAAGGCAACCCGATAAAGTCTTATGTTATGCGTATGTTGCACACGTTGTCATCCCTGTTTTTTCCCTGGAACCCCCCAGTATAAATCTGGCACTAGCCACTCAAGAAGTGGGGATCAAGCATTGCCCGCATTTATGAATCAGGAATCCTTATGAGGCTTTTGAAACACGTACTGCTATTATTCTTGTTGGTCTGTTGCGCTCATTTGCTTCGGGCCAATCACATTCTTGGTGGAAACATTGCGTGGGGGTGCCTGGGTGGTAATCAATACGGAATCACTCTTACCATTTACAAAGATTGTTTTGGTTCGACACCTGCTACTACGGAAGAAACTATTTTCCTTTTTCCATCTGGGGCTTCATGCAGTGCGATGCCATTTTCTGCGGATGCCCCTTTTGTTTCTGAAATAGAAATTTCTGATTTATGCGCTTCGGAACTGATGAATAGTTCTTGCAACGGTGGGCTTACGCCCGGTACTACACAACTCACATATTATGTGGTGGTGACGCTTGACCCCACCTGCACATGGTCGGTGGAGTGGGGAGCAGGCGACTGGAATTATTTCGTGAACCTGGACACGGGCGTGTTGCCCGGTGCGTATTTCCAAACCGTGGTTGATCCTGCTATAGGTTGCAACCAATCGGTTCAAATAACCTCCCTTCAGGTACCATACTATTGTGTGGCCGATGTCGTGAGTCAGCAAATAACGGTGGACAATCCACAGGGCTACACACTCAACTATTCTTTCACCAGTGTGCTCACTGATTTTGGTTTGGATGCACCCTACGAAGCGGGCTTCACTCCCACCCTGCCCATACCCGGAATAGCCATTGATCCATTGACAGGATTGATAACATTTACGGCACCTGCGCAATTTGGCAACTACGTGGTGGGTGTACAAGTAGACATGTTCGATGCTATGGGAAACTTGGTGGGCAACATGCTCGAAAGTATGACTTTCGTTATCCAGCCTTGCGCCACCACCTCTACTGATTTCACCGCTCCCGGTATTATAGCCAACAATGCGGAATCCACCCTCATCAACGGAACAACTATCAGCGTGTGTGCAGGCGAGTTATTGTGCTTTACTGTAGAAGCGACCAATATCAATAATTTCCGCGTAATCACATTGACAAGCGATTTCGAAACGGTGTTTCCCACCGGCACATTTATCCAGACCGATACCAACCCTGCCGGGGGCGAATCGTGTGTGATGACGGATGCTTCTATGGTGGGCAGCTACATAATCCACTTTGAAGCTGATGATGACGCATGTGATTTTCCGGGTCATGATGAACTGGACATTACAGTAATCGTTGAACCCAACCTGGTGGTGGATATTACCGATGCACTGATATGCACAGGGGATGTTCTTGCGGTGAATGCAACAGGCGCTGCATCCTACAACTGGAACATTGTTTCCGGGGATGCTGATCCGGATTTCAGTTGTACCAATTGTGGAAACCAAACACTTTCGCCTGACCAAAACACGATAATAGAAATTGTGGCCGTGGGTGCGCCACTGCAATGCAACTATCGCGATACGCTCAATGTTGTCGTTTCGCTTGGAGAATTTTCCGCTGTGCTTAATAATGAAACGTGCAATGGCAATGACGGCTCGATTGATCTCACAGTGTTAAGCGGAACCGGACTGTATTCGTTTGCGTGGGATACTCCATCCTTCACTGAAGATCAAACGGGATTGCAGGGAGGAACTTATTGCGTTGCGGTGAGTGATCTTGGTTTGCCGGGATGCACTGCCGACTCATGTTTCATTTTGACAAGTGACCCACCACTATCAGGAAGCATTTCAGGAAGTATCACCATTTGCGAAGGAGCAAGTGCAGATATTCTTTTTGACCTGAACGGAACAGGTCCATTTACTATCAGCATGACACCTGCCGGACCCGCAACCGCGATTGATGGTGCAATCTTTACAGTTACTCCTGCCACCACGACTATCTACACGCTGAACAGCATAACAGACAGCAATGTTCCATCTTGCGTTTATGCAATTCCAAGTTCTGTCACCATTACAGTTCGTTCATTGGTGAACGCTTCCTTTCTGCCCGCTGGCCCAGTTTGCGAAGGAGATGTGGTGACCTTGACTTTTGATATTGACCAGCCTGGCACTTACAACATTGGTTATTCAATTGACGGTATAGCACAACCAATAACTTCAGCAACAGATGGCACCACGTTGAACTTCTCTCCTGTGGATGATGTATCCTATACGATCACTTCTGTATCGTATCAAACCTTACCCAACTGCCCCAATGCACTGAACAACCAGATTGATGTTTTGGTGAATGATGTGCCCGATGCTGTGTTGACGGGCGGCAATGAAATTTGTGCGGGCGACAACCTGGATCTCACTATCAATTTAGCAGGCACTGGTCCCTGGGTGGTGGACTACACAGCTAATGGCACAGCGCAACCTGTGCTCAACATTGCTGCAACACCTTTCACCTGGAATCTTGCGCCTGTTATCACCACCAACTATTGCCTCACCAATGTGACTGATGAGGGAGTGAATTGTTCGCAAGTGATCAATTCATGTCAAACGATAACGGTGGAGCCTGTGCCCGATGCGACAATTTCAGGAGACATTACAATATGTCCAGGAGCAAGCACCAATCTTTTGATTGATCTTATATCCGTTCCAGGATTGTACAATGTGGTATTGCAGGAAACCGATTCGGGTGGAAGCACTACTATCAATCTTACAAACCTCACTGATCCTTTCAACTACAATGTTTCACCCGATGAAAACACCACTTACACTTTGGTGTCGGTTGAGTATTCCAACAACCCTGGCGATTGTGTAACCAACATTGGTGAAGATGTTATGGTGACTTTAACCACTGAAATTTCCGCAATTGTTCTCGATACACTTTGCACACCCAACGGACAGAATTATCAAATTACATTTCAATTGACTGGTGGTGATGTGACCACCTTCAGTGCAATTGCCCTGAGCGGAACTCCGGGTTCATTTGCAGGAGCTATTTTCACCAGTGGATTGGTGCCCACAGGCACGGGAGATACCTGGACTTTCAACGATCAATACAACTGTAATCCCTATGTCATTTCTGTTGCACCTTACAGTTGCCCCATCGTTACCTGGGCGGGAACGATGCAACAGGACACACTTATTATTTGCGGAAATGCCCCTGCCATTGGTGTATGGAACAACGATGGAATTTTTGACTTTGATGACCAGTTAATGTTTGTATTGCACGATAGTTCTGACGACAATATTGGATTTATCTACGCATCCGATTGCGATGATTCCGGGTTTAACGATCCTGACAATCCACTTGTGTTTGGAAATGGTGCAGGCGAAATTCAATATGGAGTGGTTTATTACATCTCCGCAGTGGTGGGCGATGATGATGGCAGTGGTGATTGTGTGGACCTCACTGCGCCATTTGTTTCTGTTGCTATTGGACAGCCCGTAGTGTGGTTTGAATTGCCCTCAGCAACCATGAGCGGTGGCGGTGCAGTTTGCATCGGCAACAGCGTGGATGTGCAAATTGATTTTACCGGACAAGCGACCTGGACTATTCAATATTCGATTGACGGAATAGTTCAGCCTGTTGTAATAACTTCATCCAACCCGTACCTCTTTTCAACTTCGACTGATGGACTTTATGTGCTCACTTCAGTAAACACTTTCGGGTGCGGTGGCGCAGTGGCAGGCGATGCGGATGTAATTATCAATCCACTCCCCTCTGCAACTATTATTGCGGGTGGCGAAACGTGCGAAGGCATCCCGTTTGATTTTGAAATTACTTTAACCGGAACACCCAACTGGAGTTTTGATGTGGTGTATGATGATGGTGTGAATGCAACCGTAACAACCACACTGAGTGGAATTACATCATCACCCGCCACCTATTCCTCACCGGGCGCAGGCACTTATTACATCGCCAATCTCACCGATGGCAATGGATGTGACGGTGCAGGAAATTCTGCATCCGTTGTTTTGACTGTCAATACTCTTCCCACTGCACAATTCGCATTTAGCGACACATCATTTTGCGAAGGACTTTCACTTGACCTCATTATTGATCTTTTCGGTGAAAGTGATTGGGACATAACTTACAACGTGGACGGTGGACCTGCACAAACATGGAATGCAACCACCGATCCTTTCACACAAAACATTACTGTGGGTGGAACCTATACGATTACTGCCGTACTTGACAACAATGGCTGCACACAGAATTTTGCAGAGAGCATCACGGTTATTGAAATTGTAACACCCATAGCTGATGCCGGAGCGGATATTGAAGTTTGTTCAGGTGCAGATTTGATGATTGGAACACCCGCAGTAGCAGGCCAGACTTATGAATGGAATCCTGAAACAGGATTAAACGACATCACACTTGCACAACCCACTGCGAATGTTTCAAACGCAGGTGTGATGGATCAAATTATTATTTACACCGTTACTGCTTTCAATTCGCAATGTTTGACAACGGATGACATATCGCTCACTGTTCATCCTGTTCCACTTGTTGATGCAGGAGCAAATGACACCATTTGTTTTGCACAAACCATTCAACTCAACGCCACAGGAGGAAACTCTTATTTGTGGACCGACAACGGATATTTTCTCGACCCTCTTACTTCACCATCGCCCAACGTTGCGCCCGATGTTTCATCCTGGTTTGTAGTCACCGGTTTTGATGCACTTCTCTGTTCATCACAGGATTCGGTTTTTATCACCGTACCAGAAGAATTTCTTGTTACAGAAGATTTTTCGTCAAGTGTTTGTTTCAACACCTGCGATGGTTTTATCACGCTCGCACCCGAGGGCGGTTTTATTCCTTATTATCTGGTGTGGCAGGGAGGGGTGCTGGATTCAATTGCTGAAACGGAATTGTGTGCAGGAACATTCAACTACAATGTCACGGATGATTTCGGATGTGTTGTAGCCGGCATCATTGACATTGCTCAGCAACCCGATTATTTCATTGATGATGTCATTATCACTCCTGCACAATGTTTCGGTGATAACAACGGGCAGATTGAAATAGTAGAGACAACAGCAGTGGACTATGAACTTGTTCAGACATCTGAAGTGAACCAGACCGGTTTGTTCATTGATCTTGTGGCTGGCACTTATGACTTCATTGTTTATGATGTATTAGGATGTCCGGCTGACACCACCGTGAGTTTCGTTGAAAATTCAAGCATCATTGATATTGTTCCAGGTTTCGTTTCGCAACTTGTGTGCTACCTCGACACAGTAAGTTTTTATGCTTCCGCTGTAGGTGGAGCCGGAATATTTACTTACAATTGGTACAATTGTGCTGGAGCCTTGGTCAATTGTTTTGTGGCAACGGGCGATTCGATCCAGGTCACCATTACACAGGACACAACTCTTTATGTGATTGCAACCGATATGAACGGATGTAATTCCGATACGCTGGACCTCACGGTTTATTTCAATCCTGAAATTCTTCTCAGCATTTCGCCCGACAGTGTAGGTTTCATCTGCGAATTTGATTGCGTGAGCCTGGAAGCCGGTGCGGCAGGCGGCAACGGAAGTATTGGAGTAGCATGGTACCAAGACGATCCCGGTGGTCCCATACTTCTGGCAAATGCTTACAACACTATTCAATGTCCACTGGTAAACACAACCTACTTCGCCATTGCCGATGATGGTTGTAATCCCCCCATAACCGACACCATATTCGTAACCGTTTACGACACACCCGAAGCCATAATTGATGCAAGTATTTTCGAAGGATGCTACCCAACCACTGTTGAATTTTTAAACCTGACGAATTCTACGTTGAGCGAATTGTGCGTTTGGAATCTTGGTGATGGTAGCACCCTTGCCATCTGCGATGATTTCGAATACATCTACGCTGCGGAAGGAGAATATTTTCCCTGGATAAGCGTGACTTCAGCGGATGGATGCACCAACATAGATTCACTTGATGTGCCCATCATTATTCACGGCTACCCTGTTCCAGAATTTACTTGGGAACCACAACCGGTTACCATTCTCGAAAACGAAGTGCAGTTCTTTAACCTCTCGACTGGCGAAATTTCGTGGGAATGGGATTTTGCAGGACTGGGTAGTTCTACCATTGAACATCCCCAATTTCTTTTTCCGGATTTGGATCTTTTCGGTTTTCCGGTTTGCCTTGTCGTTACCAATGAATTTGATTGCTCAGACACGGTGTGTTATTCCATACTTATGGAAAGTATTGTTCTGGTTTGGGTACCCAATTCTTTTACACCTGATGGGGATGGACGTAACGAGGTTTTTCTTCCCGTGGTACGCGGGTATGATCCTGCAACCTACAAATTCATGATTTACGATCGTTGGGGAGTGCAGATTTTCTACACTGAAGATCCAGAAGAACCGTGGCTGGGTGAATTGCACAGTGGAGAATACTACGTCCAGAACGATACTTACGTGTGGCGAATAGAATTAAAAGACCTGATGACAAGTGAAGAACGCGCTTTCATGGGTCATGTCACCATTATCAGGTAGAAGAATTTTTTCATGCCATCAAAATCAGGTCTCGTGTTACGGGAAGTTTTCACCGGCATGTTGCACACACTCCCGAAATCACATAACTGGTTTCTTCCATTTTGAATTTTTTTGGAAGAATAACAACTGGAATTTCCATAGTGAGGCAGGTGACAGTGCTGCACAAATTGCAACTGAAGTGGGGGTGTGAGTGATGATGACCTTCGGTGTTGCACTCTTCACATAGTGCGAATTTTACAGTGCCATCCTGAAGCGCCACTCTGTGGGCTAAACCTTCTTCAACCAGCCGAGAGAGAATGCGGTAGATGGTTACACGGTCGCATGTGTTGCCCAGTATCACGTAAAGTTCCGCATGAGACAGTGCATGACCCGCTTCTTCGAGCGTTTCGACTATGGTGCTTTTTGCGGAGGTAGTGCGGACTTGCTTCATTTATTTAATGCAACATTGTTGCGGGTGAAATAAGCTGGCTTATTATTGCCACAAAATTGCGTTAATCGGTTTCCCGTTCCAAACATGATTCGCATTATTTTCATGACGAGTTCCATTGCTCATTTCGAATGTGTCGCACGAACAGATCCATCATCGAAGGCTATTGCTTATTCTACGATGGTTGCTAAAAAAGTAGCAGTAACCTATACTACTGTTTTGTTCTTAGGCACAACTGGCAATGGGAAGGAAGTATTTGCCCAGACTAATCATCAGGCAAGTAAGAGAAGTAGTAATCATTTTGTAGCCATCAACTGCTCTGCTTTTAGTAAAGCATTGTTGGAAAGTGAAATGCCTAGGCATAAGGCCGAAGCATTTACAGGAGCCATAAAAGACACCAAGGGATTTTTAAAGAAGCAAATTCAGGAATAATTTTTTTTAGACGAAATCGGAGAAATGAGTTTGGAGTTACAAGCAAAACTTTTGCTGGTTTTAGAACAGGCGAGTTTATTAAAGTAGGTAAAAGCAAAACCACGTAGGTAAATGTTCGCATTATCACAGCATCAAACCCTGATATTGCAAGTGAAATGAAAGCAGAAAATTTCAGAAACTATTTTACTTTACCGCCAGATTCATTTCTAAACCGTCAAACAACTAAATAAAAAATGAATAAGACATTTATATTCATAATTGCGTTCATCGCATTCGCAACAATTCATTCATCTGCCAATACGCATTTAACAACCGATAAAACAACTTTGGTGGGAAAAATCACAGACAAACAAACAGGCGAGCCTCTAACAGGTGTTTCTATTTACATTCCTGATTTGAAAACAGGAACTACTTCGGGGGCTGATGGAACTTATAAAATTGAAAACCTTCCTAAGTCAAAAGTCTTCGTTCAGATAAGTTTCATAGGCTATAAATTGATTGCCGAGAACATTGACTTGTCAACGACAGCTTCAAAAGATTTTTCATTGGAAGAGACAATCGCAGAATTAAACGAAGTGGTTGTAACAGGCCTTTCACAGTCGGCAGAAAAAAACAGAACGCCCACTCCTATCACAACTATTTCACCCATTCAGCTAAAACAAATTTCCGCAACCAATATCATCGATGCGATTGCAACACTCCCAGGCATATCACAAGTAACAACAGGTTCTGGAATTTCTAAACCTGTTATCCGCGGACTTGGTTATAACAGAGTTGTAGTTGTAAAGGACGGAATCCGCCAGGAAGGGCAACAGTGGGGAGACGAACACGGAATTGAAATAGACGAATACTCAATCAACAAAGTGGAGATTCTGAAGGGACCTGCAAGCTTGGCTTACGGCTCTGATGCAATGGCCGGAGTTATTAATTTAATTTCTGCACCAACTCTACCCAATGGGCAAATTACAGGAAATCTTTTAGCAAACTATCAAACCAATAACGGATTGATTGGTTATTCCGCAAACCTAGGAGGAAATCAAAACGGTTTTATTTGGGACATTCGTTACAGCAACAAAATGGCTCATGCTTATCAGAATAAATATGACGGCTACGTTTTCAATTCAGGTTTCACCGAAAATAATATTGGTGGAATCATCGGAGTAAATAAAGCGTGGGGATATTCTCATTTGCATTTCAGCACCTATAATCTAACTACAGGAATTGTGGAAGGCGAAAGGGACAGTGCAACAGGAAATTTTATAAAACCAATTGCAGAGAACTACACAACGGAAGGGAGTGCAATTGCAAGCAATAGCGATTTTCAATCATACAAGCAACTCACACCATTTCAAAAGATTCATCATTACAAACTTGTTCTCAACAATAGTTTTGTGTTTGGTAATGGAAGTTTGAAAACAATAATCGGTTGGCAACAAAACCAACGACAGGAATACGCTGATGTGCTTGCACCAAATGATTACGGACTTTATTTTTTGTTGAACACAATCAATTATGATGTTCGTTACAATCTTCCCGAAAAAAATAATGTCAACATTTCTTTTGGCACAAACGGAATGTATCAGACATCACAAAATAAAGGATCGGAGTTTCTTATTCCCGAATACAATTTGTTTGACATCGGATTTTTCGGCATCGTAAAAAAATCTTACAAAAAGTTGGACATAAGTGGAGGGATGCGTTATGATATAAGAAATGAAAGCGGAAAAGATTTATTCCTTAATGCAGACGGTGAAAAAACGGAAACTACTGATTCAACTTCGTTCCATCAGTTCTCTGTTTTTCATTCTACATTTTCAGGAATTTCAGGAAGCATCGGTGCAACTAATCAGTTCAACGAAAATGTTTTTACCAAACTAAATCTTTCAAAAGGTTTTCGTGCCCCGAACATTGCAGAGGTTTCAGCAAACGGAGTTCATGAGGGAACAATCAACCACATCATTGGTGTTCCGACTTTGAAAGCAGAAAACAGTTTTCAACTTGACTATGCGCTTGGAATTAATTCGCAACACATCGCAGCCGAAGCGGATTTGTTTTACAACAGCATTACCAACTACATCTACTTGCAAAAGCTGCAAAGCGTGAATGGCGGTGATTCTATTACTGATGGATTCAGCACTTTCAAATATGCTTCGGGTGATGCAAACTTATATGGCGGTGAAATCAGTATTGATATTCATCCACATCCATTCGATTGGCTGCATTTTGAAAACTCTTTTTCTTATGTGCAATCTGTTCAAGTCAATCAACCCGATTCAACAAAATATCTACCGTTTACACCTTCACCAAAATTTTCTTCTGAATTAAGAGCCGATGCAAAAAAACTTTCAGGCAACTTGCACAACTGTTTCATTAAAATTGGTGTTGACTATTACTTTGAACAAAATAAATTTTACGCTGCATTCGGAACTGAAACCGCGACACCGAGCTACATAATTCTAAATGTTGGCATCGGAACAGATGTAGTTTCAAAATCACGGACATTGTTTTCGCTTTACATATCTGCAAACAACTGGACTGATGTTGCATATCAAAGTCATTTGAGCCGTCTGAAATACGGAGCAGAGAATAATGCAACAGGCAGGACAGGCGTTTACAATATGGGCAGAAATATCAGTTTGAAATTAATTGTGCCGATTGACATTAAGAAACAGAAATAGTTCTTTTTCATAAGTATGGTTAACTAAAAGGCAGCAAAATATCGCTGCCTTTCAATTTTTCCGACAGAAGAAATAGACAGTAAAATAAAACATAGCTAAATGATAGTTCCAACACTTTCAAAACGAAGATGTTTTTTGTTTTCCAAAATCCATCATTCTCTCCAAACCCTTTGCAGATTAAAGTTTGTCGTTTTTATTCAGGCAGTAGAATAACCATTGTAAAACTGTAGGGCAACTCTAAAAGAAATGCTTCCAGTTGCGCGGGATCAAAATCCCTCACTAGCCCTACGCAAGCTTGGCTTGAGTCCGAACGTCATCATCAAGATTAAGCACGGCAAGCAGGAAAACATAAAACTGCACTCCACAGAAAACTATGCACCCTGCTTCCCTGCACGCCCAATGATATTTTTGCGTGGACACCCGGCCAATTCCGCAGATCATCTCCCGGAAAACCCGCTGCAAGCCATCCTCAAAAAGGAACTGCCTAAAGTGGAAGAGTTGGCCAAGATGAGTCTGCATGAGTTGGAAATGCGCAGTTTTTTTGGAGATGGAACTTCGCATACTTGAATGTTATCAGAAGTTTATTTGCCCAGTTCTAACTTGAAACTGACGAACTTTTAATTAACATTTTTGACAACACAACCGACACAACTTCTAATCCCAACCGCAAAAAAAATTATAAAAAAGCCACCTCTCAAAAATTTGTCATCATGGTCATGAACATCATCACAATGAAATTGGAATAGCAAACGCAATTGTGTTTCTTGAAGCTGAAGATGAATTTGCTTACGGGCTTCATGCACATTTTCTTCATGCCATTGGAGCGGGCAAATGGTCCGGTGGAATTGGCGTTGAAAAGATTTTTGATGAACATGGTCATCTGACATTTTCCGGAGTGGTCGCATTTCGTCCACTGGAAGCCCTTACTTTTTCTGCTTCGCCTGGAATTGCAACTGAAGGCGGAGACTTTGGCAAAGGAGAATTCAGCCTGCACCTAGAGTGCATTTACGAATGGGAGTTGGGTGATTTTCACCTTGGCCCCATGATGGAAGCAGCATTCGAACCGGAGGGTTTTCATTATGCGCTGGGACTGCATTTAGGTGTTGGATTTTGATCTAATGAAAAGAGGTCGGCTGCCTGGCCTTAGCCTTCTTACTCCGAGAAATACTTATGAAACCACGGAATAGTCTCAATGCCTTTGTAGAAATTCACCAGCCCGTAGTGCTCGTTGGGTGAGTGCAGGGCATCGCTGTCCAGTCCAAATCCCATAAGTACAGTTTTTAATCCCAGTTCCTTTTCGAACAAGGCAACAATAGGAATACTTCCACCACCACGTGTTGGAATTGGCTTCTTGCCATAGGTGGTTTCCATGGCGCGGCTTGCCGCGAGATATGCTTTGGAGTCGGTGGGCGTAACCACAGGCTCGCCACCGTGGTGGGGAGTCACTTTCACCTTAACGCCAGCAGGGGCAATCTTTTTAAAATGATTGGAAAAAAGTTCTGTTATTTTCTCGGATGATTGATTGGGAACAAGTCGCATTGAAATTTTTGCATAAGCCTTTGAAGGCAGAACGGTTTTGGAACCTTCGCCTGTGTATCCACCCCAAATTCCATTTAGTTCAAACGTGGGGCGGATACCGGTGCGTTCAAGCGTGGTATAACCTGTTTCACCCCAAATTTCTTCTACACCCAAATCTTTTTTGTAAGCATTGATATCAAATGGTGCCTTGTTGAGTTCGGAACGCTCAGCATCGGTTAGCTTTAGTACATCTTCATAAAAACCGGGAATGGTAATGTGATTATTTTCATCGTGCATAGAGGCAATCATGCGGGCCAGAATGGTTATGGGATTGCTCACTGCTCCTCCGTAAACCCCGCTGTGCAGATCGCGATTGGGGCCGGTCACTTCCACCTCCACGTAGCTAAGGCCGCGCAGTCCGCAGTCAATGCTCGGAGTATCATTGGCTATAATGCTGGTATCAGAAATGAGTATTACATCCGCCTGCAGCCTCTTTTTATTTTCACGAACGAAGATGCCCAGGTTGCTGCTTCCGCATTCTTCTTCTCCTTCAATCATGAACTTGATATTGCATGGAAGAGTCTTCGTTTCAAACATGGCCTCGAAGGCTTTCACGTGCGAAAATATCTGGCCCTTATCATCACAAGATCCACGAGCGAAAATTGCTCCCTCCGGATGTATAGCAGTTTTTTTTATGGTGGGTTCAAACGGTGGTGTGTTCCACAGTTCTATGGGGTCAGCAGGCTGCACATCGTAGTGTCCATAAACAAGCACTGTAGGCTTTGCCGGGTCAATGATTTTGTCGCCATACACAATGGGATGTCCTGCGGTTTTGCATACTTCCACATTGTCCACACCCACTTTGCGCAAGTGAAAGGCTACGGCATCGGCACACCTTGCCACATCACTGGTAAAGGCAGCATCAGCACTTACTGATGGTATGCGAAGGAGATCAAAAAGTTCGTCAAGAAAACGTTGTTTGTTTTGGTTGATGTAGTCAGTTATTTGTTGCATGGGATTGATTTTTTTAGAGCGGGTGAAAGTAATCTCACTCACCAGTAGTTCAGTGCTTATTCCAAACTGCCTAATGCCTTCTCCTCCCCGCCTCCACTTACTTTCGCCCACCAATGCTTTCCTTCAACAACACGGAAATCGCCTTTGCCAACAAGAGCGATTACGAACTCAATAAATCCTACTGGCTTTTCAAACTCATCGGCAACCCCGCCCTGGTGAAGGTGGGCAGCTGGATGACTAATGTCGCGCTTGCACTGCGCATCCCCATCGGCTGGGTCATAAAGAAAAACATCTTCGCACAATTCTGCGGTGGCGAAACCATTGAGGAGTGTGCCCGTGCTACCAAAATTCTTGATGCACATCTCGTAGGCACCATCCTCGATTATTCAGTGGAGGGAAAAGAAAGCGAAGAAGAATTTGAGAAGACCAAAAACGAAATCCTGCAAACCATCCGCACTGCTAACGACAATGCGCACATTCCTTTTTGCGTGTTCAAAGTAACGGGCATCGCTCGGTTTGCACTGCTTGAAAAAGTGAATAAGAAAGGACATCTTTCACCGGAAGAAAACCTTGAATGGAACAACGTGAAGATGCGAGTGGATGAAATCTGCAAACTGGCACACGATACCGGTACGCCCATTTTTATTGATGCAGAAGACAGTTGGATACAGGACGCCATTGATGCCCTCGCTGACGAAATGATGCTGAAGTACAATCGCGAAAATTTTATCGTATACAACACCATTCAACTCTACCGACATGACCGGCTGGCATTTCTCAAGATATCACACCAGAAGGCAAAACAACATAGATACAAGTTGGGATTGAAACTGGTGCGAGGTGCTTACATGGAAAAAGAAAGAGCGCGAGCAGTAGAAAAAAATTATCCCGATCCAATCCAAACCGACAAACAATCCAGCGACCGCGATTTCAATCTTTCTCTTGAATACTGTCTGGAAAACATCAGCGATATTGCCATTTGTGCAGGCACACACAACGAAGAGAGCAGCCTCATGCTTGCACAACTCATGGACAAAAAATCTATTGAACACAACGACAAGAGAATCTACTTCGCCCAACTCTTTGGTATGAGCGATCACATCAGTTTCAACCTGAGTAATAGAGGATACAACGTGGCGAAGTATGTTCCTTACGGCCCCATCCGCGAAGTGATACCCTACCTCATTCGCAGGGCGTTGGAAAACACAAGTGTGAAGGGACAAACAGGGAGGGAGCTCTCATTGATTATTGCCGAGAAGGGGCGTAGGAAAGGGAAATAGGCTGCCTGCTATTTACACGGACAACTTGCTCCCACCCTTAGCACATCCACAAGCGTTGCCACACTGTCGCGCGTGTCGAATGTCATGCGCAATGTGTTTTCCTCATCGCCTTCCAGTAAATAAGTTTTTGGTTCCTTATGCGGATTGCTTTTGCTAAAATTCACACTTGCATTTTCAAGAAATTTTTTAATGTCTGCATCCTTCATTGCCATACAGTCAAGCTGGCATTGCGCCTTTTCACTCACTGTAAGTTC
>Ga0163154_10006574_pt1 | contig 14171 bp, 11 predicted proteins | sample OliLakLV19MP9P1_FD_148649 | JGI IMG/M metagenome (GOLD analysis project Ga0163154, IMG submission 148649) | Freshwater microbial mat bacterial communities from Lake Vanda, McMurdo Dry Valleys, Antarctica - Oligotrophic Lake LV.19.MP9.P1 | ecosystem: Environmental > Aquatic > Freshwater > Lake >... | reverse complement strand
TGGTCGTAGCGTCCTCGCTACGACTTATCAAATGGCAAGTGTCCACTTGCGTTTTGCTTGGAGAGGGACAAGCGTAAGGTTTTAGAAAAGGTTTTGAAATGCACTTATTTTACATTACCTCATTTGACCCATTTGGTCGTAGCGTCCTCGCTATGACTTATCAAATGGCAAGTGTCCACTTGCGTTTTGCCCCATTTGGTCGTAGCGTCCTCGCTACGACTTATCAAATGGCAAGTGTCCACTTGCGTTTTGCTTGGAGAGGGACAAGCGTAAGGTTTTAGAAAAGGTCCATTTGGTCGTAGCGTCCTCGCTACGACTTATCAAATGGCAAGTGTCCACTTGCGTTTTGCTTGGAGAGGGACAAGCGTAAGGTTTTAGAAAAGGTTTTGAAATGCACTTATTTTACATTACCTCATTTGAAGATATAGGGTTGATTTTAACAACGGGAAACAATAAATAGTGAATTTGTTTATCTAAGGCTTCATAACGCCTCAATCGCTGTGCCATGTATGCTATAGACGTTTGGTTTTTGGCAATGATTTTTATTTCTTCGCCTTGCCAGTAGGGGCTTTTTTGCAACTTGCCTACTTTTTCACCTAAAATATGTGCAGGCTTGCCTACCAATTCGTGTGTTTCATAGCCTAATATTTGAGCAAAATTTACTGATATGTTGGCTATATTGGCTTGCCAATCCAACACAAAATGCTCGCCTATAAGTTCGTGTGCTGTTATTTTGGCTTGTAAAGCTATTATTTTGTTTTCTAATTCCTCTTCTCTATTTTTTTCAGCACTTATATCTCTTGAGAACACAGAACTGCCCACTACCTTGCCTGCCTGATTACGAATAGGTGCTACAAAATAGTGTCTATATTTGTCGGCATCGTCAAATATGCTGCGTTTTACAAAGCTAAATTTTTCGCCTATAAAAGCGCGGTCATAATGTGCTTTCCATTCATCGCGCAACACGCCTAAAAAATCTAAAATATTCTTGCCTACCCCTATGTCGCTTTGGCCTGTACCTGCGTACCGCCTCTGTACTTCTTCGTTGATAGCCAATATATTGTAGTCCATATCTATAGCTACTAAAGACTCATCTGTACTATTGATGAGTGCAGAAAGGTTGGCTTCTTTTAGTTGCAATTCGTCTTGCATCAACTCCATTTTTTCTTGCGCCGTTTCCAATTCTATGATATTTTGGCGCATTTCTTGTTCTTGTTTGCGCATAGTGTCACTTTGATGTTGTGTATCTTGAAGCAAGTCAATGTTTTGCATATTTGACTTTACACTCGTCATGGCTACAGCTATGGTTTCGCTTACACGTTCTATAAACGTTATTTTGTAGGATTCAAGAGGGTTCAAGGCTGTTATTTCCATGATACCTTCAATGCGTTGGTTGGTTTTCAGTGGGGTGATAAGAAGTGCAGAGGGGGTTATTTCGCCCAATCCAGATGTAATTTCAGTATAGCCATGAGGCAAGTGCGTCATATAAATTTTCTCTTCCTCAAGGTACGCTTGCCCTATGAGCGTTTCAGCATAATCTTCATGGATATGGATTGTTTTTTCAAGAAATTTTTTACGTCCATACGCATAACAGGCTTTCATTTCCAGCATGCGTTTTCCGTCTGCTTCTTTGTATATAAAAATGCCTCCTTGTGTTGCGCCTATGTATTCGATGATGGTAGCAAGGACACGCTCGCACATACTGTCAAGGTTATTGTTGTATTTTCGAAGTACATCACCAAGAATAGCATAGCCTTCTGTTGCCCAATTCCTGCGTTTGTCATCTTCTGTTACAATGCGCAATTTTTCGCGCATTTGAATAAGCGAATTACCCAGTACATCTTTCGCGCTTGTAGGTTGAAAAGATGAAATGAGATTGCCCTCTCCGATATTGACAGCAAAGTCGCCTGCTTTTGTCAAAGTATCTACTAACTGATTGCTTGCCTGCGTGATAGCTTTGAACTCGTCTTGTGCCTCTGCGATTTGGGCAGGAAGTTCGCCTTGCGCCAAGCGGTTCATGAGGCGCGTGGGCGTTTCGATTGATTTTTGCAAATTTAAGACAACCGCATATCCCAATAAAACACCCAATAACGCCACAAAAAGTGAAATGACAACCACACTCAAGTCTATTACTTCTACTGAGCTTTCGAGTGCTTCAAAATTATTGGTTAAGATTTTCTGTTGGCTTTGTGCCAACCTATTCAATAGCTGTTGTATTTGTTTAGCTATAGGCTCTACTTGTTTTTTGTAAACGCTGCCTGCTATATAACGCGCTCGATTCTCTATCAATAGTTTCACGTAGGCAAGTTTCACAGAGTCTTTGCCTGTTTGCCCTGACGCCGCCCTCATTTGCTCGCGGTAAGTTTTCATAGTATTGCGTTGAGCTTGTTTGAAAGCGAGCAGGTAAGTGCGGACTGCGTCTATGATTTGGCTATCTTTGTTTGAACCAAGCAACTTCCGCAAACTATACAGCCGTTGTATGGTAGGTTCAAGATGGTTTGTCCAAAGCGAATCCGACTCTACGAGCAGTGTAGGTTGTGGGTCGCTCAAATACGCATGTAAATTTTTTTGGGACTCTCGGACATGCGCTATCAGTTCAAGTGCCGCAATGGTTGCTGGCGCATTTACATCTACCCCTTTTTTATTGATATTTACGGTAAGCCTATTTTCATAAAAAACTATCAAGGTAATAACAAAGAGTGCCACTACAAAAAAGGCTATCAATAAACTTATTTTGCTTTGCAGGCTCTGTAGCCCAAGCCATCGGTTGTAGCGTGTGGGTTGCGTATTTTGAAGCATGTCTAAAATTATTTTCTCAATATTATAACAAAATTATGGTATTTCAATAATTATTCCAAAAAACGAGCTTGCTGATACACAATATTGTACCAGCAACCTGTTTTTTTTATTTTACCACGCAGTCGCCCACGTATTTATTGGGTTTTAGCGTTTAAGTCTTGCTTCAAATTTTACCAGCTTTTCAATGCCCTGTTCAAGGGTTTCGTAGCGTTTGGCAAAACAAAAACGGATAACTTTATGGTCTGTTGGCATATCATAAAACACTGAAACAGGGATGGTCGCCACGCCTACTTCGCGTGTAAGACGTTGTGCATATACAGTGTCAGGCTCTTGCGATAAATGCCCATAACCAACCAACTGAAAATACGTGCCTGCGCAAGAGAGAATTTCAAAAGGAGTCGCCTTCAGCATTTCTTTGAACTTGTCGCGCCGTTCTTGGTAAAAGGCAGGCAAGCTAAGGTATGCCTCTGTGTCTTCCAAAAACACTGCCAACGCCACTTGCATGGGCGTAGAAGTGGAAAATGTATTGAATTGATGAACTTTTCTGAACTCATTCGTAAAAGCGGGCGGAGCAATACAATAGCCTATTTTCCAACCCGTGGTGTGGTATGTTTTGCCAAAAGAAGAAATAACAAAGCTCCGTTCACGCAAAGCTGGATATTTCAGCACGCTTTCATGCACCTGCCCATCAAAAATAATATGCTCATACACCTCATCACTCAACAAAACAATATCCGTATTGGCTACTATCAAACTCAACGCCTGCAAGTCGTGGGCAGTAAGCACCGCGCCACTTGGATTGTGAGGCGTATTGATGATGATAGCCTTTGTGCGCGGCGTGATAGCTTCTTTCACTTTTGCCCAATCCACACTGTACGAAGGATAGACAAGGGCAACACCTACCGCCTTGCCTCCAAACAGCGCGATGGCAGGCGCGTACAAATCATAAGCAGGTTCAAGAATTATGACCTCGTCGCCTGCCCCTACCACGCAGGCAAGGGCATTGAATAGGGCTTCACTCGCACCCGAAACTACAGTAACTTCCGTATTCGGATTCACTTCTGTATTGTAAACGACTGCCGTTTTATGGGCTATGGCTTCGCGGAGGGCAGGCAAGCCCCACGTATGCGCATACTGATTGTGTCCGTTTTGCATCGCCTTGCCTACCAACTCAAGGAGCTTCGGGTCTGCAGCAAAGTCTGGAAAGCCCTGTGATAAATTAGTCGCACCTACTTCATTGGCAAGTGCAGACATGACACTGAATATCGTAGTTCCGACACGGGGAAGCTTAGATGGAAACATCATATTTTTTGTTTTTTAAGTTAATTTATTCCTAAAAGCATCGTAAACATAGCATCAAGCCACGTTTTCTTGAAGTTAATGTTTGTACCCAATGTAAATCCGAAAGCTACTTCCTTGCCTGCTATAACCAATGCCTGAAGGCGCAAGGGAATGCCGATGGTAGCTATTTTTTCTGCATTGTAAAGGTTATATATGCGTGTTGTTTGGCGCAATCCTCTCGCAGGCGGAGGCACTACAACACCCACTTTGTCCAGCCATTTCCGCCCCCAAACGTAACTTATACCTGCCGAAGCAGTGAACATGGTATGGTACCCTTTGTGTACTTTGCCATACATAACACTCGCTTCGCGCAAATAAGCTACAGGCTCACCTGCGTTTTTATTGCTATACGAAAGGCGCAAGCGCACTGTATAAACATCATTTCTCTTTTTAGGGATGAAACTGGCCTCGTCTGCAAAACGTGTTTGGTCTGGATTGATGAACCCTATACCAATACCCGTCCAAACAAAATTTTTAGCATCTATCATTTCGCGCCAATATTTTTTTAGCGAATCGCGTGCTATAACAGTTGGTCGATAAATGTCCGCGCTGTCCCCGTGTTCGCGCCACTGCGCATGAACAGATAAATGGGCGAAAAAGCCCCAGAAAAGTACACAGAAAAAAGATTTTCGCAAAAATGCCATAAAAATTTGGGTTTTAAAAGAACTATCGTTAGTTTTGCGCCTCCAAATTGCAAAATAAAAAACACAATGCCAAAAGTAAAACCGAATTCAGGCGCGTCAAAACGTTTCAAAGTTACAGGTTCAGGCAAAATTAAGCGCAAACACGCTTTCAAACGCCACATCTTAACCAAAAAAACAACTAAACAAAAGCGCAGACTAACACACTCAGGATTAGTGCATGATTCTGACATGAACAACGTAAAAGCGTTGCTCAAAATCTAAAGAAGCAAACAAAGAAAGTGAAAAAATGAGAAAATGAAGAGGAAATGAGAAGATAAGTGAACGGAATGTAAAAAATCACCCATTCACTCATTCATTCACCCACTCGCTCACCCATTCTCTCACTCCCTATGTCTGCTTATGCTGATTCTCGGCTAACTAAGTATTGCCTAAGTAGGCAATCGCCGCTCATCGTTTAATTTCTTTAAAACAATGCCACGTTCCGTCAATCACGTCGCCTCACGTCAGAGGCGCAAAAACATCCTCAAACTTGCCAAAGGTTACTATGGTCGTCGCAAGAATGTTTGGACAGTAGCCAAAAATGCCGTTGAAAAAGGCTTAGGCTATGCTTACCGCGACCGCCGCCAAAAGAAACGCCACTTCCGCCGTCTTTGGATACAACGTATCAACGCTGCTGCCCGTCAACATGGGCTTACTTATTCGCAATTTATCTACAAACTGCACGCCGCAAATGTAGAACTAAACCGCAAAGTATTAGCCGACCTTGCTATGAATCACCCCCAAGCATTTGAGGCTGTGATAAATAAAATCAAATAGGCAAGCCGAAACTTGCTACCAAAAAATGCTTTTAGGTTATCCTAAAAGCGTTTTTTATTTTATAAGCAAACAAAATAGGTACGTACTCTGACAAATTTTGTGTTGAACCATATAGAAGCATAGAGAACATAGCCTGAAACACTGTGTTCCGCATCTTTCTATGTGGTTGATACCTTGCTCCACTAAAATTGTCGGAGCATCAAAATTACTTCGTTGTTTAAGTTGCCAAGCATGTAAAATTAGATTTAATTTTTCTCTGCAAAGTTACAAAGGAATGAAAGTTAAATAAGGTGGTGGTTTTAGGACTTATGCAATGTTAGAATAAAAAAAATGCGCCTATTTGTACTACACGCGGCTCGGGGGGTGGTGTAGGCAAGGTTTTTTATAGAAGGAACTTTGAACACGCGCCCACAAGAAAAATACAAGAGTGTTGGCTATGTGTTTATTTTAGAACTGATGCGACAAGTATTGCAGCTGATTCGTGTGTGGTACAAATTGCTTTTTTTTGAGTCTTTGCGTAAATCCTATTCAGGTACTTCAAAACATTGGTTTGGGCAGGCAAGGTTTTGAATCATTTTACCAAAACTCTTACCTCAGTGCTAAAATAGTTATAAAAACGGAAACATAGCAAGCCCATGTTTCCATTTTTTTGTTAGCTATATAATTTGCGTACTAATCTACTGTCAAAGGCTTATTCATATAAAAATCTAATACTTTTTTGCGGAACAAATAATCATATTTAGAACGCACGAGGTCGGATTTGGCATTGTCCAAATTGTTTTTGGCAATGTTGTAATCGACTACATTTGAAGCACCCGCTTGATAACGCTTTTCAGTTACTTCAAACGCATTGGTGAGTGCTTTTACTTGTTCTTGGCGCGCTTGGTATGTTTGATACGCATTTTTGGCATCTATGTAGGCTTGCTCTATTGTTTGGCGAAGTTGATTGCGGACTTGTTTGGCTTGCAGTTCTGTGTTGCGTTTGGCAAGAACCGCGTTGCCTATTTGGGTGCGCGTAAAGTTGCCATTATAAATTGGAATATTTAGTTGCAAGGATATTTGTTGGCGAAAATTGTCTTTTAATTGATCAAAAAAATGATAGGGTACTTTTATACTTTCAGACCTTGGTGCAAATACGATTTGATTCGGGTCATTGTTCACCAATCCAACTGGAATTTGAAATATATTGCCTGTAGCTTTAAATTGAGGTGTGGCACTTGAATAGCCCGAAAACAATACACCGTTCATAGTAAGCGTGGGGTAAAGTCCAGCGCGGGCTTGTTCTATACCAATGGTGCTGCCTATTATGGCTCTGTCTGCGCTTTTTATGTTGGGTTGTGTGCTTTCTGCCGTTTGATAAATTTGAGAAGGCGTTTCTACCAAATCATTCACGGCAAGGTTTTCGACATTCACGCTTTTAATTTCAAACTCGCCATCTATAGGATAGTTCATTTGTTGTTGGAGTGTTACCTTTGCGCCGTTCAATAAATTTTGCGCAGTAGTGATGGCGAGCTGGTTGTTGGCTATGGTAGCTTCTAGATTGATGACATCAATTTCGGCTATCGCGCCTGCTTCGAATAGCTTTTTTGTCCGTTCCAATTGGGTTTCGGTAGAGCTTAAATTGGTGCGTGTGGTGCGCAAGAGTTCTTGGTTTTGCAATACATTCAAATAGGCTACCGCGATATTGAGTGAAAGTGTTTGCTTGGTTTGTTCATTGTCTAGTTGGTTTACAGCAAGCGTATTTCCATTTTGGCGGATAGCATTTTGTAAGCGATACCCATTAAACAATACAACAGAACCCGACACACTGAAGTTATTGCTGTTTACTTGTTGTGTTACGAACTGATTGCTGAAAGGATCCACAGAGCGTCCCCAGTTCAGGGCTTGGCTTGCATTCGCGTTCGCACTTGGATAGCGTGCGAATTTGCTTTGTTGTAAGTTGGCATTAGCAGTTTGGATTTGTATATCACTTTGTTGGACACCAATGTTGTTTTTAATGCCGTATTGGATGCATTCTTCCAATGACCAAACGCCACCTGCAGGCTTTAGGTCTTGCGCCTTGCTTGAGGTGTGGCAAGAAAACATGGAGGCTATTAAAAAACCGAGTGCTACGATAAGTTGTAACATATATGTTAGATATGAATAGATTGATTAAAGAATTATTTGCTTTTTAATTTTGTGAATAGGTTGCATACAGTTGGGAAATATTACAATACAATGAAATCTTCGAGCCAAAAAATAATAATTACCTAAATGCTTGTTTTTCAATTATTTAGTTTAAAATATTTTTATACGAATTCGTCAAACTGTCCGATTTTGATACACAAATGAACGCTATCGGACAGTTTCAAGACATTACATAGTAATATGTAATGCAAAGTACCCAATAAAAAACAATACTTCCAAATTTTTTCGATTATTTTTTAAATAGCGGCTATATTAGAAGGTTGAAGATTGTTTTTTTGCTCGCTTATACCCAACGCTTTTTGGTATATTTGCAAATAATTTTTTGCGTTTTGCTGTTGTGTATAGTATTGTACGGCTATGTCGCGCACTTTTTCACGCCAGCTTGTTAAAATATCTGGATTATTGAGCAGGTATTGTATTTTTTGTACGAGGTCGTTGTTATTGCCTGTTTTGGCTAAGAATAAGGCTGATTCGTGTCGCATTTTGTCCATTGCTCCCACACAATCAAAAGCTACTACAGGCGTACCACATGCGAATGCTTCAATAACTGTATAGCCAAAGGCTTCTTGTAAACTTGGCACGACCAGTAAGTCGGCTGCCGCATAAATATTGGCTAATTGTGTTTCGTCTTCCACAAAAGGGTATTGAAAGAGCGTGCCTCTTACTTTCGGGAATTCTATGGAGTCGCCCTTGCCTACCACTGCATAGTTGACGGGTTGGTCGTTCATTTTTTGCATCAGTTGTGCAAAGTGTTGAAAGCCTTTCCGTTTATTCTCAATCGATTCAGCCACAAACAAGACTAAAGGTGTATCTATGGGAATATTAAGTTTTTTGCGTGCTTCTGCTTTGGGTGTATTTTTGAAAGTGTCTATATTCAATCCACAAGGAATGAGGCTGTATTGTGTTTTTTGGGAAAATATGCCTGATTTTTGGCTATCTTCCAACATTTTAGCGGAGGTAGCTACAATATGAAAATGCTCATTTTTGCCGAGTGCTTCGCGCTTAAGTACTTGAAATTTCTTCTCTAAGTTTTGTAAATATTCATCACGTCCATTTTGGATATCGAGGTCATAATGCAAGCCGCCCAAGATGGGGTTTTGGTCGTGCAAAGTCCATACTATGGGTTTGTTGATATGTTTAAAAAAAGAAGGATAGTCTATAAAATCGGCTACCCAATGCAAGTGTATTACATCGGCTTGTTGTACAAGCGGGTGTTCGTGCAAACGATAAATAGTATTTGGGAAGCTAAAAACTTCGTATGGCTGTGCTATTTGGCGAAGCATGCGTCTTTTTTTAAAGTTGCTCCAACGATAGCGCAGGGAGAAACTGGGACGTTGCCACCAATGTTTTGTGGCGGGTTGATAGCTATGTATGTGTTGCGCGAGCGGATAGGAATATTCCTGATACGCCAATAGTAGGTCTGAATGTATGTTGAGTGCTTGTAGGGCTTGGTGTAATCTGTGGCAAGCTTTGAATGACCCACCCGTATCACGGGTTGCTAAGTGCAGTATCTTCACGCGCTAAAATAGTTTTAGAAGTCTATTATAGACTTTTTTCAAAATTAGACGTAAAGATAGGGGTAAATATCGAGATAGCCAATTTTTTAGCAAAATAGCCCTACTTTCTGTTCGATTGAAGAAGATTTTGTAGGTGAAATGGTCAGCTTTATGCAATACGTCAAAGTTTTTGGGGTGCGTCAGAGGTATTCGTATGGGTTGGGTAGGCAAGTTAGCAAACCAACTTTCGGCACTTTTGGCGTTTGTTCCATCTTGCCCAAAGCCTATATTCTGTACTAAATTTACGAAAGGGGCGATAGTCAAGCCCCTTGCCTGCCAAACACTGAACCACCATCGCGTAGCCCAGAGATTGGGATTCTTGTCTTTATAAGTTTGCAAGTATTGTATCCAAAATTTTTGGGCTTTTTTGTCTGGTATTATTTCTTCGATGGTTTTATTTTGAACGAAATCCTCCCAGCCGTTCATTTCAAAGTCTAAATTATTCCACGCTCTTTTCCATGTCGCCCAGCCCCAAATTTGTGAAAAATTAGAAAAGTAATAAGCCTTTGCTGGTGCGTAGGCGAGGGGCAGGAAGCTCATGGCACTGATAACCATCACGTTGTGGTTTTGCGCATAATGCGCAAGTAGTTGGGTACAATAATCAAAAAACGAACTTTCTACCAAGCAATCATCTTCTAAAATAATACCATATTCAACTTGCTGAAAAAACCATGTGATGGCACTTGTTACGGCTTTTCCGCAACCTAAATTCGCATCTCGCCAGAGCATTTTCACTTCGCAATCCCAATCTACAGCACTTGCTATAGCGCGTGCTTCATCTACTTTCAACCTATCTTCAGCATTTTTTGCGCCATCGCTTGCTATGAATAATTGGCGCGGTTGAGCTTTGCGAATAGTTTCAAATACACGCGCTGTAAGCACAGGGCGGTTATATATCAAAAATAATACGGGAGCAATAGCCATTTATTTGCGTTGGTTTAGAAGGAAAATGCCATAACAAAGCCACCACGGATGAATCCACGCACCTGCACCCATAAGCAAGTAGGTGCTGATATGAAACAAAATACCCGCAGGCAAGAAAACAAACTTTGCCCAATGATAGCGCACCACCAATATAAAAAACAATTCAAATCCAAGCATTAGAATACTCAAAATAGTACATAAAACATCGCTCTTTGCCAACCACAGTCCCCAAGGCTGCGCATGCATGTGTAGGTAAGCCTGCAAAGTATAAGGTTGCAACCATGCAAAACCTGCTATAGCTATTTTTTCTATACCTGCGAACGTATAAGGCAGGCAAAGTGCTATCTGTAAACATACAATATACCAACTCGCATCTTGTTTTTTGTCCAATAAATACAAAATAACAGGCATCAATGCCGCCCAATAAGTAAAAAGCGCGAAAGTGTGGTCTATTTTATAAAAACTCATCTGATAGCCTTGCAACACCAAAAACAATACAAAAAATAAAGTAGCAAAATAAGCACGCGCCCTGCCTCCAAATGTAACACCCAACGCGCTTATCCAAAGCAACATACAGCAAAAGAAACTTGCCTCCCTACTCGGGAAAGGCAGATGCAAAATGCGTAGCAAGAACACAGGCGCGTAAAATGCCCGCGCTTCATACAGAGCTTGCAAGTCTAAATACCAATCCCATGTAAACAATAAAGCCAATGTAGTAAAATATATGGGTAGCCAAGTCAAGTCATAGTTTTGTAACTTTTCTTTGCTTGTAATATCAATTTTTTCAGCGTTTTTGTTATTTATTCTAAAACCAATATACAATCCTATACACAACACAAGCACCAAGCGTATCATTACTTGGTCAGCTTTTTGTATGAAGAAGTCGACTGGAAAACGATGCTTTTCAGTGAAAAAGCGCGGATAAATCCAACCTACACACGTTGTCAAAGTATCGGAAGCCTTGCCTACATACAATAAAGTTATCCAGCTTCGCGCCGCCATCAGGTAGGCAAGGGCAGTTGCAAATACGGCTACCGCAGGGGCGTAGAGGCTGATATTCAAGGTTTTACGGGCTTCCATTCGGCTACGATTAGCGTGTCAATGCGTTGTGGAGAGATTTTGAGCTGCCTTGCCTGCCAATACACAGCAGTTTTGGCGTTTTTTTTTAGCATAGCATAATGAATTTGGCTACATAATTGCTTTATTTGATTTGTATAGAAGTAATGGCGAAGCAAATAACCAAAATGGTTGTCGGTCAAGCCTATATTGTCAGGTTTGAAAAGTTGCATTTTTGAATTGTCATCTTGCCACAAAAGTTGTAACACTTCGGTAGTTTGTGTGGGTTTAAGTGGCTCTGCGAACATTCCATAACGAAAAAACGGATACAAGTCTGTAATCAATACAAACGGCATCAAAAACCACGCGACAAAAACCAATATTATTATTTTTTTTAACATCATTTGATGATTTACGTTCAAATTTCGTGTTTTTTTTGGTTTATTCACAAATTTTCCTAAAATTTGTGGGCTGTATGAAAAATAAAATTAACAATATATACATTTGGATAGCTTGTATTTGGGTGCTTTTCAGCACGCAGGCAAGTTACGCACAACAAGACGATGGCGTTATAGGACAGTATCAACAACGCTTACAACAAACCATCAGCAAAAGCGACAGGCTCACTACTTTGCAAAAAATAAGCATAGAACTTGCACCTATCTCGCCTGCCGAAGCTATAGAATACGCTATAGAAGCCCTCAAAATAGCACAAGAACAAAGCAATACAGCCGCCCAAATGCAAGCGTATTTGCAATTAGGCATAGCCCATTATTATGGCGAAAGTTGGACAAAAGCCACACAATATTTGGAGAAAATAGCGCAGATGCGCGAAGTGCCGACCATTGTGCAAATTCAAGCATGGCAATACCTCGCTATGTGTGCAGGACATGAAAACAATAAGAAAACCCTCCAGTTATATTTTGATAAAGCCTACCGCGAAGCAGAAAAAATAGGCGACAAAAATTTATTGGCACAAAATGCACTCTTCAAAGCTGAAAGCGAAAACTCGGCGCAAGCACTTCCACACTATCAAAATGCACTCGCTTTGTATGAAGCAAACAAAAACGAAATAGGATACGCCAAAACGGCTCAAGCATTAGGCGACTTTTATGCGGGGCAGTTGAGCAATCCAATCACCGCGCTTTATTACTACCAAAAAGCACTCAATATAGGCGACCGAATAGCTGAAAAAAGACTTTTAACGGATAACTTAAATGCCATAGCCAACGTGTATCAATATCAACAAGGCGATGTGCGGACAGCATTGCGTTATTACTTTCAAAGTTTTGTGATAGCACAAGAGTATGATTTTATTCAAAATGGTAGCAAGCTCGCACAAGCACTCAAAGGCATTCATACTTGTTATCAACAACTCGCTCGCCAACGGAGAAATGTAGGCGAAATGGAAAAAGCACGCGAATATGACAAACTTGCAGAGCGTTACCAAAAAATGTGGCAGGGAATCTTACAAGCTGATTATGACGTGCAAGTGTTTAACCACAACATTGAGCCACGCACTTATACTGCGCCAAACAATCCGACTGAACGCCCACGCCGCACAACGCCCGCACAAACATTGCGCAAATCATTGCATTCTCCCTTAGATACGCACAGCCTTTTGTCAGAAAGTAAACGCAAAGTCGATTCTTTGCTTATAGCACAAAAAAACTCGCAAATAGACCATTGGCAAGAACAAGACTCAAGGCGTGAAACCCAACTTACCAATTTGCATGACGAAAAACAACAACAGGAAGCAGAACTCCGTAAGTATAAATTATGGTGGTTTTGGGGACTGCTGGGCTTGATAACTTTGCTCGGTAGCTTGCTGGGTTATACCTTGTTTCATTTTAATTTGCAAAAGAAATTGATACTAAAACAAAAAAATAAGGTAAACGAAGCACAAGAAAAAGCCAATAGGTATGTGATAGCAGTACGCGAAAAAGAAGACGTTTCGATGCAAAAAGAAGCTGAAATAGCTCAAGCATTTGCATCTCTTGATGAGAAACGCATGGAAAGCAATACCTTGCGCAGAGCATTGCAAGAAGACGTTTTGCGTACACTAAAGTCCACTGCTTCTACTACACAAGATAAGGCACAATATGCCCTCGCTACCCTGCTACAAGAAAATATAGGCAAAGCTGAAAATATGCAAGTACAGCCTATTTTGCCTATCATCAACCAAGCACATGCGCAAGTAGCCCATATATTGCAACACCAACAAATAAAATTTGAATCTCATATCACAGAAGCGACTGTATGTAATTGTGATGCCGTTTTATTGCAACAAGTTTTCGTACATCTTTTTTACAATGCTATAAAATATGTACCACAAGAGGGACAAATCCGTTTGGATGCAAACCAAGACGAAAAACACCTTACCATTGTTTATAAAGACAATGGGCAAGGTATTCCTGCAAACTTGCATACACAAGCCTTGCGCAAATCGGCTTCAAATGAAGCCCGCCCGTTTGCCAATGGTTTGTATTGGGCAAAAGAACTCTTAGAGGCACAAAAAGCAAGTATTGCCTTGCAACCCAACGCGATGGGGCTAACAATACACCTAAAATTTACGGTTTAGATTTTTTATTTTTTGGTATCAATAAATAACAGCCTTGTATGTAGCAAAGCCCTCCAGTCTGTGTCTGTATTTGGCATAAACAGCCTGAAACAAGTGGATTAGTCTTCAGCTTTGGCAAAGTTTTTTCACTTCGCCGAAGCTACCTAAAAATAATTTTCTCACTCCCCCACCATCACAAAAGCTCCCCAATAATACGGTTGAGGAAACTTCTTTTTCAGTTCGTTTTGCGCATTTTTGAACGCCTCGCGTTTGGTTTGTTTTTTGTTT
>Ga0163154_10006573_pt1 | contig 14174 bp, 13 predicted proteins | sample OliLakLV19MP9P1_FD_148649 | JGI IMG/M metagenome (GOLD analysis project Ga0163154, IMG submission 148649) | Freshwater microbial mat bacterial communities from Lake Vanda, McMurdo Dry Valleys, Antarctica - Oligotrophic Lake LV.19.MP9.P1 | ecosystem: Environmental > Aquatic > Freshwater > Lake >... | reverse complement strand
GGTCCGTGCGCCTGCGCACGGACCTCGTCACTGCGACCGCCGCCTGTCTCCGTGAATACGGCTGCGTCCACACCGCGTTCACGCCCGCCAGGGCGGGCGGGAGCGAAGCCGGTGATACTGCCCGGGCCGGCCTGGCCGGGCAGTCGCGCAATCCGGGCTGGGTCGCGATGAACCTGTTGCGCGACCTGGCCGCGGCGCACCGCGGCCTGGATCACCGCGACCTGGCCGAGCGGTACTGGGACTGGCAGGTCACGACGAATACCCAGGAGCCGAAGCTTTTTTTCGAGACCTTCAACGGCAACAATCTCTGCTTCTATCCGCGCGGCGTCGCGTGCTGGGGTTGGTTCCGCTCGTGGCAGCCAGAGAAATGACGTGCGCGCGGTCTGCACACTGCGGCGTCCGGGCGCCGGGGGGCTCGCCCCGGCGAACCGCGCGGCCGCCTGCGTGCCGGTCAGAGCTTCGCCGGCTTTCGCCGGTCAGGCGCTTTCGCCGCCTTTGCGGGCGGTGCCGCCGTGGCATCGGACAACGCTTGCGCCGCACACGCCGGGCGGGCTGAGACCGGAGCACTCCAGCCGGCGCGCCATTCGGCGGGTACGAGTACCTGCAGCGGCTTCCCCGGCACCCCGCGTTCATTGCGGTAGACCATGCCGGCAAGGAGATCCACGGCGGTCGCCCCGTTCAGTTCAGCGTTCTCATCGATGCCGGCAAGCTGCAGAGCCCTTTCGCGCGCATCCTCGAACGGCATGACCACGGCCACGTCGTCCGGGATCCGGCAACCCAGCGCGCGCAGATGTTCGGGTAGTTCAGGCAAACCCGTAATGACCGCGTCCGGCCGCTCCTCCTGAATCCATCGTTCCAGTACGTCGCGATCGAAGCGCGGGTAGAGCACCGGACGGAGCCTGTCGGCCGGGGCAAGCAGCGCCTGCTGTGCGGCCAGATAACCGCCCGACCAGCGGCGTTGCACCCGCTCGTCCTGGAGGCAATTTAAAAAAAGACCAATCCGCCGCCGCCCCAGCTTCACCAATTCCTCCACGCACAGGACACTCGAATGGAAATGGTTGTTTGCGACGATGTGCAATTGCGGCTGGTCGAGCGACAAGCCCAACGCCACCGCGGAATACGCCGGCCAGTCGATCGCGAGGGTGCTGTGCAACGCCGAGATCGGCCCGACGATCACAGCGGACACACCGCGTGACTTCAGGATGCGATCCAGCACGCGCGGGTTCACGTCCGGCGTATTCAGCCAGTATTCCTCGACCTTGAAGCCCAGGTTCAGTCCACGCGCCACGGCGCCCCGGAAATAGCGGCTGTAGTAGCGCCGGGGCGTTTCCCCCAGCGGCCGATCGAACGTATTCAGAAACGCAATCGCGCCCGCGAAACGCGGGGGCGACTGCACACGGCGGTAGGCACTGAGCGCCGACAGCGCCGGGTCCGGGACATAACCGAGCTCGGTCGCGATCGTTTGAATCCGGGCGCGCACCGACTCGGAGACGCGTCGCTCACCACGGAGAGCTAGCGAAACCGTCATCTTCGACACTCCGGCCCGCTCGGCAATGTCGGCCAGACGTACACGCTTCAGTTCGTTCATCGCCGCGAGCAAAACTGTTCGGATGCGGCGTGGCGAGTTTCAACATCAACTCGCCGCTGGCCGCCATGCTGATCTGACGGCCATCCAGGATGCGATGGTACAATCGGTGCCTTATCTCACCACCCGGATTACTGCGCCCGCGGAGGTAAATTTCATCGCGAGGGTCATTTATCCCGCCAATACGGGTGCCGCGCATTCATCGACGAACGAAACGCTCCGCTGGTCGTCGCTACCCCGCAGCACGAAGTGCCCAGCCTGAATTCACGGGCCGATCGGATACAAGGCCGTTGCGGGAAACCTCACTCGATCGTCTGGCTGACCGCTTCACCGAAGACGAACTCCACGTGCCAGCCGTGTTGCAGCGGCCGGGCAGGACGGAACCCGGCGAACTGCCGCCTAACGGATGGCGGCCCCCGTCTCTGCGGGAGCTCGGCGAAAATCACGCGCTTTATCCATTCAATGGCGCAAGATTACGGGCTCCCGCGCAGCGTTTATAGATAAACCGCGCAGGCTATTCCGTTCCACCTGAAACCTGATTCCTGTGCCCCCAACCCCACCCGCCTGCCATGGCGGATCACCCCTCAGATCCCCAGGATTCCCTGGCATGACGCCAGGTCCGCCGCAGTCGGTACGGCCCCAACTACAGTATGAAAATTGCACCACAGAACTCCACTGGCCACCGGGCCAGTTGTCGGAGTGGAGGGCTCATTGCCCTCGCTTTGACTACCCCGTCAGCGCTGGGTCGTACGACTCGTCATGCTTGGACCAGCCGGCTGCTCGCCTGCTCCCTGGCATTTGCCGCCTCTACCGTGAGTGCCACCATATTGGAATACGCCGACTGGAACGACAACTTTGGCACCGCAGATTCGTCGATCACTGATGGCTTCTATGGCTACGAGCAGAGCACTGGCTCTAGTGTCGTTTCCCGGGCGCCAATCTCAGGCGATCCCAGCCCCCGGGCTGGTGCTGGCCTGTTGCGGATGGAAATCCACACCTCTGATGCCGATTATGGTTCCACCGGAGGCAAGCGCATCGAACTTAAAATGAACCAGGATGGATCGGAGCTTCCCTATTCCTCGGGCAATGGGATGGGGCCCTTCGGCGACACCTACTGGTATGCTTGGAGCGTCTATATTCCCACCAGCCATTCGGGGGATGGCAAACAGATCATGGGACAGTGGATCTGTCGCTCGAGCTCGGGGAGCTTCAACCCTCCCATGGGGCTCGATCTCGAGAACGACCAGTGGATCCTGACCGTCAAAGACAACGATGCAGCGGTCAATCAGGTCAAATTCGACCTTGGTTCCGTGCAGAAGGGCCAATGGACCGACTGGGCCTTTCAGATCAAGTGGGATCGCCCCAACAGCTCGGACGACAACACCGGCTTCATTCGTGTCTATAGAAATGGCACGCTACTGGACAATGCGCCGGTGACGCTTGGACCCTACACCCAGATATCCAACGACGGCTACACGCACCGCGGCACCAACACCTACACGGCCACCACCGTCGGCGAGGCAGCCAACTTCAAACTCGGCATTTACAAGCGCACCAGTGTCACCTGGTCCGCGTCCACCCGCTTCTGCTATTACGATGAGGTTCGTGTCGGCACCGACTCTGAGACCCTCTCCTCGATGTCGCCCGGCGGAGGTGGCGGTGGTGATGCCGCCTCCGTCGTGGCCTCGGCCGACACCTATGCGGCTGGCGGCTCCACGGGCACCAACTACGGCACTGCCACGACGGTTGTCGTAAAGGATGACGGTGGCACCGGCACCACGTACGATCGCATCGGTTTCCTGAAGTTCGATCTGACCTCGCTGGCCTCCTCGCCCACCATGGCGACGCTGGTGATGACCACGGACGCCGCCACGGAAGCCGGCACGGTAACAGCAAATCAAGTCACCACGGACACCTGGACGGAGACCGGCCTGACTTGGAGCAACAAGCCCGCCACGGGCACCGCGATCGCCTCCGTTAGCATTCCCGCCAGCACGGTCACTGATGTCTCGATCAATGTGACGAGCTATATCCAGGCGCAGTTTGCCGGCGACAAGACGGCCTCCTTCGCCCTGACCGGAACCAATGCGGTCCTGGCCCTGAGGAGCCGCGAGACCGGCACCGGCGACGCTCCGACGCTGGTCTTCACCGGTGGCGGCTCGGGTGGCACCACGCCCATGATCGTCACGACGGTCAGCTCGGTTAACGTGAACGAGGGAAGCACCGGCACCTTTGGGGTGAAGCTCTCCATCGCACCCGCCGCTAATGTTACCGTGACCGTGGCCCGCGCCAGCGGTGACACGGATCTCACCGTAAGTTCGGGCTCGAGCCTGACCTTCACGACCAGCAACTGGGGCACCAACCAGACCGTCACGCTCGCCGCCGCGCAGGATGACGATGTGACCAACGGCAGCGCCACCATCGCGGCGAGCGCCTCCGGTCTGGTCACGGTGAACGTCACCGCCAACGAAGTGGACAACGACACGATGTCGCTGGTGGTTTCCCCGACGAGCCTGTCGGTGAACGAAGGATCGACGAACACCTACACGGTGCGCCTTTCCAACCTGCCCGCCGCGAACGTCACGGTGGCCTCGGCTCGCGCGAGTGGCGACACCGACATCACGGTTAGCTCGGGCTCGAGCCTCACCTTCACGACGAGCAACTGGGGCACCAACCAGACCGTGACGCTCGCCGCCGCACAGGATGCCGATACGACCAACGGCAGCGCCACCATCGCGGTGACCTCCTCCGGTGTCGCCACGGTCAACGTCACCGCCACCGAGGCCGATGACGATGTAGCTGGCGACGCCGCGCCGATCACCACCTCGGCCGACACCTATGCGGCTGGCGGCTCCACCGGCACCAACTACGGCACCGCGACCATCGTCGGCGCAAAGGATGATGGCACCTCCTCCATCACGTACGATCGCATCGGCTTCCTGAAGTTCAATCTGAGTGCGCTGGCTTCCTCGCCCACCACGGCGACGCTGGTGCTGACCACGGACTCCACCACGCAAGCCGGCACAGTGACGGCCAACCAAGTCACCACGGACACCTGGACGGAGACCGGCCTGACCTGGAGCAACAAGCCCGCCACGGGCACCTCGATCGGCTCCGTCAGCATTCCCGCCAGCACGGTAACCCAGGTCACGATCAATGTGACCAGTTACATCCAGGCGCAGTTTGCGGGCGACAAGACGGCCTCCTTCGCCCTGACCGGGAGCAATGCGATCCTGGCGCTGAAGAGCCGCGAGACCGGCACCGCCAACGCCGCGACGCTGGTTTTCACCGGAGGTAACTGATCGGCATGCTTCGTGATTCACCGCGCCCTTGAGCCGCTCCGGCTCAAGGGCGCGTTCATTTGCTCAAGGTCGTTGGAACTCCACTGTGGCCAGAGCGTGCGGTAATATCCGGATTTCCCGCCCGCTGGCGTGACGAAGAATAATTTTGTCAGGCCAAACTTATACACGGCACGCCGTTCCCATCGCGCACGCCATGGCTGCCGCTGCGACCACGAGTTGGCATTCGCGCAATTCTTCCCTCGAAGCTGAAGTGGGTAGTGGCATGTTGGTGACACGTCCTTCTTTAAATCCTTGAATTGCAAGAGCAGGCGTCTGTCTGTCACGCAGAAGGTCGCGGGTTCGAGTCCCGACCATCCCGCCAGTTTCCGAAAGGTCAGTGTCGACAAAGTGTCGACACTCTCCCGGCGTATCTGGGTAATACCCAAAGCCCGGCTATAAGTGGGTCCGGTCGGCAATCTTTCATCCACAGCTATTCGGAGATCGTTTCACCTAGTCTTGGCACGATACCGCTGACTACGCTCGGCGCATCCATCGGTTTGTCGCGTTTTCCTAAGTTATTCCCTCGCGCATCGCTTCCCTGTGTCACTATCAGATGATATGCAGTGGATTGCCCCCTCGGAGAAAGCCGTTGCGACAGATACGTTCAAAAAGTGCCGCTGGACCGCTGCGGACCAGTTCTGCGCCAACAGCGGGCTGAGCGCCGCGCAACACTCCCGGCCCGTCCTCGGCCTCAGGAGAACAACCCCATCACGCGCCGCCTCGCCACCATGAACTTCGCCCCGCGCGGCATCGAGGCCGACTTCGGCCCCGAGAACGCCGACACCTTCCGCCGCGGCCTCTCAATCGCTTTCCAATCCCCAACCCACTTTCTAAAAGGCGCCTGATTCCATGATCGAACCCGCCAAATTCAACAACGTCGTCAGCTTCCTCTGGGCGATTGCCGACCTGCTCAACGGCGCTTTCCAGAAGAGGGAGTTTCAGAAGATAATCCTCCCGTTGACCGTCCTGCGCCGCCTCGACTACGCGCTGGAGGCGACCAAGGCCAAGGTGCTGGAGAACAAAGGATGAAGGATGAATTATGAACGATGAACGAGAGAAGCCGCCTGATCTGAGTGAGAGGACAAAAGTTTTCGCGCTTCGTGTGATCAAAATGTTTTCTGCGCTGCCCAAGACCGAAGTGGCTAGGGTGCTAGGAAAACAGGTGCTCCGCTCCGGCACCTCTGTCGGAGCCAACTACCGTGAGGCGCACCGCTCCCGTTCCAAAGCCGAACACAGAAGCCATGGGATGGCTTTGGGTAGCCTGCAAGCCTTGCAGCCGAAAGGCGAGATGAGCGGGAAGCGAACGAGGCAATTCATCGCCAAAATCGGCGACTGCCTCAAAGAACTCGATGAGACTGCCTATTGGTTGGAACTCTTGGTGGATTCAGAAACCGTGCCCGCACCCCGCCTCGAACCATTGCAAGACGAGTGCCAGCAACTTCTGGCCATCTTCACCGCGATTTCCAAGAAATCGAAATCAAACCTTTCATAATTCAACCTTCAAACTTCATACTTCAAAATGCCGCCCTTCATAATTCATCCTTCCTCCTTCATACTTTTCACCGTGCTCGGCAGCACCCTTTCCAGCGACCCGGTGTCGGACAAACGCTTCGACTTCCAGTTCGTCAATCCGCCCTACGGCTACGAGTGGAGCAAGGACTTCGATGTCGTCACCGAAGAGGCCGCGCGTGGGTTCGACGGGCGCTTCGGGGCCGGACTGCCGCGCAAGTCGGATGGCAAATGCTCTTTCTCCAGCACTTCATTCACCACCTTTCGTGCCCGCCCGTAGCCGACTCCGTCCACCTCAACGTCAGAATGTCGTCCAACCACTCCAGCGAAGGGCAAATCCGCCGATCCCTCATCGAGGCCGACCTCGCGGACTGTATCGTCGCCCTCCCCGGCCAGCACTTCTACAGCACGCAGGTGGCCTTCACTCATACTATATTCTCTCTGAACTAATCACTACAGATGCAAAAAGAAGCCGTCATAGCAGGAGTTTCAACTCAAATCGTTTGGTGGATGGGCGAGCGCAAAAAGAAGCTCGTTGAACTGCGGCACGAAACCATGTCGGTGAACCCATTTTTGCTTCCAATCATTCTCGGGATTCATCAGTTCAGGACCTTCGATGAACTGGTGGATTTCCTCGTGGCAGCACACCTATCTACCGGCTACTCAACCGGGTTTGGAAAGTTGATGGACGAGAAGATTCTGCCGAAGGTCTTCGGCACCACTAAACTCGATAAGGCAGAAAGACGAAATCCGATCCTTAAAATGGCGATGTTTAATGAAATTGACCACATCATCAAACCTGGCGATGGCCAACCGTGCAAATTGCTTTCACTAAAAGCAGGTAGATGGACCATCCAGCTAACCATGGCTGTTCAGTTGAATCGCGTTTTTGGGGAACTGCTCAAGCATCGAGACTCGCAAGGGCTGGACGAATACGCGTTTGATGAAATCGCCGTAGGAGTGTTTTACGGAACAAAGGAAACGCTAACGGATAAATACGACATTCTTCGCGGAATCAACCGGGGTGCGCAGCACGACGTTCAAGACCTTACGAAGCATGTCAATGTTTATGCCGGACGCGAGTTCTGGACGTGGCTGAACGGCGGGGAACAACAGACGCAAGAATGGGTTCTCGAAGGAATCCTTCAAGGATTCAGAACTGCGGAAAAATCCATGGGGTCGGTTGCAGACCTTCTGGCAGGCTTCCGGAAGGAGTTCAGTCAGCAATTCCAATCCTTCGTCCGCCCCGACCACACCATCGACTGGCAGGCCATCATCAGGAAGATCAATGGTTAAACCAATTCTACTGCATCGAGCGTCAATTGCATTTGGTCATCGGATGACTGCCTGCGGTCATAGTATCCCGTTTGCCCATCAATCACTTCGCCTTCCTTGAAGTAGCTCCGTGTTCTCACATGCGGCCTGACGTGGATAATTCGCCCAGAGGTGGTGGGTTTTCCATTCAATGGCGGCACAGTTTCGGAAGCTTGTAATAGCCGCTGAAGCACTCGTCCTGCTACTTCGCCGAGCCGTGGAGGCACGGCATTCCCGATTTGTCGGCATTTGTCCGTTGGAGAGCCAACAAAGGTCCACTCCCTCGGGAACTCTTGAACTGCTGCCATCTCTCCCACAGTGAGCGCCCTGAGTTCTGTCGGGTGGCACATGCTGGTGCCAGCGTGGTTCGGCATCGTCACCACTGTTGGGGATGGGAATTCCAAAGTGAGTTTCCGCCAATAGGCGCTGCGTCCACCTTTCAAATACCAGCTTTTGCCCATTGATTCTTTTTGCACGTCCTCCGGCAGGTTTCTCCAATTCCCTCCAGGAGGAACCATTGCCAAATATTTTAGCTTCCGAGGGCTGAAGTTCATCATCGACGGGTCGGGATCATTGAATCCCGCTCCAATCACATCCCCGAGAGTCCTAAAGGGTGGAAGCTTATCGGAAAAACGATTGCTAAACTCGGGCGGTGGAAACGCGGGGTCGAGGTCAAACTGTGACCCGATGCAAAGCAAACGCTCTCGAATCTGTGGAGCACCGTAGTTCACTGAGTTGACGAGATAGCAGTCAACTCGATAACCAATACTTTCGAACTGACGAATCAGTTCACGAAGTAGCGAGCCGGGCTCAGTTTGTTCAAGCGGCACAGCTTTTCCTTCGAAATCCACGCCTTTCGGGATTAGGGGCATCGAATGGAGCCCTCGAACATTCTCCATGAGAAACGCCTTTGGTCTGACTTCATCAACAAGTCTGAAGAACTCAAAAATCATTCGACCCCGGCCATCGTGCAATCCTCTGCGTTGCCCGAACACACTGAACGCTTGGCACGGGGGGCCGCCAGCCAGCAAATCGATGCCGGACACATCGAATCCGGCTGCCTTACTCAATGTCTTCAGCGTCACTTCCTCGACTGACCCAGAGATTACCGGCAAGGCCCGCTTGTTCAGTTTAATCGTCTCCACTGCTAGGGCGTTGATTTCGTTGGCGACAACGCAATTGAATCCGGCTCGTTCTAATCCGATATCAAGCCCCATCCCGCCCGAGAAAAGGGAGATGTAGTTGCGGCGAACAGCCGACTTGGTGTTTCCCGCGTGTGCCTTGCCATTATGTTTCGCACCATTTGCGCGCTTAGCACCGTTACGTCCGCTTCCGTTTGATGAAGAATGAATCGTGCTCATTTTTTGCCTCCATAAATCGCAGGATCTTCGTGCAGCATATTGATCGCTTGCTCGGCTGCGGGGTTGTCCGTGTGCTCAAGTCGGAATCGTTCGACGATTCGACGTGCCTCAAATTCGTTTGCGTCGATCCCAAAGAATTTCGCAATCGAGCTGGCTTGCTCGGCTGTGAGCAATCGTTGCCCCAATTCAACTTTGCTCAGATGTGCTTGGTCCATTTCGGCAGCTGCAGCAACAACCCGCAAAGGTAAGTCTTTGGACTCACGCAGTCCGCGGAGCCACTCCCCGAAACGCTGGGTGTTGGCGGTGTAGGTTGCTTTTTTTTGTCTAGCCATAATAGGGCTAGATACGATGCGGCTGGTTGCACCGCAAGAACTATTTTCGTCACCATGCGAACCAGGAGTGGTTCAAGGTCTGGCGCACGATTGACGGCGAGGGCGATGCGCCGAAGACCGTGCAGAAGGTGTTGTCCTATGCCTCGGAAGACGAGCAGAAGGAAGAAGAGGAAAAGACGGTGGAGGATCGCATTCTGGAAGAGCTGAAGACACGCGGCCCGCAGAAGAACGTGAGCTACTTCGCCTACACGGCCACGCCCAAGCCGGAGACGCTGCAACAGTTCGGCACTAAGCAGGCGGATGGCACCTTCAAGCCTTTCAGCCTCTACACGATGCGGCAGGCCATTGAGGAGGGTTTCATTCTCGATGTGCTCAAAAATTACACGACCTACGACCAATACTGGGCGCTGCTGAAGAAGGTGAAGGACGACCCTGAGTTCGACGGGGCGAAAGCGAAGTCGTTGCTCAAGCAGTTCGTCAGCCGCCATGAGCGGACGATTGCCAAGAAGGTGGCCATCATCGTGGAGCACTTTCGCACGACAGTGGCGGACAAGCTGGACGGCAAGGCCAAGGCGATGATCGTGACTTCCTCCTGCCTGCAGGCGGTGCGCTACAAGCTGGCGGTGGATGCTTCTTTGAACGTGATGGGTAGCCCCTACAAGGCGCTGGTGGCTTTCACCGACGTGGTGAAGGACGCCAAGGACGGCTAGTTAAAGAAGCGATGATCGCCGCCCGCGATATTGCGGAGACCAGCGACAAGCGTGGAGTGCGCCGGGTGGTAGGGCGTGTCGCGCTTCAGCTCCGACCGGCTGTCCACCCTGCCGCCAAAGAGGTTGTGCGCAAAGGCTCCGCCTTCCGACCACTCGCGCAGGCTGGTGGGTGAGAGGAACAGATTGTTGTCCACGAGAAACGGCCCGTGATTCACCTCAACGAGGAGATCGTCGGTGGTGTTGTCGTAGCAGAGATTGCGTGTGATGCGCGTGCCCTGCGCCATCCAGTCCATCCACAGCGCGCGGCCGGTGTTGTGAATGCGGTTACGCGCAATGAGCGTGTCGATCGCGGCGTGAATCTTGATGCCGCCCATCTCGGCGCCACCGAACTGGCGCTGGGCCCAGATGTTGAAGATGTGGTTGTCGGTGAACTCGCTGAAGATGACACAGAGGCTGGCGCAGATGCCGGTCTGCTCGCAGTCGGAGATAGTGTTGTGGCGCACGACGTGGTGGCCGATGCTTTCTGGGTTCCAGCCGTTGGCGGTGGCGCGCTCGATGGTCTTGACGTAGCCCTCGGCAGAGTCGGCCGAGGTATTGTCCCACTGGTCGCCATACTTGCCGAGGGTGATGCCCGAGCAGCGCGAGTCGCTGACCACGTTGTTTTCGATAATCCAGCCTTTACTCCAATGCGTGCCGATCAGGCCGATCTGCTCAGCGGTGGGCGGTGCCCATGGAGTGGCGGCGTGGCGCAGTGTAAAGCCGAGCACGGTGAGGAAATTCATGCCCGGCTTTTCGGGGTAGAACACTGTCTGACGCACGTTGATCTCAACGAGTTCCCGGTTCGGATCTTTGCCGTGAAAGTTCGCGTAAAGGTAGGTGAACGTGTCGTCGACCTCGGCAAACCACGTCCACGTGGAGCCCTCGCGGTCGCGACTGGCCGGATGCGCTTGCGGGTCGATCACTCGCTCGAGGAGCTGGGTTTCCCAGAGCGACTTGCCGTTGAGATAGGCGCCGCCGGGATGGTGCGGCCGGCCATTGTCCTCGAACCAGTCGCCAGCGATGAGCACCTTGTAGGGGTTGAACTCGCCGAAGATGGCGTTCGGCACCGCAGCCTTCCAAACGTTACCGACGAACGGCTTCCAGTCGCGCACGATCTCGGAGCCCTTGATCACCACGGTCTCGCCCGGCGCCGCCTGGTAGACGATGCGGGCGGCGTCCGAAGTGCCACCGCGGGGCGGCGCGATGCGTTCACGGTAGGTGCCGGCGTGGACCGTGATCGTGTCACCCGGCTGGGCCAGCTGCGCCGCAGCCGAAATCGTGGGGATTGGATTCGAGAGAGAGCCGTCGGCGGCATTCTTGCCGGTCGGCGAAACATGATACTACCGGGCCGAAGCAGCGGGAGGCAGCAGGGCGAATAGAAGCAGTGCAGGTAGCGGTTTCATGGATGAGGCGAAGCGGAACTTAGTGTTTCCAGTCGTGTTCGATTTGTTCGAGAGAGCGGCCCCTGGTCTCGGGCACGAAGCGCCACCCGCCGCGGCTCGATCGCGCCCGAGATCACGCCGGTGTCGTAACCGAACAAAAGCCCACCGAGTGTGGCGACGAGACAGATGGGCACCAGATAGCGGAGACTGACCGCGACAGGCGCCGTCGAAACAGTCATGGTGGAGGCGCTCAGGCGCGGGCGCTGTCGGTGATGGCGCGGAAGTTGGCCAGCATGTTTTCGAGCGAGGTCGGTCCCTGGATATTGTGGATTGCGTCGAAGACGAACCCGCCGTCGGGCCCGAAGATGTCGATGCGCTCGCGACACTCGCGGTAAACCTCGTCAGGCGTGCCAAAGGGCAGCGTGTGCAGGTTTTGCTCGGCGATGGTGCATTGCCGCTCGAACACCTCGAGCACGTAGTCCTGCCGCGTCACCGTCGACACATACCATTCCTCGATGTCGCGGATGCCCTTGGGATGTTTGAGAAATGGCGCCGGCACGAGCGCGATGTCGCCTAAGGCCGCGCCCGGAATGACGAGGAGCGCGCCGAGATCGCGCCTCGCCTCGAACCAGGCTTTGCGCCCGCGGTAAAACTCGAGGTCGGCCTCGTCGAGCAGCTTGAATTCCTCGAGGTTGTCCGTCGGGTTCAGCCGGTCGTCGTCGATCGGTTCCTGGCGGATGATCGCGTCGAAGAAACAGCCGCCGTCGGGCATGTAGCCGCTGGGCAGGACGGACGTGTCGCCCTCGGGATATATGTGCCAGCCACCCCCGGGCGCGCGCGTGACATTGAAGTCGCCTGGCACGAGGCACTCCGTGCCGTCCGCCAGCGTGAACGGTTTCCAGTCGCGGCCTTCGGTGCCGAAGATCGACTTGCGCGGGAGCACGCCGAGGACGTCGATCGGCAGCGCGGCGAGCAGATCGTCGTCGACCTCGCCCAGCATCTGGTAGGGCTCGCACACCTTCACGTGGTATTTTGTGTCGCCGAGCAGATGGCGTCGGAGGCGTGTCACGGCCGACACATGGATGCCGGTGACAAATGAGGCGCCGAAGTCGACGGCAACTCGATCGGGGGTGAGATGGGCCAGCGAGGCGGCAAGACGTTCTCGACCAGTCAGGTGTATCTATTAGCAAAACGGGGTGGGAAAGTCAATGCTTCGGCCGGTGATATTCATATCCCAGACGGCAAGGATGTTGACAGGACCAGGCGGGCCGATGAAGTGAAATTGGATGCGCAACTACCATGGTATGGAGATCGCGTGGGCCAACCGGCTGGTGCAGACGACACGAGTCAATTTTGGGCGCGTGAAATGTATTCCCGGCGGCTACTGCGGCCCGCGGCGGCAGCGCGACTATCAGCTCGTGGTGATCGAGGTGGGCGGGACGCAGGTGACGGTGGATGACGAGTCGCTGACCATGCCGACGGAGCAGGCGGTGTTGTTCCTGCCGGGACACAAGGAGCATTTCGTGTTCTCGGCCGAGCAGGCAACGGAGCACGTGTGGTGTTCGATCCGCCCGACCTTCATGCCGGCTGAGTTGCGGTGGCGCCTGACGCGCGCGCCGCGCATGGTGCCGTGTTCCGAATTGATGCATCGTCTCTTTGCGGCCGCCCAAGGTTGTCGGCGCGTGGCAAGCCTGGTGGCCGGGCGGGTGGTCGAGCACCTCGGGCTCGCGTTGTTCGCGGAGTTTCTGCACCAGGCCTCGATTTGCCCGGAACGAAAGCGACGCGACGAAGGATTAAGCCGCGCGATGGCGTGCATCGAGGAGCATTTCGGAGACGAGTTCTGCCTGCGGCGCGCCCGGGAGGCGGCTGGTTGTTCGGAGCGCGGGCTGAGCGAACGGTTCCGGCAGTTCCTAGCCCTACCTTCGCAGGTGGGACAGATATTTGTGTATAATTGAGCGGGAAGTGACAGGTATGAGCTTGCATAGTCGCGAGGTCAAATAATAGTTGAAGGATGTACTTTTTTGAACGCCGAGTCGGCGGGCGCTTATATCGCGTCGTGGCGCAGGCAGTGTGGAATTCCCGGACGAAACAACCCGTTTCCCGTCAGGTACTGCTCGGGCCGGCGGACCCGGCACCAGTCGCGAACCTGGCCAAGACCTGCACCTTGGGCACGAAGCGGGTCGGTGATGTCGGGGCCCTGAGCTGGGTGGCCGAGAAGCTCGATCTGGTGCGACTGATCAACGAGGCCTGCGACCAAGCCGCGGGCACCCAAGGTCCGACGGTGGGAGAGTTGGCGGTGGCGGTGGCGGTGCAACGGGCGTGTGCGCCGGGGGCGAAACGTGACTTGGCCGATTTCCTCGATCAGAGTGTACCGCGGATTTCTTGCCTGCCGGCGGAGAGCTTTACCGGTCAGGCGTTTCATCGGGCGGGGACCAAAGTCACCGACGAGCAGTTGGAGCGTGCCCAGCTGGCGATCGCGCGAGCGGCGGTCGTCCACTTTAATCTTTCGGCGGAGGTGCTCGCCTTCGATTCCACGAACTTCGATACCCACATCGCAACGACGACCCCCGGGGAGTTGGCGCAGCGTGGTCACGCCAGGAG
>Ga0163154_10006572_pt1 | contig 14174 bp, 12 predicted proteins | sample OliLakLV19MP9P1_FD_148649 | JGI IMG/M metagenome (GOLD analysis project Ga0163154, IMG submission 148649) | Freshwater microbial mat bacterial communities from Lake Vanda, McMurdo Dry Valleys, Antarctica - Oligotrophic Lake LV.19.MP9.P1 | ecosystem: Environmental > Aquatic > Freshwater > Lake >... | reverse complement strand
TCGGCGCGTTGATGTTCACGTGCAACGGACGTGGCGCGCGCATGTTCGGACGCCCCGATCACGACATCGGCTGTGTGCTCGACGGCTTCGGCGCCGCCGTTCCCGCGGCCGGTTTCTTCGCGGCCGGCGAGATCGGTCCGGTCGGCGGCCGGAACTTCCTGCACGGATTCACGGCGAGCGTCGCGGTCCTCGGCCGACGGAGCGATTGAGATGGAAATCGGCGCGATCTTGGTGGCGGCAGGCGCGTTCCTCGTGGGTTTCGTCGCGCTGCGCGCGGCCGGCAACGCGCAGCGCGCCGCCGACGAGGCCAAGGAGGACGCGCGACGGCGCACCGAAGCCGCGCTGGAACAGGTCGAAGCGAAGCTCGCCGACGCGCGACGGTTGCTCGCGCTCGTCGCGAGCGGCGCGAAGCTCGACCGCGAACAGATCCTCGAAGGCCGACTGTGGCGCGAGATGGATGCGCGCGAAGCAGAAGTGCTCGTCGCGAGCGGCGCCGTGCGCCTGCTCGACGTGCGCAGCCCCCACGAGACAGCCGCCGGCATCATCCCCGGCGCGCAGATCGTGCCGATCGAAGCGATCGAGGAACGGCAGCGCGAGATCGCGAAGGGCGGCAAACCGCTGCTCGTGTACTGCGCGGCCGGCGCGCGATCGGCCGCGGCGTGCGAGTTCCTCTCGTCGAAGGGCCACGACGACCTGATCAATCTCGCCGGCGGCTTCCAATCGTGGAGCGGTCCGCGCGCGAAGCCCTGAGCGTGTGGCCGTCGGTGCCACACTGACTCATCCACGAATTCGCGGCAAAACCACCCGTCGAGCTTGCGAGATGTCGCCGGCGGCCAGATGCTCTCGATCGCGCGCGAGCACGTATCGTGGGACTTTTCCTGCAGCAGAGCGTGTGGCAGTTGCCGCTCGCCGTCATGGCCGCGCTCGGTGCCGCGTACTCGACATGGTGGGCATGGCTCGGTGATCCGAGCGGCCATTGGCTGATGATCTTCGGACTGGGCGTCTCCATGCCGTTCCTGATCGCCGCGATGATGATCATCTTCCAATTGACACCGGAGCGCGGCCACGTCGAGCACATGCGGCGAGCACTCTTCACGCTGCTCACCGGAATCGCTTGTGTCGTCACACTGCAGGTTCCGGGCTTCATGGCGGCGATCGCCGTGCAGACCACGCGGATCGCCGAAGCCAAGCAGTGGTGCGAACGTCTCGCATGGAAGGTCGAGCAGTGGCGAAGCGACCACGGCAGCTATCCAGCGAACATCCACGGCACCGAGCTGGCCGCCGACGCGCCACGGCTCTGCGATCCGCTCTCGCTCTACCACCTGAACGAGGATGGGACCTTCAACCTCGAGATCTACACGGGTCAGGGCTCCTACGCGGCGACGTACTGTTCGCGTGACGGGAGCTGAAGGTGAACTTGCGCGCGCGGTGCATCGATCACCGCGCGCGTGAGTTGGCGACCGAGTCCGAGCTCAGTGGTGACGAGTGCCGCAGTTCGTGCGTGTCGACCTATTTCAGCGCCTTCAGCGCCGCCTGGATCGGCGCCCAATTCCGCTCGTCCCCGGTCTTCTCCTGGACATCGGCGAACGCGACCTTGCCGGTCTTGTCGACGATCACGGTCGCGCGATGGCTGATGAATTTCGCGGGGTGGACGAGGCCGAATTGGGTCGTCACCTCGAGCAGCGGGTCGGCGAGGAGGTCGTAGGTGATCCCCTTGCCGTTCTTCCAAGCCTTGTGTGACCACGTCGAGTCGCGGCTGACTCCGACCACGACGACGTCGTTGCCGGCGAGAACGGGCTCCTTGCTGACCTTGCACATCTCCTTCTCGCAGGTCGGGCTCCAGTCGAGCGGGTACCAGAGCAGGACCACGTTCTTGCCCTTGTGGGCAGAGAGCTTCCAGTCCTTTTCGTCCTGGGTCTTCAGCGTGAAATCCGGTGCGGCCGTTCCGACGTCGATGGGCATGATTCGATCTCCTGTGCGAGGGGTTCCTGTGTGGAAGTCTAACGACTCGCGAGCGCCTGGACAGGGCACTCGGTTCCTGGACGACACGGCCTCCATCATCCTCGGCGCACAGATCGTGCCGATCGAATCGATCGAGGAACGGCAGCGAGAGATCACGAAGGGCGGCGAGTCGTTTTCGTCTAGTGCTCGGCCGGCGCGCTCGGCCGCGGCGTGCGAGTTCCTGTCCTCCAAAGGTCACGACGGCCGGATCGACCTCGTCGGCGGATTCCAATCGTGGGGCGGCCCGCGCGCAAAGCCGCGAGTGAGCATCAACCCACAGGAATCAGCGGCCAGAACACGGGCACGAGCAGGATCGTCAGCACAAGACACATCAGGGTGAGCGGCCCTCCGACGCGCACGAAGTCGAAGAAGCGATAGCGGCCGGGTCCCCATACGAGCAAACACGCGGGCTCGAGCGGCGTCAGGAACGAACACGAAGCAGCGAGCGTCACGGCGATGGCGAACGGTCGTGCGTCGATCCCGAGGCGCTCAGCGGCCTGGATCGCGACGGGGAGCACGAGAAGGGCCGCGGCTTGATTCGACATCGGCTGCGTCAGCACCGCGGTGAGCAGCGCAAAAGCAGCGAGTACCGCGTGAGGTCCGTACGGGCTGACATGTTGAACGACGAGTCCCGCGAGCCAGCTCGCTGCCCCGCTCTCCTGCATCGCCGCGCCGAACGCGAACATCGACCCGATGAGAACCAGGATACGCCAATCGACCGCAGCGTAAGCCTCGTCCGGTTGCAGGCAGCGCGTCAGCACGAGCGCGACCGCTCCCATCAAGAAGGCGATCGGCAGCGCGAGCACGCCGGTCGCCCCGAGAACCATCGCGACGAGGAAGATCGTCGCGGCGAGCGGTGCCTTGCGACTGCGCGGGTGGTGGCCCGAACGGTCCTCGAGCGGCAGCAGGCCGAACTCTTCGGCGGTTCCGTCGATGTCCTCGACGTGCCCTTGCAGCAGCACGACGTCGCCCGTCTGGAAATGCCAACGCGAAAGGTTGCCGATGTTCCGCGCCTCGTTCGCGGAATGGATCCCGAGCACGGTGAAACCCGACCGCTCTTGGAAACGCAGGTCGCGCAGAGTGTGATCCGTCATGCGCGATCGCGGCAGGACCATCGCCTCGACCATGCGCGTCGCCGGCGCCTCCTGCCCCGAGATCTCGGGCCGCTGGTCGGTCTTGATATCGATGCCTTCGAAGTCCTTCACGCTGAGGATCTGCGCGGCCCCGCCCTCGATCACGAGCTCGTCGCCTTCCTTCAGCCGTTCCTTCGGCCGCGGGCGCAGCAACTCCCGCGAGCCGCGGCGGATGCCTACGATCGCGATCTCGAGGGCTTCCGGCAATCGCAGGTTCGCCAGCGTCTGTCCGATGAGCTTCGAACTCGGTGTGAGCACGATCTCCGCCGCGAAACGTCGCTTCGGATCCTCCGTCGCCGCCTCGTCCCCTCGATCGGGAATGAGTCGCGGCGCGATGAAGAACAGGTAGAGCATGCCGACGACGGTCAGGACGAGCCCCACCGGCGCTAGCTCGAAGAAGCCTAGGGGCGCGAGGCCGAAACCCGGCATCGCGCCGGAAACGACGAGGTTCGTCGAGGTCGAGATCAGGCTGATGCCACCCGAGAGGATCGTCGCGAACGCAAGCGGCATCAGGATCTTCGACGCCGGCGTGTTCGTGCGACGCGCGCCGCCGATCGCGAGTGGCACGAGCACGGCCGCGGTGACCGTGTTCGACAGGAACGCGCTGATCGACGTGCCCGCGAGGAGCAGGAGCCGCACGAAACCCCGCGGATTCGCGCCGCCGAAGCTCGAGAGCCGCAAGCCGATCCGCTCGATCAGACCTGTGCGCTGAACGCCTTCGGTCAGGATGAACAACGAAGCCAACGTGATGATCGTGTTGCTGCCGAACCCTGCCAAAGCCTTGTCGGCGGGCAAGACGCCCGGGATGACGAGCGCGAGCAGCAAGAGCAAAGCGACGACGTCCACGCGGATCGCGTCGATAGCGAAGAGCACGAGCGCGACCAGGACGAGGGCGAGGACGTATCCGGCGGCGAGGGTCATGCGTCATCAGTACAGCACGGCCCGTGCCAGTTTCCCCATCCGAGTCCGCGACCGTGATGGATCTCGGTTTCAATCGGCCGTCGACGCTGCGCCGCCGCGAACCAGCGTGCGCGGCCGAGCGCGCTTCGGGCAATCGGAGAGCTTCCAGTCCCTCTCGTCTCGGGTCTCGAGCGTGAAATCAGGAGCAGCGATGCCGACGTCGATGCGCATGAGCGGATCTCCTGGGTGATGTGTTCGAGGTGGAGCTTCGAGCGACTCGCGAGCATCTTGACAGCGCACTCGGTTCCTGGGACGACACGTCTTCCATGTTGCCGCACGACTTGCCCGCGCATTCGCGCGCCGACCTCGAGCCCGTGATCCTCGCAGCGCGCATCGCGGGCGAGCGCGCGCTCGCCGTTCGCGCGACGGGTCGTTGGAAGGACGAGAGCGTCCTCGCCGATGTCGGCGATCAGGGAGCGGACGGTTTCCTTCAAGGATTCCTGCGGGGGCGATTTCCGGAAGACGCAATTCTTTCGGAAGAAACAGTCGATTCGAGCGCGCGCCTCACGAGCTCGCGCGTCTGGATCGTCGATCCGCTCGACGGCACGCGCGAGTTCAGTCAACACCGCGCCGATTGGGCCGTGCACGTCGGGCTCGTCGTCCACGGCAAGCCGGTCCTCGGCGTCGTCGCCTTGCCTGCGCAAGGACGCGTGTTGTGGGGCGTGCTCGACGGTGGGCGCACATGGGGTGGCCTGATCGGTCCGGGCGCGGCAGCTCGCGGCGATTCACCGCAACCGGCGATCTCGCGCATCGCGGTCTCCCGCAGTCACACCCCGTCCTGGATGCCGGCTTTCGCGGCGGAAATCGGCGCGAGTTCCGTGCATTCGGGGAGTGTGGGCAACAAGGTCGCGCTGCTCCTCTTGGGCGAGGCGGACGTCTACGCGCATCGGAAGGGTTTGAAGGAATGGGACACGTGCGCGCCCGAGATCGTGGCGCGCGCGCTCGGATGGAGCGTGTCACGTCTTTCGGGCGCGGACCTCGTCTACAATCAGGCCGATCCGCGTGTCGACGAGTTCCTGGTGTGTCGTCCTTCACGCCGCGAGAGAGTGCTCACGGCACTGCGCAACTCCGGCGCGACCGCGCCTGTGATCTGAAGCGACGCGTACGCTTCGCGTCCGACGGATCGTCGAACCGCGATCGCGCGATCAGGGAATGAAGGGCGAGAGCCGTCCGTTCGAGAGGTCGACGCCACCCGCGCTCGCGACCGTGTCGCGGAACCAGAAAGATTCACGTCGCGTTCTCGTGCTCCAGATCCAGCATGGCCGCGCGCAGCTCGGCTGCAAGCCTCGGATCGCACCGCGCGGCGAGCGCATCGACGAGCTCGCGAGCGTGCCCCAGCGTGAGCGCCGGACCACGGCTGAAGCGTGCCCAGAACGCGGTTCGATCCCGCGCGGCACGCAGATCCGAGGCCATCGTCCGCAGGTTGTGCAGCTTGTCCGCGGACTTCACCGCGAGTGCGTCGCGGGAGAGCCGAGGCGCACCGGCGATCTGCGCGCGCTTGCGCTCCTCCCACGACAACGACTTGTCCTCGGTGAGTTCCGCGACCACGGACGCGACGTCCGCACCGAACTCACGTTCGACACGGGCAATCGTCCAACCGTCGCAGTCCTCGACGACGTCGTGCAGCAGCCCCGCCTGCAAGACTCGTGGAGGAAGTCCGAGGCGGGCCAGGATGAGCGCGACATGCACAGGATGTGCGACGTACGGGGTCAGGTCGGCGCTCTTGCGCTGCTGGCCCGCGTGCGCCGCGAGCGCCGCGCGAATCGCATGTTCCGTACCGGGGTCGAACATCCGAGCAGCATCCCTGGTCCGAGCGGCTCCGCCAAGTCCGCGGTTCCGCGCGCGCTTGATTCGCGTCACCATGAGGGCCGCGTGAACGAGCCGATTCTCGACCAAAAGCTCCTCGTCTACGGCGATCCGGCGCATGCGCGGGCATACGCGACGCGCTGGGATTCGAGCGCGGGTCGCGCGCGCGACGAGCGCAAGCAACGCGCTCTGACGCAGGCGTTCGAGCACTTGCAGTCCGCAGGTTCGTCGGCCGCACGGTCGGTCCTCGATGCACCGTGCGGGACCGGCCGCATGAGCGCTTTCCTGGCTGCGCGATTCCTCTACGTAGGTATCGATCTCGCGTCGGCGATGCTGCGTGAGGCGCGAACGCGCAACGAGGGCGCCTCGTTCGTGGTCGGTGACCTCACGTGTCTTCCACTCGTCGATCGGTGCGTCGACGTCGCAGTGTGCATCCGCCTCCTCCACCTGGTGCGCGAGCGCGATCTGCGGGTCACTTTCCTGCGCGAGCTCGCGCGTGTGGCGCGCGTGGGCATCGTCGTCGATTTCCGTCACGATCGCGCGATCCGAACGTGGCTCGGCCGCGTGCGCGCACGAGCGGGCTTGCGGGTTCGCGCTCACAATGCGCACGCGCTGGCGAGCGTTGCGCGCGAGTTCGCGGACGCGGGACTCGAGGCACCGCGCTTCGTGCCGGTGCGCCACCCGGCGTTCCTCTCGGACAAGATGGTCGCGGTCGCGCGTGTGCGATCTTGACTCGGGGCCCGTGAATCGTTCACGAGCTCGAGACGGCCGCGGAACGCGCGCAACGACGCTCCTCGAAGCCTCTCACCGGGCCGCGCCGACCGGTTGCAACTCTGTGAGGCGCTTCTTCAAGTCGACGAGCACTTGATCCTGGCGCTTGCGACGCGCTGCGTCGTCCGGATCCATCGTCTCGGTCCGAACCTTCTTCAGGCGCTCGTTGATCTTCTTGAACCCGTCCACGCGCGATGCGTCGAAGCGCTCTTCCTCTCCGCGCGCGACCAGAGCACGGGCGTACCCGAGCTCATCCATCTCGCGACCGGCGACGGATTCGATCACGCGAATCTCTTCGTCAGCGAGCTCCTGACGGAACTTGTCGTGGTTCGTGGCGATGACGGACCAAGTCCGTGCCCGGCCCGTGCGCCGACGGTGCCGCGCGGTGAGCTGGCGCGGTCTCGGATTCCCGGCGCAGCGAGGTATCGGCTGCGACCGGGAGCGCTGCGGGGGCGGCGGGTTCGGCGCTGTTCACGGAGGCTCTCCGCGGTGAGCGTCGTCCGCGTTACACGCGACTTCCGAAGTCCTCGAAGAGGTCCCGCGCCTTGGAATCGTTGCTGTAACGCTGTCGAGCGGCGAACGGAGGTCTTCACGCGCGGCACTCGTGGCCTCTCGATGGCCCACTGCCGCACCGCCGCACCGCCCACGTTCACGGCAGCTCACGAGGCCATCGACGAGGCTTTGCCTGCGATTCCACCGAGCGTTTGCACGCGCGCTGCGCGTCTGCGTTGCGCCGGCGGTAGCGTCGTCCGACTCGACATCGTGCAGAACGTCGTGGTTACTTCCATCCTGTCCGACGCCGAGCCGGCTGTCGTTGCGCGCGCTCGGACAAGTCACGACTGCGGGCGTGCGCGTCCATCAGGTCGGGTACCGCGACGCGGCGAGCTCCTGCACGCCTTCGAAATCCAACCTCACGAACGGATCGGGGTTCGCGTGGCCTCTCTGAACCGAAGGCCGCGTCGATGCGGCTTCGAAGGCCGATTCAGCGAGCCGCGCTGTGCGAGTCGACCGGTCCCTCCCGTATGCTCCGCAGAGAGCATGTCCGCGACCCAGGCCGTTGATCTCTCGTCGCGAGACGCTCGGCGCTTTGTGACCGCGCTCGTCCTCCTCACTGCGCTCGTGACATGGTTGCGCTTCACGGGGATCGGCTTCCAACTCCCCGTCACGACGGTCAACGACGAGCGCGTGTACTTCGAGCACATCGCGGCTTTCGAGAGCGGTGTGCCCGAGCCGGCCGCATTGCCGCGCGCGGGGTTCTACCCGTACTTCGTGTCGCGCTTGGCGCATGCGACGTGGAATCCGACCGACGTGGAACCCATCGACGTCGAAGGACATCTCGCCGTCGCGTCGGCACTCCACCTGCACATTCGCTCGGTCGTCGCAGTGCTGTCCCTGCTCGCGATCCCGGGCATGTGGATGATCGCGCGAGCTTTCGTCGATCGGCGCACTGCGTTCCTCGCCACGGTGTTCACCGCGGCCAGCCCTTTCGTGCAGTGCTACGCGCAGGAAGGAAGGCCCCACGGCGTCGTGTTCGCGCTCATCCTCGTGGCCTTGGGGTTCGCGCTGCGGCTCGGGCGGCAGCCCACCTTTCTGCATGCGGTCGGCGCCGCGATCGGCGCAGGCCTCGCGATCGCTACCTTGCAGAGCGCGTTCCTACTGCTTGCTCCGATCGGCGTGGCGATCGTCGTCGCGCCGCGCATCGGGTTCGGTCGACGGATCGCGTATGTGGTGCTCACGGCAGTGTGCGTCGCGCTGGCCGTCCGACTGGGGTACCCGTTCCTCTTCCTCGACGCCATCGATCGCGAAGTCCAACGTGGTCACTCGTTGCTCGGCGAGGCCGCCATGGGACTCGACTTGTTCGACGGCAGCGGATTCTTCGTGCTCCTCCACGGGTTGTGGACCTACGAGGCGATTCCGATCGCGGGCCTCGGCGTCGGCCTCATCGCGTTGGCGATTCGTGCGACGAGGTCCCGCGCGAGCCGTGACTCGCTGCCGATCCGCGACAAGACACGCCGACGATCCGTCGCAGCCGGAACCTCCTCAGGACGCGTCCGTGATATCGCGCGCAGCACTCTCACTCCGAGCACCTGGTCACCGCGGACGCGCTCGCTGGTCATCGCGGGAGTGTTCTTCGTCCCCTATTTCCTGGCCTTTGGTGCGTACGCCCAGACGAAACCGCGCTACGCGCTGATGCTCGTGCCCGTTCTCGCGCTCGCCGCCGCGACCGTGTTGGTCCCCGGCGCGGAGCGGAAACAGCTCCTCGTGCGCTGGATCCCCGCCGCGATCGTCCTTCTCGCACAGTTCGCGACCGTCGCGCGATTCGCGCTCGTCCGCGCGCGCCCGGACACGAGCGCCGAGGCCGCGCGCTGGATCGAGCGCCACATGCCGCAAGCGGCCAGGTTCCACATGTTTCGCGGGGACGACTTGCCGCTCTTACGGATTCCAGAACGACGACTCGAGCTCGCAGGAACCTTCTTCGGATCGCACAGCCCCTGGCTCCAACACCAATCGACCTTGGGACCCGGGCCTTTCGATGCAGCCGGACGCGACATCTCGACACTGAAGGCGCGCAACCAGCAAGAGCTCGAGTCCGAACTCGAGGCGCGCGACGTCGAGCATGTGGTCTGGCGCGACCTCGGGAATCCGGATCGCCCCAACTTGCGCGCCGCCCGAGAGATGATCGCGCGTCGCGGAACTCTGATCGCCACGTTCAGACCCTGCCGTGACGAAGATCCTCGGCCCTTCATCCCTCGCGAGGAAACGTACGATTTCCCGATCGAGGGTTTCTGGATCGGTCGTCTGTGGCGCGCCGAGCGCGTCGGTCGCGTTACGGAGATCTGGCAGCTCGATCGGGACCGTTGATGCGTAGCGCGCGCGATGTCCGCGCGACACTTGTCCGCCGGCGGGAATCGGGCCGAGACCGAGTCTCCGGCCGGCCGGCACCAGAGATTCGATCCACGGAACTCGAGTGGACAGACGACGAAGCCACGGCCGAGGGTCAGCGTCGCCACGTCTCGCGTTCGCCGTCGTCTCGACGGGCCCGGAGTCGCGGCACCGATGGGCTCGAGCCGTCGCTCTTCCGCCGCGGCACGATCGCTCAGATCGTCACTTTGAGCGGCTTGATCGCGAGTGCGCCGAACACCATCGACGCGAGGAGGAACGAGATCACGATTCCTCCCGGGCCGCTGGGCAACCAGCCGAGGTCGCGATCGGGGTACGTGATGGCGATCTTCGTGAACGGCGACCCTTCTTCGAACGACGGCTCGGCCGGCCACAGCAAGTTGTCGAGGAATCCACGCGCTCGCAGCGGTTGCATCGTGCGCGGCGCCACGTCGCCGGCGACGACGCGTTTCGTCGCGCTACCAAGACCGGGGATCTCGACTGCGATCTCGTAGTCGCCGCTGGCGCGCGCGACGAACTCCTGGAACGCGCGGCCTTCGCGTGGGATCCGCACGAGCGGTGACACGGCTTCGAGGCCGACCGGCACGCGTACGACGATCTCGGACGCGCGCGCTGCGACGGAATCATCGAGCTCGATCTCCAACGTCGTCCCCGCGCCCGCGAGCATCGCCGACCGCTGCTCTTGAACTTCGATCGGCGCGTAGGCGTAGCGCACGACGAGTTGCGCCAACACGAACACGAACGGGATCGAGAGCGGCACGAAAGGAAGCAAGTTGAGGCCGAGGTACTGGAAGTTTCGCAGCAGGACCTTGCCCGTCGACCGCGCGACGATGCCGAGATCGTCCTGCCAGATCCGGATCTCGATCAGGTGACCTTTGATGCGGTTCTTCACCGCGGCGATCCGCTTCTGCGCCGAGACGTGCTTGAAGAGGAACAGCGCCAGCACGCCGAAGACACCGCTGACGAGCACGAGCGACCACGCAGACCCGAGGAGTTCGAACGGCTGGAGTACCACGTCGAACACAGCTGTCACGGTGCGGTTCAGGGCGTTCATCCTCGAGGAGCAGTCGTCGCCACGACAGGTTGTCGGTGCCGTGAAGAAGTCACGAACTCCCGCGGGCTGCGCACGTGCGTGCGGTGGCTCGAAGCCTGTGATGAACTCACGGGCTCGAAGCAGCCGCGGAGCGACGCCACGAGGTCGTCAGATTCCGTAGGGTCGATGTCTTCACGGTCTCTCAGGAGATGTACCCGAGACCCTTCAGCTTCTCGACGATGTCCGCGTCGCTCTGCGCGCCCTCGAACTTCGCGATCTCCTTCTCGAGGACGTGCACGATGAACTCCTCGTGGCTCGCGTAACCCGCCGCGGCGCTGATCTTCTTGATCCGCTCGAGCAGATCCTTCTCCAACTTGATCTTGTTTCCGCCGCCGAACATCGCGTTTTCCTCTACTTCAGGACCGGCTTACCGCGCATGCCGGCGGCCGGTTGGATTCCGTACTGCTTCAGGATCTCGACCGTGAGGTCCTCGAGCCCGTGCCGCCCGTCCAACACGGGTCGCGTCGACAAGAGCATCCCGGGGACGACCTCGGGCGCCATGAGGTGGCTGCCCTGGAACGTTCCGCCGAGATTGTCCGTCAGCACGTCGTGCGGGATGCGCCCGAGCGAGGACTCGTCCGAGTTCCCGTAGTTGGCATCGTACCCCACGATGAGGTCGGGAGCTTCCGCACGGCGCTCCGCGGCGTAAGCCACGTCGGGCCGATCGTTGCGCAGGATCGGGCGCGCATCGCCGTCAAGGATCGCGACCAATTTCGCGTCGATCTCGGCGACGAGCTGTGCCGCCTCCGCGCCGGGTTTCACGATGCCGCTCTCGTTCTCCTTCGTCGCGGGATCGTCGCGTTCGCGACCGGCGAGGTTCAGGTAGAGCCCGTTGAACCCGACGCCGTACGCGCGCGTCCTCGACCAATCGACCGCGTCGAAGATCGTCACGGGTTCGTGCGCGGGATCGGACTCGAGGAGCTCTCGCGCACGGCCTTCCTTCAGCACGAGGTAGCCGTTCTCGAGCAGCCACGTGTTGAGCGAGAACTTGCGTCGGTACGAAGCGAACCCGTGGTCGCTCATGACGATCACGGTCGTGTTCGGGCCGGCCTCGTCGAGCACGCGCCCGACGATCGGGTCCATCCGCAAGTAGAGGTCGAAGATCACGTCTTTCCACGTGCTCCCGGCGCGTTCCGACCACGGCTCCGTGCTCTCCGTCGCCTTCTTCGCGTCGTGGTTGGGATGCTGCGCATCGTGGTGGCGCCACAGCATGTGCCCGCACAGATCGACGCCGGAAAAGTAGAAGAAGAGGAACCCACCGCGCTCTTTCCAACGCGCGAGTCCGACATCGAGGAGTCGCACGCCTTCTCGATGAACGATCTCGCCCTGCGCGAGGAACTCGGCCTCGTCGAGCACGCCTTCCTTCAAGCCGTTCACGTCCTCGGGCATGCCCTGCGTGTAGTAGAAACCCGCGCGTTTCACGACTTCGTCGCTGGCTTCCTCGGGCTCCGACACAGGTGCGATCGGTGAAGTCGGGTCGATGTTCACCGGCGACGCGTACAACTCGAACGGCGCGAGACGCTTCAAATGGAAGCGCACGATGCCCGCGACCGGAGCCATACCGAGCGGGAGGAGATCGAACGAGACCTGCACCCAGTCGCTCCACGCGCCTTCGGGCAGGACGATGACACGACCGGCGACCTCGATCGCGGCCGCACGCGCTTCGCGATCGAGCAGGATCGTGAGCGGAATGCTGGCGGTTCGGCCGTCCTTCTTGAACGGACTCGCCGGGCCGCCGAGCGACGTGTCGATGCGACCGTCGAACTCACGCACGGGCACGATGCGACCTTCGTTGGCGATGGCGCTCGGATCGGGCTCGGTCACGTAGTACGTGTACTTGCCGTAGGCCGAGTCGATCGCGGGTGTCATCATCCCGCTGAAGGACCAACCCTCGGATCCCTCGACGGGGAAGTTCGCGGGCATGCGCCACACGTCGGCCGGGACGCCGTGATCTTTCAGCACGCTCCAGAACGCAACGCCCGTGCGATTCGATTCGGCGTCACCACCGAGCGGGAATTGCCATCCCGCGGGGAGTGGAATCGTGCTCGGCGCTTCCGCTTTCACCGTCGACGGGATCGGCAAGCGCGTCATCGGATCGCGGTGGATGAAGTCGAAGATGCCGTGCCCACCGGGATCACGACCCGTGATGAAGTTCGACCAGGCGACCGGCGATTGCGGCGGCACGGACGTCTGGAGCTCGTGGATCCCGTTCGCGCTGGAGATCCGCACGAAGTTGCGCATGCGGTCGGGAAAGCGCGCGATCGCTTCGCGCAGGAGATCCGGGTCCATCCCGTCGATGCCCAGCACGATGCAGCGTGCCGCGGTCTTCGGCACGGCATCGCCAGTGCGCGCGAGGCCGGACGCAGGGAACGCACCGAGCACGGCGAGCGGGAGCCACACGATCCGGCTCGAACGTTTCATGCGCTCTCGCATGCCGGTCCGGACACCGCGTGGATGGCGCCCGTGGGCTCGTTCTTTGGGAGGGATCGGGACACGTGGAATCAAGCCGCGGACGGCTGGGTGATCTAGGCAGGGCGACCAATCTATCGGATGGCCGATGTCGAGGGCTCACGGAGCCTCCATCGGTTCCAGACGGTCCGATTCGTCGAAGCTCGGATCAGGGCTCCCCGCGCGGCACCCGCTTCGTGGTGACTGCCACACCACGCCTGGCTGGAAACAACGCGACGATCGCGTGCTGCTCCGTCCGCGCGCCACGCCGACCCGCCGAAGCCCCGATTCTCCCAACGAAGCTGGCCGCAGAGGCATCCTCTGCGGCCAGCTCCTTACGATCTCGTGGTCGGATCCCTCAGCACGAAGCTGACGGATCCAAGGCAATCACGGCGTCCAGGGGATGGACACGCCGTTCGTCAGGTTGAACGTCGACGGCGTGCAGAACGCCGCTGCGTTGCGATACCAGCACTGGTACTTGCGGATCCCGCCGGCCGGGGGGATGAGGCCCCGCACCGAAACGGACTGATCGCCGCCCGTGGGGTAGGACGAAGTCCCGGCCACGTTCGTCTTCGTTCCGAGACGCGTGACGGTTCCACCGGCGCAACGCAGTCCGTCGCCGAAGGCCACGCTGATCTGCGTGGTGCCTTGGAAGTACAAGCACGTCGCGTTCGGCATGCCCGAGCCCGTGAGGACGACCGAGTCCGACGAGACGCTCGCAAGCCCGCTGGCCGCGAGGTTGCCGCCCGTCGGGACGATCGAGTTCGCGCAACCGTTGCCGGCCGCGCCGTTGTTGGCGCACGGGCAGGCCGTGCCCGTGCCGTCACCGAAGCAGTAACCGGTGAAGCTCGAGCCTTCGCGAATGATCTGGAAGCCGTTCAGCGTCGCGAAGCCGGAGACCGTCGTGACCGTGATCGCGATCGAGCCCAAGCTGGGCACGCCGGTGACCGCGTGACGGGCGTACGTCGTGCCGAGCACGTGCGTGCCGGGCCACGTGCCGCCGACGCTCTGAGCCGGATCGGCCGAGCCCGCGACCGTAACGCTCGAGACGAACGTCGCGC
>Ga0163154_10006571_pt1 | contig 14176 bp, 10 predicted proteins | sample OliLakLV19MP9P1_FD_148649 | JGI IMG/M metagenome (GOLD analysis project Ga0163154, IMG submission 148649) | Freshwater microbial mat bacterial communities from Lake Vanda, McMurdo Dry Valleys, Antarctica - Oligotrophic Lake LV.19.MP9.P1 | ecosystem: Environmental > Aquatic > Freshwater > Lake >... | reverse complement strand
GGCGCGACTTTCAACGGAATCGCTGCCAGACGAAGTCTGGGTACACGTGGACCGGGCGGCACCGCCGTTTCTCGTGGAGGAGCAGCCGCTTTCCGAGGCGCTGCGTCACCGGGCCAACCGTTACGGCCATCAAGGCACGGCGACGCGCCGGATGAGGGTGGCGTTTGCCTGGAACAATCTCGCGCTGGCGGAATTGCGCGACTTGAACCGGCACCGGACCGGCAATCGATTCACGCCGCTGATCCAGGCCGGCTTTTACCTGCCTCCGGAAATTGACCGCGACATGCACCGGACGCTGCTGACCGATCAGGCCGACCTGACGCAGGAGCTGTTGCGGAGGGGATCACCGGCCTACGTGCATTCCCTCCTGCTCGGGGCGCAGACGCCCTTCGAGCACAGCACGCACGCGGACAAGTTCATCTACGAGGCGGAACTGCGCACCGGGATGGGTGCGCATTTCCGTTATGCGGAGCACCTCAGCGCGGCGTTGCGAGGTTTCATCGAACAGGTGCCCGAGGCCCGCAACTGGGTTGTGGAAGGCACGGCGGAGCCTGAGTGACCCCTCTCTGTGCCCGCCGATCGCGTGGGCGAGCCGGAGTCGGGCGACTACGACTTCTTCGGTTCTGGGGCTGGTTTTTTGGCACCGGGAGCCGGTTGGCCAGGGGGCGTCTCGCGCATCTTGACGGTCGTGATCATCCGGCAGTTCACGGCTTTGCCCTCGTGCATGATCGGTGCATACTCGGCCACGGCCACGGCGAAGAGGGCGGCGACGCGCAGCTCGTCTGGACCCTCGCTGAGGAACCCGGGGTTGATCACTTGTCCCTTGGTGTTGACGATGTATTCGAGTTTCACATCGGCTGACTTGCCGGATCCGGCGAGCGATTTGGGGTAGAGGGGGCGGATCGGTTTCTTCGTTTTGGGCCGTTCCTTCAGAACCTTCATTTCGACCACGGGCTCATCGAAGGCGACGAACACCGGTCGGCCAAGAATGCCGTTGATCTTCTCTTCGAGCGGGAGGTTGAAGACGAACGGGATCTCCACCGTTATCGGGACGGGTGCACCGTCGCGTTGCGCGGGAGTGAAGGTCCAGCTTTGGACGGCGTTGAGCGCCGCCGTGCCGAATTCAGTGGCATCTGCCGATTTGACCGTGGCCCCGCTGACCGAGCCGGTTTCGGAAATCGTCACGCGGAGGATCGCCTTTCCCTCCTTGCCGGACTTCCGCAGTGCGGCGGGGAATTCCGGTTGGGTGGTGGTGATCGGTTTGGGTGTGGTGGTGGCCGCGGAGCCGGCGAAGGGCAGGACGGTGACGAGCACCGTGAGGCTGAGGAAGCGCAGGAGAGCGCGGTTAAACGGAAGGGCGAACGGGTAAAACATCGGGAAATGCGGACGTGTTCGGGAGAAGCGTAGGTGGCAGCGGGAGAGTGTGTCGGAGAGGAAGAGAATGCCAATCCTGTTTCCGATGTAGCTGGCCTCGCTGAGGCCGCTGGGACTGGCAACGCGCCCGATGTAGGTGGCCTCGCTGAGGCCGCTGGGATTGGCAACGCGTCCCGATGTAGCTGGCCTCGCTGAGGCCGCTGGGATTGGCAACGCGCCCGATGTAGGTGGCCTCGCTGAGGCCGCTGGGATTGGCAACGCGCCCGATGTAGGTGGCCTCGCTGAGGCCGCTGGGATTGGCAACGCGCCCCGATGTAGGTGGCCTCGCTGAGGCCGCTGGGACTGGCAACGCGCAACCCCCCCGGCCTCAGCGAGGCCAGCTACATTCCGCCAGCTTCATCCGGCCAGCTCCATCCGGCCAGCGACACTTTCGGGTAGCCTATGGGCCCTTCTCTTCGCTAACACCTGCAAGCATGTCGTGGATTCAAAAGCTCGAGCGGAGACTGGCACCGCTCGCGATCAGCCATATTACACTCTATCTGGTTATAGGCCAGGCATTTGTGTATTTAACGACCATGCTTGGCTTGATCGACGGAGGCCGTTTGGTGCTGGTCCCGGCAGCGGTCATGATCGGCGAGTGGTGGCGATTGTTCACTTTTGTGGCCGATCCGCCCTCTGCGCACTGGGTGTTCATCGCCTTCGCGCTCTACTTTCTCTATTTTACCGGAAATGCGCTGGAAGAGCGTTGGGGGGTGGTCCGGTTTAACCTCTTTCTTCTGGTGGGGTACCTGCTCACGGTCGGGACCGCGTTTTTCACCCCTTATGCGGTGGCGAGCAATCTGTTCATCGCCGGTTCCATTTTCCTGGCCTTCGCGCACCTGCATCCGAACTTCACGATGTACGTGTTCCTGGTCCTGCCGATTCAGATCAAGTGGTTGGCCCTGATCGCCTGGGTGGGCTATGCGTGGAACTTTGTCACCGGAGACCTCTCCACGCGCCTGGCGATCGCCGCGGCGCTGACGAATTTCTTCCTCTTCATGGGGCGGGACCTGTGGTTGTTCCTGCGTGACGGCCAGCGCCGCGTAGCCGGACAGACCCGGCGGATCGTGGAGGACCGTGCCGGACCCGTGGCCCGGCATCGCTGTCACGTCTGCGGCAAGACTGATCTGACGAATCCCGAATTGGATTTCCGCTACTGTTCGAAATGCGCCGGGGATCAATGTTACTGCCCGGAACACATCCGCAACCACGAGCACGTGCTCAACAACGGCGATGCGAAAAAGTGAATCCAACGCTGACCGGAAAGACGGGTGCCGGGCCGTGGTGAAGCCGGCTCGGCCCGTGCGCGGCTCCCGACCCGTCCTGAAGGAGACCCTTCCGCCGACGTCGCAGCTCGCGACCCTCCAGGACTGGCTCGACTTCGCCGAGCAGATGTATGCCCGGTCGGATCTCGCGTTGGGACAAACCGCCACCACCGCCCACGATGAGGCGCTCTACCTGCTGCTCCGACTGCTCGACTGGCCGCTCGAGAGCGATGCCACGGTGCTCGATCGCCGGGTGTCTCCGGCGCAGCGCATCCGTCTGCGTCAGGCGCTGGAAAAACGCGTTCTTGGACGGATTCCGGCCGCTTACCTCACGCGCGAAGCCTGGCTGGGTGAGCATCGCTTCTACGTGGATGAACGGGTGATCATTCCCCGGAGTTACTTTCTCGAACACCTGGCTTCCGGGCAGCTCGACGCTCTTCTGACGGATCCCTCGAAGGTGCGTCGCGTAGTGGACGTCTGCACGGGTTCCGGATGTCTGGCGATCCTGCTGGCCCACCACTATCCGAAAGCCCGCGTCGACGCGATCGACCTTTCTACGGACGCGCTGGCCGTGGCGAAAATCAATCTGAAGGCGCACCGCCTCGCACGCCGGGTCAAACTCCACGCCAGCGACGTGTTTGACGCCGTGCCCCCGCCTCCGGGCGGATACGACATCATCCTGAGCAACCCCCCGTATGAACCCAGTGCGGTCTGCGACTCGCTTCCGGAGGAGTTCCGCAAGGAGCCGCGAATGGCCTTGGACGGCGGGCGTGACGGATTGACGATCATTCGGAAGCTCCTGCAGCAGGCGGACGAGCGGCTCGCACCCGAAGGCATCGTGGTGATTGAAGTGGGTGGACTGCGCTCCGCGATGGACCGGGAGTTTTCGCACCTTGATCCACTCTGGCTGTCGTCGATCGACGGATCGGATTGCATCTGTGCAATCCGTGCCGACCGCCTGGCCGCGGCGGCGGGCGGCCGGAAAAGGACGGGGAAAAACCGACGTCAGACGTAGGTGTCGACCAATGACGCGGTGCGCAGGCGGGAGAGCAGCGCCTTGGGCTTGAGGGGCTTCGTCAGGGCGAACCGGATGGTCTTGGGCTCGCCGGGATAGAGCTCGACGAAGTTGTCATCCGCGGTGAACGCCAGACCGGGCGCGTCGGCGTGGACCCGGTGCTGGAATACCGGCGAGGTCAATGTGAGATCAATTTCCCGCGGAGAAACCGCCCTGGCCGTGACCTTGATCCTGCCGCGCGGCAGGTCGAGGAAGCGGGGAGGCGTCAGAAAAACGGTCTCCTCGCTGACCGTGATGCCTCCGAGATCGAGGGCGATGCGGAGGTAGAGGTGGTCACGACCGTGGGTCTGCATCGGTTTTTCGAGGTCGAGCGACACCTGGCTGACGCTCTCACCCGGCTGGAGTGCGACGGCCTTGCGCCCACGCATGAGCCGGCGGCCATCGAGGTGAAACAGGTCCCAGCGCAACGTTCCCTTGGCGGGAGCCGGGGTGTCGTAGACCGTGTAGAGATGGACCTCGCGCACGGTGGTGCGCCGGTAGTTGCCGATGACCGTGCCCTCGTCCCCCGGCACGTGCGCGGAAACCAGGGCGGGTGCGTTGAAGCGCTTGGCGAGGTGGTGCAGCGCCTTCCAGCGGCCGGTGAACTCGATGGAGCTCCAGGAAGCGACCGGCCAGCAATCGTTCAGTTGCCAGTAGATCGCGCCCATGCAGCGCGGCATCAGGCGTCGGTAATGTTCGACGCCGACCTGCATGCAGTACGCTTGGTTGAGCTGGGACAGCGTGATCAGACCCTCCTGGTCCTTGGGGAACCGATACCGACGGGACACGTAGTCGAGGATCACCTGATTTCCGCCGCGGTTTTTCTGGTGATTCTCCATGGTCGGCCCGAAGATATTGTGGTCGTCCGGAGGACAGAACGTCGCGTTGGTTTCCGCGGAGGAGTAACTCTGCATGCCGAACTCCGAGACGAAACGAAACGCCCATTTCTCGTAGTCCTTGACCGGCTTCCGGGCGTGCCAGACGTCCCAGAAGTGGGTGTCGCCCCGGATTTCGCCGAGCGCATGGCCGCTCTCGTAGGTTCCGCGCCACTGGCTGGACGGCCAGTAGGGGGTGACGCCATCGTACTGGCGGACGGCGTCGGCGAGCAGCGTGTGAAAAAGTTTCTCGTAGCCGAGACGCAGGGCCTCATTGGAGAGCAGGGCGTCGCCATTGAGCTGGGCGAGTTCGTTGTTGCCGCACCAGAGGGCCAGACAGGCGCGATGACGGATTCGGGGAATCTGGTGTTCGACCTCGGCCGCGACGCTGGCGAGGAAGGCGTCGTCGCTCGGATAAAGCGAACAGGCGAACATGAAATCGTTCCAGACGAGCAGGCCGAGCTCGTCGCACTCGTCGTAGAAGTGCTCACTCTCATAGATCCCGCCGCCCCAGAGACGCATGCAGTTCAGGTGGGCCGCAACGGCGGCCCGAAGGTCTCGCGCGTAGTCGGCGCGCGTCAGGTCGGCGACGAAGCTGTGGGCGGGAATCCAGTTTGCGCCCTTGATGAAGACCGGACGTCCATTGACGAGGAAGCGGAACGCATCGCCCCAGGCATCGGCCGACTGGTCGAGGACGATTGTGCGGAGGCCGATGCGACGCTGCCAGCGTGCCAGCTCGGAACCGGCGGTGGTGCGGGCGATGACCTCGACGGTGTAGAGAGGCTGGGCTCCCTGCCCCGCGGGCCACCAGAGCTGCGGCCGCGGCACCTGGATTTGAAGATTCGCGGTGGAGGTTTCGGTCCGCGAGGCGACCGGGTAACCGTCGAGGGAAAGCGTGAAGGTGTAAACCACCCCCTCCGCAGGGCGGGACCACTCCGGGACGGCGGAGACGGTGACTTCCCCGGCCCGATGATCCTGCAGGAGCCGAACTCCGGTCAATCGATTCGTGCTCCAGCCCTCGAGGCGGAGATCCCGCCAGATACCGGCGGTGACGAACCGTGGACCCCAGTCCCAGCCGAATTGACACTGCTGTTTGCGGATACGCACGCAATTGCCCACGGGATCGTTGAACTCTGAGGGTGGGGTGAACCCATCATGTTCCCGGATGTAGCGCATCGCGCTGCCGAAACGAATTTGGAGGCGGTTCCGCCCCCGGCGGAGCCATGGCTTCACGTCCCAGCGGAAACCAATGAACATGGTTTCGGTGCGGGCGACCTCGTGGCCGTTCAGGGTGACGGTTGCGACGGTGTCGAGGCCGTCGGCGACCAATTCCACGATTTCCTCGGCCAGCAGGTCGGCGGGCACCGTGAAAGTGGAGTCGTACTCCCAGTCCTTCTCCTCGATCCATTGCAGGTCGAGCTCGTTCGTGCCATGGAACGGATCCGGAATCCGTCCGGCCCGGAGCAGATCGGTGTGGACGCATCCCGGAACACGGGCTGGCAACCAGGTTTTCGTGGAGGTGTCGCGGAATCGCCAGGCGGTGCCGGCGAGGGAATGGGTGACCATGGAGGGCGGAGACGGAGCTGGCGGAGGACGGAGGACGAAGGACTGGATGGAGTTAGCATGGGGAAGGGGATCCGGCATTATCAAAAGTCGGGTCGGTCGCTTTTGTGACGGAGCTGCCTGCTGATCCGCGATTTCCGATGGATGAAGACTTTACTCACCCCGTTGGGTGGGCATGCTGCGGGTATGCTTCGTTACCTTGGGTTGGGTTATCGAAGGTTTGGGATCACTCCGTTGAAGTCACCGCCGCGCGCCAACTGGGAGTTTTTTGCGGTGGTCAGTGGACTCTGCGCCCCGGTCTTGCCGGGAGAGAGCGGATCGGAGTTGAAGGCGAACACGCTTTGGGTCTTTCCCCCGGGGAGCGCTCACGGTTGGTCTGGAAACCAACGTCACCGCGCTTACATCACGGCCTTTCATTTTGGCGTGGTTCCGGTGCAACTCGAAACGGCAGTCCGGGAGCGTGGACACCTGGTTCTGCCCCTGGAGGCTGGCGAACGAAAGCGTCTGGTCGCGCTGGCAAAGGAAATTCGGCCGGAATTTCAGCAGCCGGACCGGCTGAGCAATCTGAAGTTCCAGGGGGTGTTGGTCGAGCTCACGCTGCATGCCCTGCGGAAGCTGCCCTTGCTCAAGGTGCCACTGCCGCCGAGTCCGGCACGGCGCACGGCGGATGCGGCCATGGCCCGGTACTCGGCTGATCTGGGTGCAAACCTCTCGGTCGCGGACGTGGCGCGGGCGGTGCATGTATCGGTGAGCACGCTCCGTCGTGTTTTCCACGCTACGTTGGGTGAAGGACCGATCCGGGTCTTCGCGCGCCTCCGCCTGGAGGCGGTGATGCGATTGATGGCGGAGAGCACGCTCAAACTCGAGGAGGTCGCTGAAATCTGCGGCTACTCCTGCGCCAGCGATTTGTGCCGTTCCTTCAAGACCGCGATGGGAATCACGCCGGCCCAGTGGAGACGCACCCGGCTCTCGGGTCCTGGGTACATCCGCAAGTGAACGCAGAAAAAACTCGTGACGTGTGAGGTTGGCGAGTGCGGCTCGCGACGCTTGGAGCAGAGGGCGTGCGATGCGGATCCATGGTTGGGCTCGGCGTAGCGGAATCCGGAACGGATTTCGTGCCTTGGGATCGTGCCGAAAAATTCGCCTCCGCCCGCTGACCTCCCGATCCCGCTTGCGCGCATCCGCGTCAGACTATGGAAGTAATCCTGAAATTCAGCGATCTGTTGTCGAGATTCGGGTGGAGGGCGACGCGCCGTCGGCGCCTGCACCTTACACGAATCGTGCAGCTCGACCCCGTCCGTTGTAGGTGGCCTCGTGGAGGCCGCGACGGGACCACCCGGTCCCGCCTCCGCCAGGAGCTGGTCCCGGACCGTCGTTGACGCCAGAACGCGAACACCGCGATGCGAGGTCCGGGGGTTCCGGCTTCGAGTTGGCAATTCTCAAGCAAGGCAACGATCCAGCCAACAAGGCGCCTCCACCCCCAGACCTCGCATCGCTCCGCCAAAGGGAGGCTGATCCGGACCAATCCTCGGCGTGGCGAGAAAAGACGTCCTTTCGTTTACCTTCCAGATGCGTTCCCGCGGCCCCGATCCCAGGTACGCGGAATGACCCTCCATTCAGACATCAACCACCGCGCAGCTGACGCCGCCTCTGTTACCCACTGAAAGCAGCGAAAGTGCGACGTGGGTCGCATTTGCATTATAGAGGTTTGCTTTTTTTTGGATGCCACCTGGAGCACGGGTGGGTTCTGCGACGTCCAGGCCCTCGGCCTTGTCGAGTTCGCCGACCGTGAGCGATTTTGTACATTTTTTGAACGCACTCTCTCTATCGGCGAAGCCGGGAAGTTGATAAGGTGTTCCCTTCTATTCTTCGGCCCCGCACGGGCATCTGCCCACTGAAGCTAAAGCAAACCATATGAATACCCCTGTGATTCCACGTCGACGCTTCCGTCCCGTCGCATCTGCCGCCCTCGTTCTGCTCCTGCCGCTTTCGGTTTATGCGCAGCGGACGAATGACGCCCCTGATCCTGCGACTTTGGCCAAGTATGACGTGAACAAAGACGGGCGGCTCGACTCCGCCGAGCTTGGCGCAAAACAAGCGGCAGAATCCCGGTCGGCGGCGGCAGCCACGACCAAGCCCGATGCAGCGAGCGGCGAAACTGTGGAGATGTCGCCTTTCCAAGTGGTCTCCGATGACCGCGGCTATCAGGCCTCGAATACGCTCTCGGGCACCCGGCTCAACTCACGACTCGAGGATCTTGGTGCCTCGATCACGGTGGTGACGATGCAACAGATGCTCGATACCGCGGTGCTCGATATCAACGACGTCATGCGCTACGAGGCGAGCACGGAAGGCACGGACAACTTCACCACCTACAACCGCAATCGTACAGGTGGCGTCAACGATCAAGTGCAGTCCAATCCGCAGCAATCGAACCGCATTCGCGGGATCAGCCAGGCGGGTCAGTCCGCCGGCGGGGCCAACACCGCTTGGGGCAATTTTCGGAGCAACAACGGCATCCCGTTCGATCTCTACAATGTCGCCGCGATCGAAGTCTCACGTGGACCCAACTCCAACCTTTTCGGTCTCGGTGCCGCTGCCGGCACGATCAATGTCGTGCCGACCCAGGCGAATCTGGAGCGCGTGTCCGCGAGTGCCACGCTGCGCTTCGATGACTGGGGCGGAAACCGCCAGAGCATCAATTTCAACCAGCCGATCCTCCCCGGAAAACTCGCTCTGCGGGTGGCGGCGGTGAACGAGAACAAGGGTTTTACCCGCGAACCGTCGTCCGAACGGATCAACCGCCAGTTCGCCACCCTGCTGGCCCGTCCTTTTAAGAACACCCAGTTGCGTATTTCCGGCGAGCGCTACCACAACGAGTACCGCCGGCCGAATTCGATCACGCCGCGTGACACCACCACGGAGTGGAAGGCCAACGGAAGTCCCACCTGGGACCCCGTCGCCCGCGTCGTCACTTTTGCGAACGGCACCAAGACCGGCGCGATTACCAACGATGGGCTCCTGCCCTTCGGCCTGATCGGGGGTTACAATGGGTTCTACAACAGCCCGGGCGTCTACATCGACAATCACTCGATCGAGTACTTTACGGTGCAACGGACGAGCAATCCGGTCACGACGGCCCTGCCGACGAATCCTTTCAGTGGCAGCAACAGCACCCTGCGTTACCTGCAGAGTGGCACGGAGATCATGCGCCGCCGCGATATTCTCGGGCCAACCGGGCTTCCGCTCTATCTGATTCCGGGTACGGGCGACAAATCGGTTTATGACTGGTCCTCCGTGAATGCGGTGGCACCGAACAACGGCGTCGACGATGCGGAGACCTTCAGCATCGAATTGGAGCAGATCTTCCTGAGTACGCCGAGCCATCTGATCGCCGGCAAGGTTGGTCATTTCTATCAGGAATATCAGAAGGACGAAATGGGTGCGATCGACAACCTCGAGTCCGTGATCTACGTCGACGTGAACGAAAAGTTGTTGGATGGTTCGACCAATCCGTACTTCAAGCGCCCCTACATTCAGGCCCGTTCGCCCAGCCGCACGCGCCGGCCGCAGGTGATTGACATCCAGTCCGCCGATCTCGCCTACCAGTTCAGCCCAAGGGATCTTCCCCGCTGGCTCTCCTGGGTTGGTCAGCAGCGGTTGGGCGTGCACGCCGAAGTCGATCGCTCCGACTCCACCCCCTATACCACCGCCCAGCGCGTCACCTCGGACAATGTTTTCATCAACAAGGCGAACCGCATCGGCACGCAGAACATTGCGCAGCGTTATTACCTCGGCGACAACCAGGGCCAGAATGTGGATTACGGTCCGTCCATCACCGACGATATCAACGGCACCTATCCGTTCACCTGGTTCAACAATCGGACCGGCGTTTGGACGACGGAGCCGGTCTCGGTTACAGAGGAGCTGAACAACGGGCAGGGCGCCCGGCAGCGAACGGAGACCCGGACGTGGAATGCCACCCTTCAGAGTTTCTTCCTCAAGGACCGGCTGGTGACCACCGTCGGTTTCCGCCGGGACCGTCAGCGGTCCCGCACCAGTGCCGGTGCCTTCATCAATCCCGCCACAGGTCTGGCGGATCTCTCGAACACCGACATTTTTGGTCCGGCGCAGGGATTTGTCTCGCCCTCGGGGACCGTCATCAACCTTCCAGGCTGGGCCGAGGTGGACGGTGACACCAAGACCTACGGCGCGGTGCTCAAGGCGACGCGGTGGCTAAACTTCCACTTCAACAAGTCCGACAGTTTTGCCCCGCAGGTGGTGCGGCAGGCGCTCGGATTGGGCAACGTGCCGAACCCGGAGGGCTTTGCGACTGAATGGGGCGTGAGTTTCTCTGCTCTCGAAGGCAAGCTCAACGTGCGGATCAACCGTTTCACCACCAAGGAGCTCAACTCTCGCGGCAGTGAGATCGGCACGCTCGGCAATCGCTACCTCGACATGGAAGGCCGGCCGGACGGCGGTAATAACATCCAGCTCTCCTCGTTCCGTTACTTCGCGACCAATATCGCGCGAGGCCGTTTTGCCGCCCAAGGGAATGCGAACCCGACGGACGCGCAACTGCTCACCTCCGTCGCTTCGCTCATGGGCCAGTCTGAAGAATGGCTCACCCGCCTGATCTTCTCCGGTCCCAGCCAGCCGCAGACCGTGGGCACGACGGATGTCTCGTCCAAGGGCTTCGAGATCGAAGCGACCTATAACCCGACGCGTAACTGGCGCCTGAAGATGACTGGTTCGCAGACGCAGGCGCAGGATGATCGCGTGTCTCCGGAAATCTACGACTGGTGGCAGACCCGGATTCCAGTCTGGACGACCCTGCGCAGCGACATCGTCCCCGGCGACGGCAAAGGTCCGTTGTGGTGGAATACGATTCCTAGCGGTGATTCCCGCACTCCGGAGACGCGCTTCATTGCCGACCAGTGGGGTCCCTTCTGGGCGGCCGCGACCAACGAAGGTCGTCCGCGTTCGCAGATCCGCGAGTACCGTTTCACCGGTCTGACCAACTACGACTTCACCACCGGCCGGTTGAAGAACTTCAACATCGGCGGCGCGGTCCGCTGGGAAAGCAAAGCTTCGATCGGATTTGGTGACGCCGCTCCTGAAGCGTCCGGACCGTATGCGGGCACCGTGCTCTTCCTCGACAATGACAAACCGTACTGGGACAAGGCGCGCGCTTACTTCGATTTCTCGGCCGGCTACAAATTCCGGCTCCGGAACGACAAGATTCGCGCAAAAGTGCAGCTTAACGTGCGGGACATCTTCGAGGGCGGCCGCCTCCAGGCGGTGGGCGTCAATCCCGATGGCGTTGCGTCGGTCCTGCGTATCATCAACCCGCGCCAGTTCATCCTGACGACCACGTTCGATCTTTGATCGTCGACCGCAGCGGTTGGCAAGACGGGAGCGAGCGGCGAATTTGTCTTCCTGAGACCACTCATGACGAAGATCAAACTCGCCGGCTCGCTCCTTTTTGTTGTCGGGGCCCTTGCCGCGCTGACGATCGAGTTTGGCGGCAAACGTTTGTTTCTCGACTTTGCCCGCGCCGTTCGGCGCGAAGAGTAAACCTGTACAGAAATTCCTGATGAATCGTCGAACCTTTCTCACCCTCAGCGCCGCCTGCATGGGCGCAAACACAGTGGCACCGGTCTTCCTGCGTGCGGCCGCCCTTCCAGGCGTCACGGTCAAGTCGGTGCCGCCGCATGGGCGCACGGAGTACGAGATTCTCCGCCAGATTCCGCCGGCGCGCCTGCGGGTTCTCATGGGATCGGTCCCGGATGCCAAGGGACTGACCGGCAGCAACAGTTTGGCGGGTCATTGGCTGGAGGCGGGACCCCAGCGCGGCAGTTGTCGTGGCGTCATTGCCGCGGTGGTGGTGGACGACCTGCCGGCCGCGGAGGTCGCGTGGCGTGGCGTCGACGTGGCCTTCGCGCATCAGCGGGCGGATGGTGGCTTCGAGGCCAATGTTCGTCCCAATGGTGCCAGTGCCAAACCCTTCGGTGCGGCGGTCGAGACGGCCTTCTTCTTTCTGCAGGAACTCGGCCGGATGATCCTTGTGATCCGTCAGTCGCCGCACGAGGCGCATTTTCATGACCGGATCGTTGCGCTCGAACCCAAGATCCGCCGGGCCTCCGCCTTCATCCTCTCCGGTTATGACACGATCATCGCCAACAGCAGCAAAGCGGTAAACCGGATCTTCATCGCCGCGAAGGCGTTTGGCCTCTGTGGACTCGTGCTGAAGGACGAAGCCCTCATCGCCGCTTCGCGCAAGCTCGTGGCCCATGGCCTGACGCTGCGCGATTCGGGAGGCGTGTTCCTGGAGAATGGCGGACGGGATTCGAGCTACAACGTCGTCTCAATTCTCTTTGGCCAAGTGCTCTCACTCCACCTGTCGCTGCCCGAATTGGATGCGGCGTTTCCTGCCGCGGTGGCGTGGCAGTTGACCCGGATCCGGGAAAACGGGCAGGTGGACGTCACCGGAAATTCCCGCACCGGCGTGGGCAAGGAAAAGTCTTACTTCGGGGATGCGAAGAACGTGAACTACGGCGAAGTGGTGCAGGCGCTGACGCTCTATGGCCTGGTCCGAAATGACCCAGCCTCTCTGGCGGCGGCCGATCGGGTGTTTGCCTATTCGAATTCGCGCCGTTGACCGAATGGCAGAACCCGCTCACCCGTCGGTTTCGGTTGTTCAGCCGCCGAAAAAGGCCGCAATTTTTCGCAGGCTGGCGACGAGGACATCGATTTCCTCGGGGGTATTGTAGACGTAGAAGCTTGCGCGGGTGCTGCTCGGCAGGCCGAGTTTTTTCATCAGCGGCTGGTTGCAGTGGTGTCCGCCGCGCAAGGCGACCCCGTCCTGGTCGGCGAACGTGACGATGTCGTGGGCGTGGACATCGCGCAGGGCGAAACTGACGAGGCCGGCACGTTTGCCCCTGGGTCCGAGAATGCGAATTCCGGGCAGGGTTGAGAGGGCGGCGTAGGCGGTCTCGGCGAGGGCGTGATCATGCAGGCCGATTTCCGGGCGACCCAGCGTATCCAGATAGTCCATCGCCGCGTGGAGGCCGATGGCGTCGGCGACGTTGGGTGTGCCGGCCTCGAAGCGTTCCGGAGCCGGTTTCCAGCGGCTGCCGGAGTACTCGACCACGCTGATCATGCCTCCGCCGGTCTGCCATGGCGGCATTGAGTCGAGCAAGGCGCGGCGTCCGTAGAGCACGCCGATGCCCGTGGGGCCGGCCATCTTGTGGCCCGAGAACGCGAGGAAGTCGCACCCGAGCGCCTGCACGTCGAGCGACTCATGGCCGATGGACTGGGCGGCATCGATCAAGGTGAGTGCGCCGACCGCCCGAGCGCGGCGGCAGAGCTCCGCTGCCGGATTGATCACTCCGAGGGTGTTGGAGATGTGGGTGAAAGCGAAGAGCTTGACCTCGGGGGTGAGCAATGCATCGAGCTGGTCGAGATCGAGGCCGTGTTCGGCGTCGTCGCCGGCGACCGGGAGAAAGCGCAGGGTGGCACCGGTGCGTTCGGCGATGACTTGCCACGGCACGAGGTTGGAGTGGTGCTCCATTTCCGTGAGCAGGATGACATCGCCCCGCCGGAGGTTCGCGCCGCCCCAGCTCTGGGCGACGAGGTTGATCGACTCGGTGGTTCCGCGGGTGAAGATGATCTCCGCCGGGGAGGCGGCGTGAAGGTAGGCGGCGGTGCGGGTCCGCGCGGCCTCGTAACCGTCCGTCGCCCGCATGGACAAGGCGTGGAGCCCCCGGTGCACGTTCGAATTGTCGCGTTCGTAGAACCGGTCCAGCGCGGTGATCACCGACCGCGGTTTGTGCGTCGTCGCGGCGTTGTCGAGGTAGATCAGCGGCCGGCCCCCGACCGTTTGGTGAAGAGCAGGAAATTCGGAACGGACGTCGCGACCGGCAAACATGGGATGAGGCTGGAGGGCTAACCTCGAAAGGTGAAGGGCGAAACGGAGCCGGAGTGAGACCGCCCCTGGCCCCGGT
>Ga0163154_10006570_pt1 | contig 14177 bp, 9 predicted proteins | sample OliLakLV19MP9P1_FD_148649 | JGI IMG/M metagenome (GOLD analysis project Ga0163154, IMG submission 148649) | Freshwater microbial mat bacterial communities from Lake Vanda, McMurdo Dry Valleys, Antarctica - Oligotrophic Lake LV.19.MP9.P1 | ecosystem: Environmental > Aquatic > Freshwater > Lake >... | reverse complement strand
CACCGAGATGGTGCGTCAAGCCGCCCGCAATCAGCCGCCTCCAGAGGAAACCCCGCCGCCCGCGCCGCCGCCGATGGAAGTCGAGTCGGGGCTGTTCAATCTGCCGATTGCGCCGGAATCGCCGTCGTGGGAGTCGCCTCAACCAGAGGGAATGGCCGGGTCGCCGTCCATCCCAGAGCCAGAGCCAGATTTCACGCCGCCTGTGGTTGAAGCGATGCCGCAGCCGGTCATTCGCCCCGCACCTATCTCGGTTGAACCGCGCCAGACCGAAGTATTGGAAGTTGAGCGCGTCCGCCGAGTCAAGCGCCGCCAACAGCAGCGTCAAGACCGCCGGGTGAGCGTCTTGGGCGGGATTTTTCGGGCGGTGTTCGTGGTCGTGGTCGCGTCCGGCATCATGGGGACGATTCTGAGTTGGTTCACCAGCGCGGATTTCCTTGACCCAGAGACACGGCGTAATCTGGCGGTGGCGATGTATGCCGTCGAACCGACCCCGACTCTGACGCCCGCCCCGACGCCCAATTGGGCGCGTAGCATCGGCATCGTGTCTGGCCATCGCGGGCCGGGGCAAGAACAAGATTATGACCCCGGCGCGGTCTGTCTCGATGCGTCCGGTGAGTTGGTCGTGGCGGAGAATGATGTTAACTTTGGCGTTGCGTCGAAAGTCGTGCAGTATCTCCGCCAGCGCAGTTACCGCGTCGATTTGCTGGATGAGTTCGACCCGCGCCTGAACGATTATCAGGCCGCCGCGTTGGTGTCTATCCACGCCAACAGTTGCCAAGATTACGGCGCGGAAATCGTCAGCGGCTTTTTGGTTGCGAAGGCCGCCGCCAAGCCCGCAGAAGGTCCAGATGACCGTCTGGCAGAGTGCATCGCCCAATATTATGGACCGATGGCAGGGCTGGAACGTCGCTTTAGCCTGACCATCGACATGACCGATTATCACAGTTTCCGGGAACTTCACCCGCTAACGCCGGCTGCCATTATCGAATTGGGGTTTTTGCGTGCTGACCAACAGATTCTGGTCGAACAGCAAGATTTGTTGGCAAGGGCGATTGTTGAGGGTATCCTCTGTTTCTTGGAACCAGAAGACCCATTCGGCTTTTCGCCTACCGCGACTCCGGTTGAGTCCGCTAGTCCCTGAAAGTATTAACATGGCCTATAAATTGGTATTCATCACCCGTACATTCGGCTGTCCGATGGCGACCCTCGCCAATCGCGTCCTGAATGACTACGGCGTCGCATTCCGAGAAATATTCTATGACCAAGACCCACTCTGGCGCGAAAAACTGATCAGTTGGGTGGGATTCTTGAGCGTGCCGACCTTGTTCATCGCTGATGATACGGTTGACGCAGACGCGCCCATCACCTCGCCATCCCCGTTACCAGCAGGAAACAGCCCGCGTGGGATTGACCGTGGCGCGATGATTACCGAGCCATTCGAGGATGAACTGTTGCGCTGGTTGCGAAGATTCGAATTGATAGAAGCCGAAACCTCAGATTAACAAAAACATCCGTAAGGGCGCAGCGCGCTGCGCCCTTACGACAACAATCGTTTTACGATGACAAAAATCGTCTTACGGCCTCGGCGTTGAGGTCGGGCGCGGCGTCTCGGTGATGAGATACGTGCCTTGCGCGGTGGCGGTGGCCGTCCCAATCAAAAACGGGCGCAGGCGAGTCGGGGCGGCGGCAACTGTCGCGTCGAAATTGGCCGCGCCTGCTGCATCTTTGGGCAGCAGATACTCCAGCGTCGGCCCAATCAGGGTATTGCGTTGCCGGACGCGGGCGGCCTCGACGTCATCATATTCGCTCAAGGGCATCTGTACATCTTTGAAGCCAATCAGGTAGATGGCGATGAAGAAAGTCAGCATCATCGGGATAGCGATAAATATCGCCGAATTGAGGTTTGCCCGCCGGAGTTCTTTCTCGGTACGCGGCGGCTTGGGGGTTTGGTTTTTGGACATGGTGTTCTCCTTTAGAAGTGAAGTGATGAGACTCAAGTGATGCGTGATGAGTAGGGCAAACTTATCTCATCACCTTATAGCGATTTGGGGTCTTAAAACACCGACTCATGAGTAAGGCGAGTATTATCTCATCACTCATCACTACGTAACGCATTGACGACATCCCAGCGTTGGGCGTCATCCAACCCCGCGCAAGGGGGAAGCCCCCTGAAACCGTCGCGGGTAAAGCGGAAAAGTTCTTCATCACGGGTACGTGCCAAGCGCATCTGCAAATCAGACCAGCCCGGCGCGTCCGTTGACCAAGCGCATGTCGCGGTCAAAATCAGCGTCCCGTTTTGTACCGATTCTTGGGTCGGGAGGGTCGGGTTGATGACTTCCGGCGGCGTGCTGAAATTACCACCGTAGTCCTGTGAGGTTTGGGCGACCACGCCTATCCCAATCACGAACGCAATCACGCCCCCCACCACGGACAGCAAGACAATCAGGCCGCCTTGTGGGGATAATCCCAGCCGCCGGTAGAATGCCCGCGCCGGACGCGCCGCCGCATAGAACGTGGCGATTGTTGCTAGTGCCAGCGCCAACCCTTGCAGCGGGGATAGCGGGACGGTTTGTTGGACGGTGTTCTCAGCGCGAACATCCAAGACGAACGCGGCGCGAATGGGATCACCTTCTGGTGAGGACAGGTCAATCGCTGCCCACCACGCCCCCGGCTGCGTAATGTCGGCGTTGGCTGATTCATACCCGCCTGACTCCAACGGGTCGAACGCTGCCCAGCCTGAGCGTTGGTCACTGACCGGGCGCGATAACTGCATGGCTGTCGTCAGCCCGTGTATCGGTTGGCCGTCGCGCTCCACCGTCAAATCGAAGGTGTTGAATCCGGGGCCGCCGGGGGAAGCCGTCAGCGTCACGCTGTAACCCTCTACCATCACGGTGGATGTGAGCGCGGGGGCGTCGGTCAGGGCATCCGGTGGGATTGGGACGGGCGATGCGGTCAGCCAACCCGCGCCGACCAGAATCAGCACGCCTAGAATCGCCTCAATCCGCAGCGTTCGGTTAAATCCGCCCAATTTTTCGCCAAAACCCGTGAAACGCGCCCACCGAGTCGGGTTCAGCGCGGCGTGATGTACCGCACCCAAGAAAATCAGGCCGCTGACCATCGCCGTTTTGATGAGCAGCGTCAGGCCATAGGCCGTAGTCGCCAGTTGTGTTGGGCGTACCCACAGCGCCGCGCTGAAAACCCCTGACCCGACTACCATCACCAGCGCCGCCGCCGCATACGGGGAGTAGCGTCGGAGCGCTGCCAATAGCGCCAGACGCCGCGAATCCGAGTCTAATGGCGCGAGGGCGACGGGCATCACCCACGCCAGAGCCGCCAATCCGCCCGCCCAGAATCCGGCGGCGGTGATATGCGCCCAATCCAACGCCAGTGCGATCCACGGTTCAGCGCGACTGCCCGGTGCGTGGCTAATCACGCTGCTGGCGGCCAAGGCTAAGGCCAGCCCCGGCACAGCCGCCGACCACGCCGCCCTGACCCACGCGGGCGAGTCGGCGCGGTTGAAATGTGCCAAGACGAACAAGGCGCTCACCAGCGTCAAGACCCCTAACCGGAGCGTCCAGACTTCCCCGAAGCGCGTGCCATTGCGGACGACCTCCCACAGTCGGTCTGACAGCACGACTCCCAACTCTGCACCGAAAAACGCGCTGGTTTGTTGCAAGAGCGCCAGAATCTGTGCGGCGAAGGCGAGTCCCAGCCCAATCACCATCAACTGAGTCAGGCGGCGCATCAGGCGCAAGGGGAGTCCGCCCGCCGGATAAGACGTGCTACCCCACGCCGGAATCAGCACGCCGTTATAGATGGCAGCCGTCCCGAACGCCAACATCAGCCCGATCAGCGTCCCCGCCCGCCAGAGGATTTCCAGCGGAGTGACCGCGTTATTGACGCCCGTACCGCCCGCGCCGCTGGCCGCTCCGATGCTAAACGAACGACTCTCGGCAATCACATGGCCGTCACTGGCGAACGCGAGTCGCAAATCGACCAGATATGTCCCATCCGGCAATTCTGACGGCAGGCGCACGGCCAACAACGCCGAGTTTTCTGAATCTGCGCCCGCCTCAGCGACGATGACTCCGCCGGGGCCGCGCACGGTGATTTTACTGAAGGCCGGTTCAAGCGATTCACTGAACCAATATTGAACACGGGCGGGGCGGCGGTCTAGGACTTCACCATCGGGCGGGACGGCGCGGATGAGGAAGCCGTGCGCCTGTGCAGGGGAGAGGGTCAACAGCAGCAGACAGACGGTCAGGAAGGGGAGTGCGAAGCGGCGCATGAAGGGGGTCAATCGAGTTTGAAGCGGTCTGGCGAGTCGGGATTAGTCGTATCGACGGCGGAGGTAGAGGTGTCGGTATCGTCGGGCAAATCGCTGTCTTCTAAGGCGCGGCTGCGGATATAGGCATAGACCATCATCCCTAAGAAGGCGGCGGCCACCGTCAGCCAAATCAACTCATCGAACACGCCTAAACTGCCGTGTGCCAAGAAAAAAGTCATGATTTTTACCCGCTGGTTTGCGTTCGCCCTAGTATAACAAAAAGCCCGCACGATTGTGCAGGCTTTCACGAAAGGCTTAGAGTTATCACACGTTCATCTGTGATTCATTCACCGTGCTTCCTAATCATCTTATGCTGATACCAATTCTAGGACATGAGGGATAATCCGATTATGACTCGCCGTATACGCCCTATTTGGATTTATCTTTGCCTTCTACTCGCTCTGACGAGTTGCCAATGGTCTGCTTTTCTTGACGATTCAAATCCACCCAGCATCGAACGCTTGACACTCACCGAGGATGTTATGTTTGATTTCAGCAACCCTGCAACCGTATCCGGTTGGTTTACGCTCAACGATGACGTGATGGGAGGGGTCAGCCAGAGTCAAATCACGCAGACCAGCGACGGGACGGCCATTTTTAGCGGCGACATCAGTTTTGAGAACAACGGCGGTTTTGCCACCATCCAAGCCAATTTTCGCACACCCATTGATGTCAGTCCCTACACAGGGCTACAACTTCGTGTGCGCGGAGATGGCAAAACCTATGGGGTTTACCTGAGCGATAGGCCGCGCTCCGTCGTTCATCAGGCGACGTTTGAGACGGTTACTGGCGAATGGATGACCGTGAATTTGCCGTTTAGTGCCTTTTATCCGATTTCATTCGGACGTCGCGTAAGCGCCAGTCCCTTTAATCCGGCCAATCTACGTTCCATGAGCCTGATTATCGAGTACAAACAATCAGGCTCGTTCGCGCTTGAGGTGGCCTCTATCGGCGTGTATTCGGACTAGCGTAGCGATCTCACAATCTTGATTGCATGGTGTACAAATTCGCGTAGATGCCGCCCCGTGCGATTAACTCGTCGTGTGTGCCTTTTTCGTCAATGCCGCTATCGGTCAAGACCACGATGCGTTGGGCATTTCGGATGGTCGAGAGGCGATGGGCAATTACAATCATCGTCCGATTCTGCGTCAGATACTCCATCGATTGCTGAACGGCTTTCTCGCTTTCGTTGTCGAGTGAGCTGGTCGCCTCATCAAAAATGATGATGGGTGGATTCTTCAGGAAAACGCGGGCGATGCTCAGGCGCTGTTTCTGCCCACCAGAGAGTTTCACCCCGCGCTGACCGATGTCGGTATCATAGCCATCCGGTAGCCGCATGATGAAGTCGTGGGCATAGGCTTTTTTGGCCGCCTCGATGATTTCAGCCTGAGTTGCATCGAGTTTGCCATAGCGGATATTGTCTGCAACTGTCCCCGCGAACAGGTAGACGTCTTGTTGCACGACACCGATATTGCCGCGCAGTGAGCGCATACTGATGTCTTTGATATTCCGGCCATCCAGCAGGATTGCGCCCTCTGTCACGTCATAAAAACGTGGAATGAGCGAACACAGCGTTGTTTTTCCGACGCCAGATGTCCCGACCAACGCGACATATTCCCCGGCGCAGATAGTGAGCGACAGATGGTTGAGGACGTTCTCGTGGTCGGCTTTGTATTTGAAACTGACATCGGCAAACGTTACGTCGCCGCGCACCTCTGTGAGGTCTAGCGTGTCCGGCGAGTCGGTGATGTCTGGCTGGATAGCCATCATCTCGATGAATCGCTCAAAGCCTGTGACTCCTTCTTGCAACACGCGGGCGATGTTCATGGCGCGTTGAATCGGGTCAATCAAGATCGCCACGCACATCAAAAAGGTAATCAGATCGGCGGCATCTAAAGACGCAGCCGCGATTCCGACTCCGCCAAAGAAGATTACAGCGATAGTGATGAGTTCCGTGAAGGCGGTCAATCCGCCGTAAAAATATGCCTCACTCAGATAGCCATCGCTTCGGCTGTCTACGAATCGTTGATTTTCACGGGCGAATTTTTCTTGCTCAATCGGCTCATTGGTGAACGATTTGACGACCCTGATGCCCGCAAGCGTGTCTTCAGCTTGGGCATTAATATCCCCGATTCGATTCCGGCTATGTCGTAAGGCTTGGGTCGTGCGCCGATGAAAATACAACGCATAGGCGGCTATGATCGGCAGAAAGAAAAAGACGATTAGCGTCAGCCCGACGTTGATGTTGATGAGGATGACGAACGCGCCGAGGAATTTCAGGATGGCGATGGCCGAATCTTCTGGGCCGTGATGTGCCAACTCAGAAATTGCGAACAGGTCGTTGGTGATTCGGCTCATCAATTGGCCGGTGCGTTGCTCGTCATAAAAACTGAACGACAGCCGCTGATAATGGGCGAACAATTCTGCCCGCATATCGCGCTCCATCAGCGCGCCCATCATGTGGCCTTGATAGTCTACGAACATATTGCACAGCGTTTGGACGATCACCAGCGCCACCATAACGCCGCCCATCAGCGTGATATAGGGGAGTGGATTGGCGGTGTCGTCTAGCACGTATTGGGTGATGGTTCTGGCGCATAACGGTAGGATGAGCGCAATCGCCGCGACGATGAAGGCGCATAGCATGTCGGTGAAGAACAACCGGCGATAGGGGGTGTAGTAGGATACGAATTTTTTGAATCGAGCGTTCACAATTTCTCCTCAGGCGCACAGGCCGAGTCCAGCGGCGATGTGCGAAGTCAAGTTTAGAAAATGGGCGTGCCATAGGCAACGCAATACGATCAGACCTCACGGGGAGGTCATCGGCTCGACTATGCAGACGGGGCTTAGAGGCGAATCACAAAAATTCGGGGAGAATTATCCGAGGGGGGTTCAAATCGTGGGCGGACGTCGGGGTAATCCCATGACGCCGGAGGATAGTTGACCTGCTCTGGATAATCCCTAAGCGCAGTCGAAAACAAGCGTGCCGGTTTCGACAGAAGGCATCAATGCGGTTGTGTAAGACATGATACAAACTCCTTTGGGGTTATTTTTTTAGGCGACGACCCACATCATAACACGAAAAATAGTATACGATACATGATAACAAAAATCCCCCTCACAATTTAGGTCGTGAGGGGGATAAATGGGATGGTTCGAGGCTTAATACGCCTTAGAGAACAAGGCGACCTTGTCCGCGTCTTTGCCGGTCAGGAAGCATTTGCCCGCGCCGCCGGGTTGCTCTAAGGGGATGCAGCGCAGAGTCGCGCCGGTCTCGTCCTTGATTTTGGCCTCATCGACGCTACCGCGCTTGTCCTCTCCGGCAAACCACCCACGCGCCCAGCCACCCGCCTCGACCACTTGCTTGAATTGGTCATAGTCGCTCACGTCATGGATGTGGCTATCGCGGAAGGCTGTCGCGTCGGCCAACAGATTGGCTTGCACATCGTCTAGCAAGGCGCGGACGGCCTCGACAATCCCATCTTGGGGGATGAATCGCTTGCCTTCCTTACCGGGGATGTCACGCCGCGCCAAGACCGCGCTGTTGTTGGCGATGTCCTTGGGGCCGATTTCTAGCCGAACGGGGACGCCACGCATTTCCCAGTCGTTGAACTTGAAGCCGGGGGTTTCGTCGCGCAGGTCAATGTGAATCCGCACGCCTGCCGCCTTGAGTTCCGCCGCGATCCGCTTGATGACCGGTTCAACGTTTTCACGCTCGGCGTCGGTCTTATAGATGGGCAGCAGGACAACTTGAATCGGGGCGACCCGTGGGGGCAGCCGCAGACCCTTGTCGTCGCCATGCGCGAGGACGATTGCGCCGACCATGCGCGTACTCATGCCCCATGAGGTCGTCCAGCAGAATTCCGTCGCGTTTTCCTTCGACAAATAGCTGATGTTGAATGCCTTAGCGAAATTTTGACCGAGGTTGTGCGATGTCCCGCATTGGAGCGCCTTACCGTCGCGCATCATGCCTTCAACCGTATAGGTTCGCAGCGCGCCCGCGAATTTCTCGTTCTCGGACTTCTGCCCCTTAATCACCGGTATAGCGGCCTCATTGATGGAAAAATCGGCGTAAATATCAAGCATTTGCATGGTCTCGAATTGCGCCTCGTCGTGGGTGGCGTGCGCGGTGTGACCTTCTTGCCACAGGAATTCCGAGGTACGCAGGAACGGGCGCGTCCGCATTTCCCAGCGCACAACGTTCGCCCACTGGTTAATCAGCAAGGGCAAGTCGCGGTAGGATTGAATCCACTGCGAGAACGCCTCACCGATGATGGTCTCGGAGGTCGGGCGGACGACCAGCGGCTCCTCTAACACCTTGCCGCCGCCGATGGTCACAATCGCTAACTCTGGCGCGAATCCTTCCACATGATCGGCCTCGCGCTTGAGGTAACTTTCGGGGATGAACAATGGGAAGTAGGCGTTCTTATGGCCGGTGTCCTTGAAACGGCGGTCAAGGCCGTTTCGGATGGCTTCCCACACTTCGTAGCCATACGGCTTGATGATAACGCACCCGCGTACCGGCGACGGGGCCGCCATATCCGCACGATAGATAATCTCGTTGTACCACTTCGAGACGTCTTCGCTGAGGGGGGTGACGGCTTGTTGTGCCATGATGGGGTGTCCTTTAGGTGTCTATGTGGGTCAGATAGGCCAACCAGAAGTGGTTGGTCTGCTCATTATACGAGGGAGATCAGCGCCTGTGTACCACAAAACATGGGGCATTGTGTGTAAGTTAAATAATCAAGTCAGTTTGATTATCAATTGTTTAAGGTTTTCGCGTCTATAGCGTTCCCTTAAAACTGCTTGATTATACTCTCAACGCATTTGCACATAACCATAGGAACACCGCACCTTATGACGCTGCGCCATATCCAACGAATTTTGTTCGTCCTCGCGTTGCTCTCAGTTTTTGGCCTGAGCAGTATCACCCCGTCGGTTAGCCATGCGGCTGGCACGCTCATCTTGACCGAAATCAGCCCCAGCGCCGCCGCCTCTGGTGACTGGTTTGAGATTTATAATACCACCGGCACAGACATTGACCTCAGTGGCTATGTGTATGACGATAACGGTGGGACGATATTGGCCTCGGCCAACATCGCCTCCGGCGTCGTCCCCGCCTCTGGAACGGCCATCCTCATTGACAGCGCCGCCGGCACTGCTGATGCTTTTAAGGCACAATGGGGCGCACACCTAAATGTGATTGAGGTCACATCGTTTTCTGGCCTCGGCGCGGGCGGCGACTCGGTTGCGCTGTGGAGCAGCTTCGCCAGCTATAACAACCGCACCTATGCCAATGCCCTCATCAATGTTGCTTATCTGGATAACTCTGGCGGTTGGCCGGACATCAGTAGCGGTATCTCGATTCGGTTGAACGATGTAGCCGTTTCAGAGACCATCCCGTCCAATTGGACGGCCAGCACATTGGGCGATGGTCTGTCTTATAAATCGGTCAGCAACAGCGATACGTCATCACCCGGCCTTGTCCGTCATGCCAAATATAGCCTGCAATTGACCGAAATCAGCGCCAGCGCCGCCAACACCGGCGATTGGTTCGAGATTTATAACCCGACTCCCATAGCAATTGACCTGACGGGTTTTGTCTATGATGACAACGGCGGTACGGTGTTGGGGGCAGCAAACATCGCTTCTGGAAGCGTTCCGGCCTTTGGGACGGCCATCGTTATCGATAGTGCTGCGGCCACTGAAACCACTTTTGAGGCGGAGTGGGGGGTAAATCTTAATGTGATTGTGGCTACTGCTTTTTCCGGTCTCAGCGCAAGCGGGGATAGCGTGGCGCTATGGGACAGTTTTGCCAGCTATAACGGTCGCACTTATGCCAATGCACTGTTGAATGTCGCATTTTTGAACAATGCCAGCGGCTGGCCGTCGTCCTCCGCGGGCGTTTCAATCCGACTGGTTAACTTGGCCGTCGATGAGACCACCCCGTCTAACTGGGCAACCAGCGTCCTCGGCGACGGGATTTCGTTCCAATCCACCACCTTGAGCAACACCTCCTCGCCGGGTGTAGTGATTGCTGTCCCCCCTACCAATCAAGTGCCAACCATCATTGGCGACGGCGTAAACCCGCTGACAGCTGGCGTGAGTTATACCTTGAACGATGCGACTCAGCCCGTGTTTAGCGGAACACCTAGCATCGACCCTCAAACGCCGGGCGGTTTCCAGTTCACGGTGGCGGATGCCGATAATGATGCTGTGGCGGTTTCCGTCTTGGTTTCTAGCGCCGGTGTGATTGGCGGGGCGACCTTGATCCCCAGCCCCGGGACGTATCCCAGTGGCACAGCCTTCCGACTTGACCTCGGCACAGCGGCGAGCGCCAGTGTTGTCGAGGTCACCATCACCGCTGACGACGGGACGGATAGCACGTCATTTGTCGTGCAGGTAGCGGTCAGTGATGGGCTGTCTGGCTTGAGCCAGACCACATATCATACCCGCGCCGCCGATGCCTCTAGCGCGTTAAATCTCGGTGGGGGACAGTTCTTGGTATTGAACGACGAAGATCAGAGTCTGCGCGTCTACGAGGATAGCGCGTCTGGCTGGCCGGTCTTAGCCACCGACATCACCAGTGCATTGGGGCTGAGTGGTAACAGTGAGGTCGATTTTGAGGCGTCGGCTGTTTACGACGGTACGTTCTATATCAGCGGGTCACACAGCAACAACAGCAGCGGACAAGACCGCCCTAACCGTTCGCGCTTGGTGAGCGTGAATTCGTCTTTCAATGTTTTGGGGTATTACAGCCACCTCAAGACCGATTTGTTGGCGTGGGATTCGACCAACGCGCACGGCTTGGGCGCAAATTTCCTCGGCTTGACAGCCAGCGCCGCCATTGGCGTTATCCCTGAGTCTAATGGCTTGGATGGGTTTAACATTGAAGGATTAGCGTTTGCGCCGACCAGCAGTACCGCTTATGTTGGTTTCCGCGCTCCACTGGTCAACCCGAACACTGGCGCGGGCAACCGCACGCACGCCTTGATAATTCCCGTGACCAATTACACCAGCCTTGCGGCCTCGGTCAGCGGTGGGAGTGCCAGTACGAGCGCTTTTGGCGCACCAATTTTCCTCGACCTTGGTGGTCGGGGTGTGCGTAGCATCGAATGTGTAAGTAACGGTTGCATTATCATAGCTGGTAGCGCCAACGCAGTGAGCGATTTCGCGGTTTATACATGGTCTGGTAATCCGGCAGACGCCCCAAAACAGCGTAGCCTCGACCTCAGCGGTATCAGCGTTGACGGCAGCCCAGAAGGTCTGATGTTGACAGGCAGTACCCTCAGCCCTGATACAGCGCTGACGATTGTGACCGATAACGGTGATAAAGTGTGGTATCCGTTCGGGGCGCTCAATGGCATCATCGCCAAAGATTTATCCATCGCCAATCATCGTAAGTTCCGCGTTGACCGCGTAACGCTCGGCTCATTGGTTGATGAACCGGCCATCCTTGTGACGAACACGGTCTCGCTCATCGAAGGCAGCAATACCGATATCACTGTTAGCCTGAATACACAACCGTTATCTGATGTGGTCATCACCGTGACTCCGCTGTCCAGCGATGTGACAGCCAGCCCGACCTCGATCACGCTCAACGCGATCAATTGGGCAACAGGCGTGACCGTTAGCCTAACAGGGGTAGAGGATACCCTTCATGAGGGCGTCGAGACGACAGGCATCACGCTAGAATCAGACAGTATCGACAGTGACTTTGATGGATTGACGGCATCATCCGCCATCACCATCACCGACAATGACACTGGGAGCGTGATGCTTTCGACGGCCAGCCTGACTGTGATTGAAGGAGGCGCGGCGCAACCCTTGACCGTCATGTTGACTGGCGTACCCAGTAACATCGTGACCGTCACCGTGACGGGGGCTGATGATGCCCAACTTTCAACATCGTCGATTGAACTGAATGGCGGAAATTGGTCGTCGGGCATCACGATTAATGTGAGCGCATTGGCGGATGCACTGGTCGATGCCGAAATCGAAACACTGACTCTAACGGCTGAGAGTAGCGACCCACTGTATGATGGTCTGAGCGTGATGCTGGCTGTCCAAATCACCGATTCAGGCGTGAATCTTCTGACCAATAGTGGGTTTGAGTCGGGCTTGGATGCTTGGACGGGCAATAAACTGGTGGGTTCAAAAGACCGTGTGGTTTGCAATACCGCCACAAAAACCGTCACGCCGTACGGGGTATGCGCGTTCCGTTTGATCGCGGCTTCTCCACTTCGCCGTACTCTGACTCAGATTGTCCCTGTCTTGCCGCCGCATAGTGCAGGGGACAGCCTGACGTTCAGCGCCAAGTTGCGTAGCATAAACTTGACCAAAGGCGCAATACTGGTCGCCCAGTTTCTGGATGGAAATGGCACTGTCTTGGATAAACTCATCCTCAATGCTCCTGTCGGGACAAAGACATGGCTAACGCGCACCGCGACTCAAATTTTGACTGCATCAGGGGCTTCGATCAAGGTGATGATTAAATCCAACAGCACAACTGGCAAGTTGTTTGTGGATGATTTGACCTTGTTCATCACTCCGGCGGTATCGCGCTAAATCAGATTCTACCGTCTTGAAAAACACCCCCTATCCATCCAAATAGGGGGTGTTTTGTATCTGCTTGGCTCTCGGTATGCGCTACTCGCGATTTTCGATACTGACCGGCACGGTCACGACCTTGCCGGACTTGAAGCGCAATGTCATCTCGAATGTCTCACCCGCTACGAATTGCCGATTTAGACCCATAAACATGATGTGAGTGGCCTTGGGCTTGAGGATGACGGTCTGCCCTCCGGGGACAATAATACCGCCCGCGCCGATCTCAGTCATTGAAGCCATTTCGTCCTCAACCTTGGTTTCATGGATCATAATCATACCGGCGATTTCGCTTTCTACGCTGAGCAAAGCATCTTCGATGGTGCCGGTGTTGGTCAATGTCACGTATGCTGCACCCGTCCCGCCCGTTTGAGTCGCGGCATCTGTGCCTGCTTGGTCTGCGGCAACGGTGGGACGCGCCCACGCATCGGTGACCTGAACATCGGCTGGGCTATTGGTATTGGCGGCTGGAACACTGGTGGTCGTGCCACATCCTGTCAAAATAACGGTCAAAATGACCAATGCTGAGACGATACGTAACATGGCGAAAATACCCCTTTTGTGTGTTTTCTCACAAGCACCCAGTATAACATTCCCCGCGCTATAATCAGGGTGATGATAATCATGTAGAGATCAGTAAAAACGCATGAACGAAAACGAATGGGTCAGCCTACGTCGGGCTGCGGAACTTTTGGGCGTACATCCGGCCACAGTGCGAACATGGGCGGATAAGGGTGAAATCAACAGCCGCCGGACTCCGGGCGGGCATCGGCGTTTCCTATTGAGCGACCTTGAGCGCCACGTCCGCCCCGCCAGCGAAATCCAGCCGCTGGAGGTGCAAGTCATCTTGCAGAACGCGCTCGGTCAGACCCGCCTACAGGTCGGGGACGGCAAACTGGTCGATGTGCCGTGGTATACCGCTATGAGCGACGCCACCCGTCAAGCGTTACGGACGCAAGGCCGCGCTTTATTAGAGGAATTGCGGTCATACCTCGCCAACGGCGCACAGGACGTGGCGCTGGCACGGGCGATTGAGATGGGGCGGCAGTATGCGGTGGCGCTGACCAATGATGCCTTGACGCTGCCTGACGCGGTGCGCGGGTTTTTCTATTTCAGCGATTTCGTCATCAATTCGGTACTGACGTGGAGCGAATTGGCCGCCCCGCGCAGCCCGTCTGAATGGGCGAATCTGCTGCGACAGGTCAACACCTTCATGAACGCCATGTTGCTGTCGATTATTGAA
>Ga0163154_10006566_pt1 | contig 14186 bp, 12 predicted proteins | sample OliLakLV19MP9P1_FD_148649 | JGI IMG/M metagenome (GOLD analysis project Ga0163154, IMG submission 148649) | Freshwater microbial mat bacterial communities from Lake Vanda, McMurdo Dry Valleys, Antarctica - Oligotrophic Lake LV.19.MP9.P1 | ecosystem: Environmental > Aquatic > Freshwater > Lake >... | reverse complement strand
ACCCGATCGCGATCTTGGAAAGCGCATCCCAAAGCGTGCCCGGGATGGAAGGCGGCTTGAGTTCAGCACTGAACGTGCTGCTCATCCTCACCGTCCTCAGTCTCGCGCCGTCGATCTTGATTCTCTGCACCTGCTTCACGCGGATGGTGATCGTGCTTGGCCTTCTCAGACAGGCGCTGGGAACGCAGGGGTTGCCGCCCAGCCAGGTGATCGTGGGCTTGAGCCTCTTCATCACGTTCGTGGTGATGGCCCCGACGGCGGAGCGAATTTATGAAGAAGGATTGGCGCCTTACGTTCGGGGCGAGCAAACGGACTACAACGTCGCGTGGGATCGCTCGAAACAGCCGCTGCGCGACTTCATGTTCGAGCAGATCGACGCCAGCGGCAATTGGTCCGGCGTGTACATGATGCTGAATTACCGAGGCGTGGATACGTCCGATCCCGAAAGCCTGACCCGTGCGGACGTTGACATGCTGACGCTGGTGCCGGCGTACATCCTCAGCGAACTGAAAGTCTCGTTCCTCATCGGGTTCCGCATCTATCTGCCGTTCCTCGTCATCGACATGGTGATCGCCAGCATGCTGATTTCCATGGGCATGTTGATGCTGCCTCCCGTCCTGATTTCGTTGCCCTTCAAGATTCTGTTGTTCGTGCTGGTGGATGGCTGGCAATTGGTCATCAGCTCGCTGATGACCAGCGTGCATCAACCGCAAGCAGTCCTCGCGGCAATGGGGGCGGGGTAGAGAAGTTCCGCGTTCCGAGTGCTAAGTTCCGAGTGACAGCGCTAGGACCGATCAAACGACTCAAGACCTAAGACTCGGAACATGAACTCAGTACTCGGAACTCTCCCTTGGAAACCGACGCTCTTGAACTCGTTCGCACCGCGCTCACCGAGGCGCTCCTGGTCTCGCTTCCGATCTTGGGCGCCGGGTTGGTCATCGGTTTGGTCATTAGCCTCTTCCAAGCCGTGACGCAGATTCAGGAGCAGACGCTGGTGTTCGTGCCCAAGATCATCGTGATGACCGTCATCACGGTGTTGCTGCTGAGTTGGGTCGCGGTCCGGCTCAGCGAGTTCGCGATCCAGATGTTCACTTGGTGAGGAAGTTCCTCGCCATGCCCCGAGCGACAAATCCATTGCGGAATGCATGACGGACCTCGACGCCATCCTGGATCACATCCCGCCCCTCTTGCTGGTGGTGACGCGGATCGGCGGGCTGATGATCTACGGACCGATTTTCGGTTCCAGCGTCATCCCCGTCCGGGTCAAGGCGTTCCTGGCCTTCACGATCGGCGTGGCGACTTATCCGCTGCTCTCGGCAAAATTCCCGGAATGGACGACGTTTCACCTCAGCCTTTGGACGCTTGGGCCGTTGATGGCGATGGAAGTGCTGGTGGGATTGATCATCGGCTACCTGGCGAGCCTTCCGTTGCTGGCCATGCAGACCGGTGGCCTCATCATGGGGCAGCAGATGGGCCTGGGTTTCGCGCAACTTTATAATCCCGCCATCGACGATGAAGCCGACATCATTGGTCAAATGCTCTTCTTCATGGCGGTGGCGGCGTTTCTCGCCATCGGCGGGCACGAGATGATGATCGTGGCGGTGCTCAAGAGTTTCGAGCGAATCCCCCCGGGCGGATTCGCGCTCGATCTCGATTTCCTGCACTTGCTGGGAGGGATGCTGCTGAGCTCGCTGGAGCTTGCGCTCCGGGTCGCCGCCCCCGTGCTGGCCTTTGTGTTTCTGGAAACGATCGCGCTGGGGTTCCTGGCCAAAACGGTGCCGCAACTCAACATCATGACGCTGGGGTTCCCCAGTCGCATCATCGCCGGCGTGGCGATCGTGGTGGTCGGACTCGTCGTCATCCAGGATGTCGCGATCGAAGCCCTGGCCGAGACCATGAACGCCATCTTGCATTGGGTGGAAGGCGCTCCCGATGGCTGACGACCTTGGCGATCGCACGGAGGACGCCACGCCAAAACGATTGGCCGAAGCGCGCGAGGAAGGCAACGTGGTCAAAAGCCTCGACCTCGGCGGGGCGTTCGGATTGCTTGTGATCACCCTGGCCCTGAGCTGGCTCGTGATGACGATGCTCGACCAAGCCCAGGCCTTGGTGGGCCATTCGCTTCAGCCGGCAGTCCTCTCCCAACCCCTCGACGCCACGGGCGCGGGTGATTTGGCGTGGCAATTCATCAAGGCGGCAGGATATGTGGCCGCGCCCATATTGCTCATCGCGTGGGTGGCGGCATTCAGTTCACAGTTCATGCAGGTCGGCTTGCTGTTCTCGACCAAGGCTGCCACCCCTAATTTCAAGAAGTTGAACCCGTGGGCGGGTCTCAAGCGGCTCCTGGGGATTTCCAGCCTCGTGAAGTCCGGGCTTGACAGTGGCAAGGTCGGCATCGTGCTGGCGGTGTCCATCTGGACCATCGTCAATGATTCCGAACGCATGGTCGTGCTGCCATATCTCTCGGCGTTCCAGGCGGCCGGCGAGGTGGCGCGGATGATGTATGAATTGGCGTTGCGCGTGCTGGCGGTGCTGCTGGTACTGGGCATCCTTGACTTCATGTACCAGAAATGGAAGCACACCCGCGACTTGCGCATGACCAAGCAGCAGGTGAAGGACGAGATGCGGCAATCGGAGGGCGATCCCGAGGTGAAACGACGCCGCATGCGCATCCAGCGGCAGATCGCGCAGCAGCGCATCTCGAGCGCGGTGCCCAAAGCCGATGTCATCGTCACCAATCCCGAGCACTTGGCCATCGCCATCCGCTACGACCAGGCGCGCATGAACGCCCCGGTGGTGGTGGCCAAAGGCGCCGATTACCTGGCCATGCAGATCCGCCTCATCGCGATGCAGCACGGCATCCCGATCGTGGAACGCAAGCCACTCGCCCGTGCCCTTTACAAGCAAGTGGGGGTGAATCAGGAAGTGCCGCCGGAGTTTTACAAAGCCGTGGCGGAAATTCTGGCTTACGTCTTCCGACTCAGCGGGCAGCCCACGTAGCTCCCGGGCGCGTCCGGCGACGAGTCAAAGATTTGGTCGAGCAAATGCGTCGTCGCCTTCCTCTCGCGAATCGCGGACGCTGGACGAACGCGCAAGCCCTGCGCAGCGGGCAAAGTTGCGCGAAACAATCGCGCCTTTGCCGATATGAATTCGTCACGCGGACGCGGAGCGTCCGTCAGGAGTCATTCGGCATGGAGGCCGCGAAAATCTGATGGCTGCCGGAGCCACTTCCCAACCCGCGCTGAAGAACTCGGGGATGCCCGCGATGTTCGCGCAGGTCGTGCGATTCCGGCACTTGCTGGTGCCGATTTCATTCCTGTCCTTGATCCTGGTGTTGGTGGTGCCGCTGCCCACCATGATCCTCGACATCCTGATTTCCGCCAACATCTCGCTCGCGGCGGTGGTGCTGCTGACCACGATCTACATGACGCGGCCGCTGGACTTCAGCGTCTTTCCCGCCATCTTGTTGGGAACGACCTTATTTAGGCTGGTCTTGAATGTGGCGACGACGCGTTTGATTCTGTCGGCGGACGCGTCCACCCCCGCGGAAGCGGAACTGGTCGCCGGGCACGTTATCCAGGCGTTCGGCAGTTTCGTGGCGGGTGAATCGGTCATCGTCGGCGCCATCATCTTCATCATCCTGGTGATCGTGCAGTTCGTGGTGATCACCAAGGGCGCGACCCGCATGAGCGAAGTCGCCGCCCGGTTCACGCTCGATGCCATGCCCGGCAAGCAGATGGCGATCGATGCCGACTTGGCGGCGGGCATGATCGACGAAGCGGCGGCGCGATCTCGGCGCGAAACCATCATGCGCGAAGCCGACTTTTATGGCGCGATGGACGGTGCCAGCAAGTTTGTGCGCGGCGATGCGGTCGCGGGCATCTTGATCACCATGATCAACGTGGTCGGCGGGTTCGCCATCGGCTGGCTGCAAAAAGGGTGGGGGATCGCGGAGTCGATGGAAGTGTTCACGCGATTGACCATCGGCGACGGCCTCGTGAGCCAGGTGCCGGCGTTCATCATCGCGATCGCGGCCGGCCTGATCGTCGCCCGCACCGGCGGCACCGAAACCCTGGGCGATGAGATTCCCCGTCAGCTCGCCTCGCAGCCCATGGCTCTTTATCTCATCAGCGGATTCCTTTGCCTGCTGGCGTTCACCGGTTTGCCGATGATTCCGATGCTTGCGGCCAGCGGCGGGTTGGGTTTCATGGCGTGGAGCGTCGGCTCGGTGGCGCAGCGCGAGCGCAGGGACAAAGAAGAGTCGGCCCGCAGCGACGCCGCCTCCAAACCCGTCGCGCCGCCCCCGGTCGAGGAATTACTGAACGTCGATACCCTTGAACTCGAAATCGGCTACGGCCTGGTCTCGCTCGTCGATGCATCGCGAGGCGGCGACCTCCTGGATCGCGTGTCAATGATCCGCAGGCAGTTGGCGGTGGAGATGGGCATGGTGATGCCACCGATCCGCATTCGCGACAACATGCAACTGGATTCCAACACCTACCGCGTGAAATTGCGAGGTGCCGTCATCGGCGAAGCCACGGTGTATCCTCATTTGCTGATGGCGATGGATTCCGGCCTGGCGACCGGCAGGTTGGAAGGCGTCGCGGGCAAGGAGCCGGCCTTCGGCTTGCAGGCCACTTGGATCGACCGCGAACTCAAGCAGCGGGCCGAGACGATGAATTACACCGTGGTCGACCCGACCAGCGTGATGGCGACGCATCTCACCGAACTGGTGAAGGATCATGCCGACGAGCTACTTTCCCGCCAAGAGGTCACGCATTTGCTGGACCAGCTCAAAACTCAATCGCCCAAACTGGTCGAGGAAATCATTCCCGGAATTATCAAGGTGGGGGACTTGCAAAGAATCTTGCAGAACCTCCTACGCGAGCGCGTTCCCATCCGTGATCTCGGAACGATCGTCGAGACCCTGGGCGAGTGGGCGCCGCACACCAAGGACGCCGCGGTGCTCACCGAGTATGTGCGCAATGCCTTGCGACGGACCATCTCCAGCCTCCATTCCGGCCTTGATGACCAAGGCAAGGCTCGTCTGTACTGCGTGACGATGGATCCTGCCGTGGAGGACGTCATCAGCGGTTACATCGATCGCGGCGTCGGCGGCACCACCATGTCGATCCCGCCTCGCCTGGCGAACCTCATCGCCGCCGCCGTGAGCAAGACGGCGGAACCACTGGTTCATGGCGGTCATCAACTGGTGGTGCTCGCGTCGCCGACCGTACGCGCCCAGGTCAAGCAGATTCTCGACGCTCAACTCAGCGGCGTGGTCGTGCTGGCGTACAACGAAATTGTGAAGGGGCTCGACGTCGAATCGCTTGGTCTGGTACAGTTGCCCAGCAATGAATTTGCCGTGGTCGGCGCGGGAGCGGCATGATGTTTCGTGTCGCCCGCCCGCCGGCAGTATCGATCTTTTCCCATGAGCCATGGAGGGCTGTCGGGTGAACCTCAAGACCTATCAGGCATTTACGATGGCGCAGGCCTTGGCGGCCGTGAAGCAAGACCTCGGCACCGACGCCATCATCCTGAATACGCGCACATTCCGGCGCGGCGGCATCATGGGCTTGGGGGCGAAACTCATCGTCGAGGTCACCGCCACTCCCGCCGAGGCACCTTCAGACAGATTGAACGCCAAATCACCGTCGGCCCGAACGCTGCCCTTGGCGGCGCAGAAAGCGTACGCCAGCGCCATGCCGACCGCACCCTCGGGCGATGCTGAGCGCGATCGCGTGAAGCGTTTGGCGATGGCCATGGAGGAAACGCATCGCCGAAACCGCAAGACCGCGACCGCGCCCGCGCCCCATGTCGATGCCGTTCAAACTAATCCAATCGATCGCGGCGGTGGATCACCCAAGCCGACGATGCTGGCCATCGAGCCAAAGGTGAAGGTTGTGGAGGTTCCATGGCCCACGGCGGCGCGTCGTTTCGTGCTCGCTCCGACCCACGCCGAAACGTTGGGCCAAACCGTCCGCCCGCATCGCGGTCGCGCGCTCGGATCCACCACTAATGACCCTGCGGTTCCGAATGGCTCAGCCGTCACCGACGCGATGCAGGTCGAGCTTGCCGCGATCCGGGGCATGGTGGGGCAGGTGCTGCAACAACAGGAACGTTCCAAGACTTCAACATCCCCGGCCATGCCCGAAGCGCTCTTCGACATGTATCTCGCGATGGTCGGCCAGGATATTTCCCGCGAGTTGGCTGAAGAAATCATAAATGACGTTCGTCACGAATTGAACGCCGATCAACTCTTGGACACTTCCGACGTGCGGCAAGCGGTGCTGCGAAGGTTGGCGGCATTCATTCCGTCGGCATCCGACCTCATGCCGAATCCCTCGTCCGACGGTCGGCCGCGCACCATCGCCCTCATCGGTCCGACCGGCGTGGGGAAGACGACCACGGTGGCGAAACTCGCCGCCACGTTCAAGTTGCGGCACGGCTGCAAGGTCGGCCTCATCACCGCCGACACCTATCGCATCGCGGCCGTCGAACAACTACGAACCTACGCCAACATCATCGGCATTCCGTTGCAAGTGGCGATGTCGCCGGCGCAAATGTCCCTGGCCACGCAATCGCTTGCGGATTGCGACGTCATCCTCATCGATACGGCCGGCCGCAGTCAGAACGATCTGAGTCGAATCGAAGAACTCAAACAATTCATCACCGCCGCCAATCCGCACGAGGTACACTTGGTGCTTTCGTCAACGGCCGGTGAAAAAGTGTTGCTGAAGGAGGCGGAAGTGTTCGCGGAAGTCGGAATCCATCGCGTGGTGTTGACCAAGCTCGACGAAGCGGTGAGTTTCGGCGTCCTGGTGAACGTCATTCGCCAAGTGGGCAAGCAGTTAAGCTTCGTCACCACCGGCCAGGAAGTTCCCGAGCACTTGGAATGCGGACGTGGCGAGCGATTGGCGGAATTGGTTTTAGGAGGGGCGATTCACCCGTGAGCGACCAAGCCAGCCAACTTCGGGAAGCGGTCGCCCGGCGAAGCGGCGCGGGAGCGCTTGACCTGGGGCGATTGTCGTTTGTGGTCCCGTCCAGCATGCCCGCCGGCGCGGTAAGCTTTGCACCGGTGGCCAGCGGCATCAGCGTAAGCGCATCGCCGCTCAAAAGAAATCAGCGAGTGAACGACCCGACGCCGACCGTGCGGTTGGCGCGGGCGATCGCGGTGGCGTCGGGAAAAGGTGGCGTGGGCAAAAGCAATCTGGCCGTGAACTTGGCGGTGGCCATGAGCCAGTTGGGCCAAAAAGTCAGCCTTTTGGACGCGGATCTCGGGCTCGCGAACGCCGATGTTTTGTGCAATTTAGCGCCGCGCCTGACGCTGGAGCAGGTGGTCAATGGTTCGTGCCGTCTTGCCGACGCGATGCTGCTGGCGCCGGGGGGCTTTCGACTGATCCCCGGCGCTTCGGGCGTGACGCGAATGGCTGACCTCAGCGTCGCCCGTCGCCACGCGCTATTGGAGCAATTGCAGGCGCTCGAGCGGGTGGTGGACGTTTTGCTGGTTGATTGCGGAGCGGGAATCAACGCCAACGTGCTGGGGTTCGCCTGTGCCGCGGGGACGGTCCTGGTCGTCACCACGCCGGAACCGACCGCCATCACCGACGGATACGGCATGATCAAATCGCTGGTGCGCCAGGCGCCAGAGGTGACGGTGCAGGTGGTGGTGAACATGGTGGCGAGTGAAGCCGAAGGCCGTCAGGTCTTTGAGCGCATCAACCGCGTGAGCCAGACGTTTCTCAATCGAAGTTTGGAGTATGTCGGCAGCATTCCCGCCGACGCCCTGGTGTCGCAAGCAGTGCGCCAGCGCATGCCGGTGATGCTGAGCGCGCCGGACGGCGCGGCAACGGCCGCGATCCGTCGCCTGGCGACGCGACTGCTTCCCGATCACGTCACCTTGCGGGACGAACGCGCAATCCTTGCCGATGTTTCGACACCGAAACCGCTGGGATTCTTCGGACGCATGGCGGAATGGTTGGGAATCGTCGAAGACGTGGATTGATTTGGGGCGGAATTGTCACGACGAAGTCGATCTTCGCTGGAGCGACGGTTCATTTTGCGCCGATATGCAGAAGTGGCTTGGGAGGTTTGTCCACCACGCATCATCAGCGTCGATGATCGCGGTGGACCGCCAGGGTTCCGACCATGCAGACAGTTTCCAGCCGACTCATCGCCGCCTGCTTTTCGATGTCCGCATTCGCGGTGGCGATCGTGTCGGGATTGGCGTGCGACAACGCCGCAGGCGAAATCCTGTGGCGGGCTTTCATCGCGATGTTGGTGTGTTATCCCGCTGGATTCACGGTCGGGATGATTTGCGAGGGCGTGATCGCGGCGCACATCGCGGCGCATCAGGAAGCCAATCCCGCGCCGGACTCGGCGAACTTCGACGCCCGCGCCCCGAGCGCGACCACGGACGGAGCGGATCCGTTGATGGTTTGAAAAGAATCTTTGCGCATTTTACTTGTGTGATGTCATGAGGCCGTGTTATAGTGACCTCGAAGCCGCTAAGGATGGCGGCGTCAGGCAGGATCGCCGAGCAGGTCAAGGAGATGACCGTGATGAGGACGAAGAGCAAGGCCGTGTCCGGGTTCAGGAAGAGCTCAACCCCGTCGTGTCTGAAAGACATGCCCATCGAGGAAGTGTGGGTCGAATACAAAAAGACCGGCACCGACACGATCCGTAATTACCTCATCGAGCGTTATCTCGACATCGTGCGGTACACCGCCGAGCGCATGCACATGCGGCTTCCTTCCGAGGTGGATGTCGAGGACCTCATGTCGGCCGGCCTCTTCGGGTTGATGGACGCCATCGACGCGTTTGACCTGGAGCGCGGCGTGAAATTCGAAACCTACTGCGCGCAGCGCATCCGGGGAGCGATCTTCGACGAATTGCGGGCCATGGACTGGGTGCCGCGACTGGTCCGTTCGCGCACCGCCAAGGTGGACCGCGCGCGCAAAGGCCTCGAGATGGAGCTTGGTCGCAAGCCCACCGAGAAGGAAATCTGCTCCCGGATGGACGTGAAGCCCGCCGAGTTCGCCAAGCTCAGCAAAGATTCCAAGCCCGTCGGCATCGTCTCCCTGAACCGAAAGTGGTTCGAGACCGATTCCAATAAGGACGTCCGCGAAATCGACGTCATCCGGGACACTCGCCAGGAAAATCCTCTCAGTGAGATCCAGAAGAAGGATCTCAAAGTTCTCATCACCAAGGGGTTGTCGCGGGCCGAGCGGCTGATCGTCGTCCTGTACTACTACGAGGAGATGACGATGAAGGAGATCGGCTTGACGCTCGACCTGTCCGAGAGCCGCGTCAGCCAGATGCACAGCTCCATCCTCGCGAGGCTCAAGGCGCAGATGCAGCATCGCGCCAAGGAAGTCTGATTCCTTCGGATCATTCCCGACCGATAACGAAACGCAGGCAAGAGGAACGCATTTGCGTTCTTCTTTTTTTCGGACTCATCGCGGCGGCTTCCGACCGTTGTTCCGCGCATTTCCCCGAACGCGGTGAAGCATGAAATCAAAACCGCCGATGCCGTGGAGGGTACCGCTCGATTTTCTCGATGCGGGTTTCGTCGCCCATGCGGCAGATCATCGCTAGAACCTGAACGACGCCAGGGTTGCCCTTATGTCCCAGACCAGCGGCTTGACCGTACGGCAATACGAACGAGCGGGCATCGAAATGCCCGTGGAGCTTGAGGTGTGCGAAACACACGCCTCTCAGGTCCGGTTCAGCGCGACGTCGTCGGCGAGCGGGCCTCATGTGGTGCGCGGGCGTGCCGTGGACATCAGCCCCGGCGGGATGGGCATCGAAAGTCGCCAATTCCTGCCTCGCATGGCCGAGGGGTTGGTGCGGGTCTATGCGCCCGATGCCGTCCGGAAAAATCGCGACGGCTCGCCCTTGCTTCAACTGGTGTTTGAGCAAGCCGTGAAAGTACGCCGCGTCTCGCAGCTCAACCGAGAGCCGTTGTACAACCTCGGCGTCGCCTTCGTCGGAGCGGACGTCGACATGCACAACCGAATCGCGTCGCTGCTCGAGCTAATCGGAAACGCTCAGGGCACTCCCGTGGCGAAAGTGGGGTCACGTTGATGCGCGATCGCGATGTATTTCTGGAGCGCGCCCTGGTTGAAGAAGGCTTGATCACCTCGGCCCAGGTGGCGATTGCGCGGGCGTTTGCCCGCGAGAACGAACTTGACCTGGTTGATGCGCTGACGAAATCAAAGATTCTTGGCAGCCGCGACATTGCGTTGACCCGCGCCAGCGTGTGCGAAGCCACCTTTGTGGAACTCTCCGACTTCGAGCCCTGCTTCGCGAATACGCAAGCCATTCCGCGGTCGATGGCCGACCGTTTTTGTGCGTTTCCGTTGTTCCTCACCGACGGCGTGCTGACGCTCGCCATCGATGACCCACTGGATTTGGAGGCGACCGATCAGGTGCGCCAGATCGTCAAGTGCGAGGTGGAGGCGGTGCTGTGCGAGCGTGAGGCGTTGCGGTCGTTGATCAACCGCGCCTACAGCCTGAACGCCGGGCAAGCGGAGCGCGCGCCGTCCGACATCGCAGAAGTGGCGCCGAACGAGGATGAGGTCAGCCCGCCCGTGGTGGCGGCGGTCAATCAGTTACTCGCCGACGCCGCCTCGCAGCGCGCCAGCGACATCCACGTCAATCCGGACGAAAACGTCTTGCATCTTCGTTACCGGATCGACGGCGTGCTGCAAATGAAGCAAGGGCCGGCGTTGTCCATGCATCCGGGCATCGTCCAGCGGTTGAAGGTCATGGCCAGCATGGACCTCACGCAGAGCAGACGTCCGCAGGACGGCAAGTTCCGATTCAAGCATGATGGCCGTCTCATCGACGTGCGCATGTCCACCATTCCCACGGTGTGCGGCGAGAACGTCGTGATGCGTCTCTTGGCCAGCAACCAAGCCGTTTCCGATCTGCACGAACTCGGCATGCCAAGCCAGTTGGTGACCGAGTTCACGGAGCTCTTGGCACAGCCCTACGGCATGCTGCTGGTGACGGGCCCGACGGGCTCGGGAAAAACCACCACGCTGTACGCGGCGTTGAGTAAACTCAATGATCCTTCCCGGAACATCATGACCATCGAGGATCCGGTGGAGATTCGCCTGCCGTATGTGCGGCAAATCCAGGTGCATCCGGAAATCGGCCTGACCTTCGCCTCCGCGCTGCGATCGATCCTGCGCCAGGATCCCGACGTGGTGCTGGTGGGTGAAATCCGCGATGCCGAGACGGCCACGATCGCGCTGCAAGCCGCGCTCACCGGCCACCTCGTGCTTTCCACCGTGCACACCAACGATGCGGTCGGGGCGGTCGCACGGCTTCGGGATTTCGGCCTGCCCTCGTTCGTCGTCAACTCCGCAGTGCTGGGCGTCATGGCGCAGCGGCTGGTGCGGCGGGTTTGCACCAGTTGCCAGGGTCCGGATCACATTGACGAACTTACCCTGCGCCGATTTTTCCTTGATGCCGACGACCAGAATTTCGTGCGCGGCAAGGGTTGCAGCCGTTGCGGGCAGACCGGTTATCGAGGGCGCGTCGGCCTGTATGAGTTGCTGACGTTCACCCCCGACATCAAGGCGTTGGTGGAGCAGGGCGGCTCGGTGGAGCGCATCCGCGAGCTCTCCGCCGCCCAAGGCATGCGCCAAATGTGGGAGGACGGCGTGGCCAAAGCCCGCTTGAGCCTGACGACGCTTGAGGAAATTGCCTCGGCGGCCTCCATTATCCAAATCGATTCCGCCACACCACTGCCCGCACGGAGGGCCGCATGAGCCAACTCGCGTTTCAGTATCAAGCGATCGACCGAAAGGGCGGCAAAGCCCGTGGGGTCCTTCGCGCGGAGAACACCAACGAGGCCTATCGGCAAGTGCGGGCGGCGGGGCTGCAACCGCTGAAAATCAAGCCCGTACGCGTCCGGCAGGGGAGAAAGCGCGCAGTCACCATCAAGGATCTCGCGCACATGACATACCAGTTCTCGGTGCTCCTGGAAGCGAGGATCCCCATCATCGACGGGCTGCGGTCGATCGCGGAACAAGAGATTAATCCGCGCCTGCGCGAAGTGATCAATGACGTCGCGAGTCGAATCGCCGCCGGCGACACCATCACGCAGTCGGTGGCGGCGCACCGCGAGATGTTCGGCGAGGTGTATGTGGAGACCGTGCGGGCCGCGGAGCGCAGCGGCAACATGAATGAAGTGCTCGCCAGTTTGGCCGACATGCTCGAGCGACAGTACGAAATGACGAAGAACGTGAAGGGTGCCTTGATGTATCCGGCCTGCGTGATCAGCACGCTGGTGCTGGCGGTGGTGTTCCTGATGATCTTCGTCGTGCCCAAATTCGCCCACATGTTCGCGTCGCGGGGCATCGACCTTCCGATCCCGACGCAAATCCTGATCGTGTTCAGCGGATTCATCCGGGGCTGGTGGTGGGCGGTGCTGGGAGGCTCGGTGGGCGCCTGGATGCTGATCCGCAAGGGTTGGCGGACCCCGACCATGCGCGGCCGCATGGATACCTGGCTGCACGCGGTGCCGTTCCTGCGCGATGTGCTGCGAGGGCTGGCGGTCAGCCGCTTCGCGCATGTTCTCGGAATCTCGGTACGCAGCGGATTGGGTCTGATCGAGGCCCTTGAGATGTCCGGCCGAGCGTCCGGCCGGCCGTTATTGCTCTCCGACGCCGAGAAAATGCGAGATCAAGTGAATCATGGCGGTCGATTGGCCGATGTTTTGATGACGTGCAACTATCTACCGGCGTTCACGCGCCGGATGCTGACGGCCGGAGAAGAGGCGGCCGAGTTGCCCAAGATGTGCTCGGTCGTGGCTCGTCACTATGACCGGGAAGTCTCCCACTTGACGAAGAATGTCACCACGATCATCGAACCGATCATGATCGTCGGACTGGCCGGAGTCGTGTTGATCATTGCCCTCGCGATCTTCCTGCCCATGTGGAACATGACCGCCCTGATCGGATGACCTGACCGCACCGCAGAACTCCCCCAACGCTTGCTTGGATAGACAAAAATACTTCAAGGACGCCTGACTCATGAACGCATCAATCAAACAGCCCCGCGGTTTCACCCTCATCGAACTGATCGCCGTCATCGTGGTGTTGGCCATCCTGGCCGGCGTCGCGTTGCCCAAGTATTTCGATTACGCGACCCAAGCCAAGATTTCGTCATGCAAGGGCACGCTGGGCGGCGTTCGCGCGGGCATCGCGAACTTTTACTCAAACTCGGCGCTCACGAGCACGCCGGCGTATCCCACCTATGCCCAGCTCAACACCCTGGGGACGGTGATGCAGGAGTTGCTGCCGGAAAACCCGTACAACAACGCCAGCACGCTGCGCGACGCCGACGGCACCTGGGTCGCGGGGAATCCTCCCGTCACCGGCGCCCAAGGCTGGGCGTACGACGAAACCAACGGCAAGTGCTGGGCCAACAGCGACACGACGGGTGTCGATGAAAACGCATTCTAAAAACACCTTCCACCCAATGGCGACATGATCGTCAAGTCCAGGAGCATCAACATGAACTCTGCTCGCAAGAACGCACGCGGCTTCACCCTCATTGAACTGATCGCGGTCATCGTGGTGCTGGCCATCCTGGCCGGCGTGGCGTTGCCCAAATATTTCGACTACGCAACCCAAGCCAAGGTCTCTTCGTGCAAAGGCACCTTGGGCGGCGTGCGCGCCGGCGTGGCGAATTTCTACTCGAATTCCGCACTGACGGGGACGCCCGCCTATCCCACCTATGCCCAGCTCAACACCTTGGGCACGGTGATGCAGGAAGTGCTGCCCGACAACCCGTACAACAATGCCGCTACGCTTCGCGATGCCGACGGCACCTGGGTTGCAGGCAATCCTCCGGTCACGGGCGCCCAAGGCTGGGCGTATGACGAAACCAACGGAAAATTCTGGGCCAACAGCGATACCACGGGCGTCGACGAAAACGCATTCTGAGTCCCTATACGCGAGTCCTTCCATGCGATCCTTAGCTCAGCGATCTCAAGGCGGGCCGCATCGCGGTTTCACGCTGGTGGAACTGGTCGCGATCATGGTCGTTCTCGCGGTCATGGCCGGAGTCGCTCTTCCCACTCTGGGGAATCTCACGTCGACCCGGGCCGGGATGGCGGCCCGGCAACTGCTTCGCGACTTCACCCACGCGCGGCAACGAGCCTTGGCGAC
>Ga0163154_10006562_pt1 | contig 14192 bp, 12 predicted proteins | sample OliLakLV19MP9P1_FD_148649 | JGI IMG/M metagenome (GOLD analysis project Ga0163154, IMG submission 148649) | Freshwater microbial mat bacterial communities from Lake Vanda, McMurdo Dry Valleys, Antarctica - Oligotrophic Lake LV.19.MP9.P1 | ecosystem: Environmental > Aquatic > Freshwater > Lake >... | reverse complement strand
GTAGATGTAGTAAATAAAACGTGTTCCCATCCGGATTGTATAACACGACCAGTGTATGGAATTTCAGGAACGAAGGTAGCACTTTTTTGTGTGGAACACAAGCTTTCAGAGCATGTGAATGTAGTAAATAAAACGTGTTCCCATCCGGATTGTATAACACGACCAGTGTATGGAATTTCAGGAACGAAGGTAGCACTTTTTTGTGCGGAACATAAGCTTTCAGAGCATGTAGATGTGAAAAATAAAATATGTTCTCATCCCAATTGTACGACACAACCAGTGTATGGAATTTCAGGAACGAAGGTAGCACTTTTTTGCGCGGAACACAAGCTTTCAGAGCATGTAGATGTGATAAATAAAACGTGTTCCCATCCGGATTGTATGATACAACCAACTTTCAACTTTCTTGGATTCCCCGCAAAATATTGTGGAACTCATCGCTCTCCCACAATGGTATCCAATCCAAAGAAGAGGTGTTCAAGTTGTAAGAACTTTGCCATATCCCGAACTCAAGACTCATTTACTTGTGCAGACCATCAAAATCGCACATCCATCCCTCTCTCAAACATTTGCCCAATTTGTTGTTCGTGTTTCGTGGAAATTCCTCATTCCAAATGTGTGAGATGCGCATCTTACGATGGAAAGACCCTCAAGACTAAACTCAAAGAATTGACGGTTAAGAATGCTCTTGATGATGCTCATATACATTATTCTTCTTATGATAAGCGTGTTGAAGGTGGATGTTCAGCGCGTCGTCCAGATTTTATAATCACCACTGAATGGGGTAATATTGTTTTGGAAGTTGATGAATTTCAGCATCGGAGAACGAATTACCCTTGCGAATGTGAAATCACGAGGATGAAACAGATTTATTTTGACATTGGATGTTCTCATTTGTCATACATAAGATACAACCCAGACCCTTATAAACCATCCTATAGCATCCAATTTCCAGAACTTAAGCGTCTCGATTTCCTAACTCGGAAAATCAAGGAACTTACCAAAAATAAGCCAGAAAACCCGTGTGAGGTTCTGTATCTATTCTATGATGGGTTCACGCATCTAGATGTTCAAACAGAAATTATCGAGCCTTATTACTCCGAATTAAAAATTCAATGCTTCATATGTGAGAAAGTATTGAATGCAAATATGTTTGGATGTGAAGGCGTTTGCCCCGATTGTTCGAATTAGAACCTATATAAAAAAAGGTATCATATTACTAAAATGGAATATGATACATTAGTCTTACCCGGTGGTGGTGTGAAAGGGTTTCTAATTTTAGGTGCAATTCAAGCACTATCCGATAATAATCTGTTATCAAAAGTGCATACTTACGTTGGAACGTCAATCGGTTCAATATTATGTTATCTAATTGCAATTGGATACACACCAATCGAGATTATGGTATCTATTTACACTCATAAATGGCTTGAAAAAATTCAATATTTTAATCTAGTTGCACTCATAAATGGAAATGGTGCAACAACTTTTATAGCTTTGCACGAAGCTCTTGAAAAATTAACAATCAACAAGATTGGAAAATTGCTAACTCTTGGAAAATTAAAGGAAGAATTTGGGAAAACATTGCTGTGCACCACGTATAACATGACAACGTGCAATACAGAATACCTTGGACCTGATAATTACCCAGACCTGCCTTGCATTACCGCATTACGTATGAGTGCAAACATACCTCTTGTGTTCGATAGATTCAAGTACATGGATAACTACTATATTGATGGAGGAATTGTTGATAACTTTCCAATTATCAAGGGAAATGAGGTTGGAAATAAAGTGATAGGTCTCTTTCTTGATATTTCAGAAAAAAGTCTTCAAGACCAACCTGCTGACGGAGTCCTTTCTTACTTTTTCAGATTACTTCAGATTCCAATTATTCAATCAACTCGATACCGAACTACGCTTGTAGGAGACAAGTGTACAATCTACAAAATTCAATCTATGGATATGTATAATGGTACAGAGTTCGATGTGAAATCTAAAACGCGATTAGATATGTTTTCAGATGGGTATAGTCAAGTTTCAGAACAAATTAAATAACTAGACATTCATCCTCTGAAAAAGATTTGGTTTCCCCATTCGTCATTTCGAAGGTTAAACTTTTCTTTCCCCAAAAGGCTGGAGTAAATTCTGTTTTATGCCAATCAAAACTCGACCCGTAATACTGAAGAATGACGTCTGTCATGTCATCGTGGTTTTCATCTGTAACGAGAAGGAACGGGAAAGGAATTCTTGAAGAAGTCAAGAATATTTTATACATTCTTCCCTTCACAACATAGGTAAGTTCAAAGGTCTTTTTATCCCGAGAATGCATTACAGAAGAATTTACCCATTGAAGAAACATTATCCAATACATCTTTAAAATCATACAGAAACTGATCCATAATATCATTCCGAATGTACTGTATCTCGTACCAACTAGTTTGTTAAGCTCTCTAAAACTTTCATATTTAGTAACAATTGTATTCTTCACAACAGTATGCATATCGAATTTGTAAGAAAGGGCCCCCAAAAGAAGCACACCAATCAAGTAAAACATTTTATCTATAGATTCTAATCTATAAATACTTAAACTAACATGTGTTTGAGAACAACTGACAGGTGGTTCATATTGATGGGTTTCAGGATGAAATACTTGATACCCATATTTTTACAACGAAGCTTATCTGTATCGGAAATTGAAGCAGTAAGCACTGCGATTTTCGGAATCTTGTAATCCTTGTCGATTATGTACCTTGCAACATCCAACCCATCTACATCAGGCATTTTTAAATCGAGGAGTAATATGTCATACGGTTCTTTTCCAATCTTGTCAATCGCCTCTCGTCCATTTTTAGCTATGTGTATGTTGGTATAACCAAGTTTAGAAAGCATTTCAGAGAGAACTTGAATATTTGAAAGAACATCTTCAACAATCAGGATTCGAGGGTTATTTTTTAAATTACCCATAGGGGTTGGTGATTCTGAAAGCAAGCAACTGGATATGTTATCCTTATCAAGTATTTTGATTAAAGTATGAATTAATTTCAGAGTCATTACAGGTTTTCGAATGACGAAATCGAATCCAATATCATCGTCAATACCAGAGAGAGCAATGATTGGAATCTCTGGCTCAACTTCTTGGATGCGACGAACAAATTCCTTCCCAGAAATATCAGACATCGTAACATCCATAATAACAGCAGAAAAATCATAGCGTTTCAAAATCTTGAGAGCCTCTGCTGAAGACGAGCAAATAATTGGTCGCATCTTGTAATCGAATAATGTTTCACCAAGAGAAATACGACTATCAATATTTTCATCAACTATTAAAATATTTTTCTTTTCCAAACATCCTATATTTTTTTCCAATTCTTTTTGAAATTCATCTGTAGATTCGTAAGAAATTGTAAAACTAAAAATGGTTCCTTTCCCAATTTCACTTTCAACTTTGATATACCCTTTTAGAAAGGTGACCAATTTTTTGCAAATTGCTAATCCAAGACCCGAACCATTTTCCTCTTTTACTTGAAAAAATGGTTCGAAAATACGAACAATATTTTTTTCCGAGATTCCAATGCCATTATCTTCCACTGAAATTTCAATCGTATTTCTTGAACTCAGATAGATACTCACTATTATTCTTCCTTCGACGGGAGTGAACTTGTTTGCATTCGTGATTAAGTTTACAAGTATTTGAATTAATTTACTCTTATCCGTGATAATATACGGTGGTAGTTCTTTATTTAGAACGTATCTTATACGCTGTTTTTTCTCCTTGATTCTCCACCCAATCGTGGCATTCACACCGTCCAAAGCCTCCCTCAATGAAAAATATTCCATATTGGAGGTCATGTTACCAGAAGACAGTTTTGAAAAATCAAAAATATCATTGATAAGAGCCATCAATTGTAAGTTGCACCTATTCATTGAATTCAAGTACAATTTCTGGGTGGTGTCCAACTTCGTATTCAACAATAATTGCGTGTATCCCACAATACCATTTAATGGTGTTCGAATTTCATGGGATAAATTGTATAGAAAACATTGACCTTGATTTTCCATTTATTTTTGGTAGATTTTATTTATTTATTCCAAACATCCGTGCCATTTCGTATTGCATTGACTTGTCAGTATAAGTGTTCAAGTCGACAGTCGGATTGTAAGCTTCAGTGCGAGGCTTCCTTTTCATCGTTCCTGTTCCTTGTATAACCACTTCAATATGGTTATATATTGGAATCTCTCCAACTGTTGTGAGTTTTGCAATATGGTCAGCTTCCTCAATCTCAATTGTTGAACCGAGAGGTTTGGGAATATTAAGATTGTTTATTTTTGCAAAGTCTACCCATTTCTCATAAATATGGTTTGACATGAGGGGCGTTGACGCAAACAAATCCTCATACGATTTGGAAACCCATTCAAGATAGCTTCCAGCATTCATTCTTTCATCTCGATGCAGTGAGAGCTGTCTTCGAATATTTGCTTCCAGAGAAGCATATTTCGCTGCGATTGCTTTGTGAGAACTTGTCTTTGTATCGAACTTTGAAAACTTGATAATAGTAGACAGCAATCCACTAAAGAATGAGAATACTGTTATTAATATGTTGAGGGTCTCGGAATTGGCATTCGTATTGTTTAAAATTCCTGTCACAGGTCCAATCACGATTAAAGTATAGATGAGCATATTGTATTTAGAAGAGGCTTCTTTCGCAGCGAAAATATTCATCCACTTGTACCCTTCACAAGATTCTCCAATATCCTTGATAACTTTTTCAACTGTTGGGCTCCAAACTGATGTCGTAGTATGAAATAACTCAGGTTCAATCTCTTTTTCATTCATTTAATATATACTTCATAATTTTATAAATCAGTTCGTGTGACCATATTAATTTTTTTCAACAAGTTTCTATTCTTTAATAAATGAGTGTCTCAAAATACTTTGGATATTTTTTAGCGGTGGTGTTGATTCTGATTTTAATTTGGGTTATTCACCGTCAAGTTAAAGAACATCACCTCCAAGATGATCCAATGCTGTACACACTAAAGGAAATTTTGAAACCTGTACATCCAGTCATAAGTCAATTGAAACTTTACAAGGGTGATAAATCATACACAATCAATAAGAGTAAGATTTTCCTATGCCTATATGATGAGAAAGGTGAATACTATAGTTTAAACATGTTAATCTACGTTCTTCTTCACGAAATTTCACACTTGCTGAATGAGCAAGATGTTGGACACACGGAAGCCTTCTACAAGAAATTTGACGAAATGCTTGACAAAGCTCACGAACTTGGAATTTATAATAAGGAAATTCCTGTTATTCAAAACTATTGTAATACATAAGTTACTTATTAATATTTCAGAATAATAAATGTATAATTCGAGTCAGAGTTTTAGTAAATTAAGTACAGACCGTCTTTACACAGTAACTCCGTCAGGATTAACTCTTTCTGCAATGGGGAAAAATAAAGATACAAGTTTACCCACATTGTATACGATAACATTATTAGCACCAACCGATGATGGCTTTACAGGAAGCTATGAAATGAGTTTACCAAATAATATTGGCTCGGATGAACAGATATTAACAACACTTGGAAATGGAGATACGATTTGGACTCACCAAACAATTCGGGAAGATTCGCATCGTAATATTTGGGGTGGCAGTGGAACAATTCAACCTACTGGTTATGACAACTTGGTTATTGGAGTTGCCGGAGGTGCATCTACAATTTCAGGAAATCAAAATATTGGAATTGGTAATTACATTTACGCTGACTTGACAAGTGGAAACGAAAATATCGCACATGGATATTTTTCTGGTAATACACTTGTCAGCGGAAATAGGAATATCTATATTGGTAATGTAAGCAGTGCGAGTAGCCCATCCGCATCAAATGAGATAGTTTTAGGGGCAAATACAACGGGACGAGGAACAGGAACTGTTCTTCTCGGGAATGCAACAACATCGGACGTTTACATCGGCTCAACGGGTACGAATCTAGTGTTAACTAGTACGAATTTAAGCATGACTAAAGTGAGAGCAAATCCAACAGGTGTGAGTTTCACACTCACATTACCTGTTTCAGGAGGTGAAATAAATCAAGTACTCTCATCAGGTGGAGCTGGAAATACCTATTGGGGAGATCTAGCAGATACCATATTATATAATGCAGGACCTAATGATTATACGATTTGGGGAGGTGGCACAGGTGTAACACAACCAACTAGTGTAACATCTATATATCGAAACATATACATTGCGAATGGTTCAATACTTAACGGTTCAACCGAATGTACAAGTAATATTGTTCTCGGTAATGATATACGTGTCAATGCAAATATTGCACGAAAAAATATTATATTAGGTTCAAATATTACTGGAATAAATGATATTGTTCAAAGTACAATAATAGGTTTGAATTCACGAATTAATGGAACAACCGATTCCGTACTTATCGGAAATAATCTTGATTCTGGAACTGAAACTTCTAATATTGTATGTATCGGAGTAAACAATATTGTTCCGAATAATAATTCAATTGGTGTTGGTGTCGGATGTACGACTTCAGGAACTGGTTCAATAAGTATAGGTTGGAACTCTACTTCAGATAATAACTCGATTTCAATCGGTGTTGGTTCTATTGCGACTTTAAGCAGATGTATTGCGATGGGATGGAGTTCTACAGCATCAGGAACCGGTTCTATTGCAATCGGTCCTAATTGCTCATCAATAGGACCAGCATCTGTTACAATTGGAAATACTTGTATAAGTGGAGGAGATATTTGTATCGCAATTGGAAATGGTGCTATATGTTTCGAGACAAGTGCAATTGCAATCGGAAATTCAGCACAATCAGAAGGTATAAATGCAATTGCACTTGGAACTTCAATACAATCATACGGATTGGGTACAATTGCAATTGGAAATTTAACACAATGCAATGGAACTGGAACTATCGCAATAGGTATTGGTTGTTCATCAATAGGAGCAAAATCTATAACACTTGGAAATACTTGCGTAGGCACGAGTGTCAATTGTATTGCGATTGGAACAGAAGCAACAGCAGGTGGTTCAAGATCTGTCGTACTTGGATATCAATCTTCAACGACGGTTGGTAGTATTAATGCAGTAGTTATTGGAAATACTTCAACTGGTATTGGAAGTGGTAGTATTATAATAGGTTCTGAATCTTCAACTACTCTTGGTAATACAATAGTTATTGGAAACGGAATTGCAGGAACACAGGCTTATGGTCTCTATATGACTCATAGAGTTGCTGCTGCAGGTGTAACTGCATCTTGGAACGCAGATAGCGAACTAGTTGAGAACACTTCTTCTCTTCGTTACAAACAAAATGTTCTCACCTTTGAAAGAGATAGTGAAATATTCAAACAGGTTCGTCCAGTGTGCTATAATCCAAAAGAGGGTTATGGAAATGTTGATGATGTATACATTGGAATGATAGCTGAAGAGCTTGATCCATTATATCCAGAATTCGTGTGTTATGACGAAGATCTTCGTCCAAAGAGTATTAGGTACGATATGTTTACAGCTGTACTCGTGCATGAAATGCAAAAAATGATGCAAAAAATACAAATCTTAAGTGACCGTGTAAGTGTACTCGAAAAATGAAAATGAAAATTTTGAATTATGAAGTGTTCTCCTGAACAGACTTCAAGTTTGATGGATGTTATTAGCGATACGAAGAACTACGTGGCTGGTTCAGTTCTCTTGATCTAGATGTTTTCTCATCTGATGAGAATCTTGTTACTCGCGTTGGAGAGATATTTACAGGATCAACAATTTCTAATGTCAAGTTTGGAGAATATACGCTTTGCGCTCCTCCAAGTCTTCAATACGAGGCTTTCACTGTAAAGAATATTGTTCTTCCTTCTGGTTTTACGATTCAGGTAATTTGTGGCAAATCCTGAATGTTATCGTGATATACATCGATATTTTGATATTGACATTTGCAATAAAACCTATGATGGAAAGGAAGTTTCGGCATGAGTGTTGAGAAAGGCACTCAGACCTTCAATATGGACCTGATGTTAATAATGTTCATTTTTCGAGTTTTGGTCGCGCAGTGAAATACATGAAGCGTGGATATAATCTTGGAAAGATCACGCTTGTTATCATTCAATTGGTGTTCTTACAGAATACTTATCCCTTGATTTTGTCTACTATTCAAATGTTCTTCAAACAATCTTTCCGCTGAAAGAGGTTCATGTTCCCTAAATATATTTATACAAAAATCGTATAAATAATTACAAGGTGTGAGGTCCAAGGGGTGCTTGTCTACGTTGCCAAGCTTCAGAATTAATCTTTCTCATTGTCATCGTAGTGATATCATCACGGAATTGTAACGAATCACGCATCCAACTATCTTGTACAAGAGCTCGGATATGAGGATTATGAACGTTTCCAAACTCACTTCCAGCTTGTACAGGTCCATAACTATCTGCATACGGAAGGTGATCAATCTTGCTTCGAACAATATAATTTGGCATTCGAATTGCATTAATATCATCATACATAAATCTCGGCTGTCCTGTAACCGGTTCAATGTATGAACGATAAGATGTACCATAACCGTAGAATCGTGGATCGTACACGTTATCAGATGTAGCCTTTTCTTCAATACTTGTTATCGGTTCTTCAATCGCTGGTTCAATAATACGCGGATCGTGTTGCAAAAAATGTAATCCTTTTTCATCACGGTGACACGTTACGGGCTCAAATTGCTGTTGGAATGAAATTCCAATGTTTGAATTGATCGGCTCGTTAACTTGATTTCTCGTGTAAACACCCGGTGTTACGATTTGGGTATGGAGATTTTGATTGTATTGTTTTAATGCAGAATCCTGTTCACAATTGCTAGCTGGATAGTTTGACGGTAAACCAGAATCGAATACCTGACTCGGATTGTATCCACAAGTCGTATTCACCCATCCAGATTGATTGGGTTGAACAGCATACTGTTTTCTATTTTGCTGTGTTGTTAATGGCGCATCAAACCTCTCTAGGCTCGGTGCATACACTACATTTTCAGCAGGAAGAGGTGATACGATACGACCTGATTCAAATCTCTCTAGGCTCGGTGCATACACTACATTTTCAGCAGGAAGAGGTGATACGATACGACCCCTGTTATAATTTTCAATGTTACCACCAACTACAGTTTCAATTTTCTGTTTTTGTTCTGGTACAAGTTTAGCATCATCACCAAGATATCCGCAGCATGTTGAAATCGCATATCCTGATGAATACATGTCTTCCTGCGCACTTGCTTTATTCACATAGGAGTTGTTTACCAGATTATTATCTCTCCAATATTCAAGATCCCACGATGGAGGAGCAACAACAGGAGGTTTTAAAGTGTTTGGATTCGCGTGATAAGTTCCACCAAACTCACCCGTCGACAAACGCTGATTCATCCCGACCGAAAATTGAGGATGCTGATCAATATTAATTTCGTCATTACAAAAGGGTAATATTTCATCAGTATGAACGATAGTTTGAACACGATTCCCGACAACTTTACTCGTCGAAAACTGACTCGCATTGACAGGTGGACCGAGTTGCGTTCTGCTCACGAATTTTGAAGTTGGGGGTGTATAGTATTCAATTGTAAAATTCTCAGTTCTTTTTTTCATTGCACTTCTTTGTATATAGTAAATAATAATAATAAATAGCAGTGAAATAATAATGAATTCAATGCTATATTTAAATTCGAATAAGAGCATTATCACATAGATTATGAATATCAGTCTTGAAATCGAATTCAGTTGTTCTTCCGTGCTCATATTGGACAGCGGTATTATTTGAACAGATGAAAAAAGTGAACCAAAATTTTCAATCCAAAATGTGTCATCCATTTATTATAAAAATGAAAAATATATTTACATTAACCTTGTTGTAAAATGAGTAAGAAAAATTTAGAACGATACGTATTTTCCCTTGTCGGTATCAATCTTGAACGAGTGAACCAAAAATATGGGATCGGAGTCTCAACTTTCTCCAACACAGAAGAGATGCCTCAAAACACGACGAAAATTGACGATTTAGAAAAGCCGAAAAAGGTATTCGAGACAATATCATTTTTAGACGAATCGAAAAGGATGCGGAAATGCAATGTATCAATGGTTGATTTGAATCCCAGAAATCCTGCTTGCAAAGGAGGTTACAAGTGTTACTGGTGTAGGAACATGGTTCCGCAGAATGTATTCCCAATTGGCATACCTGTTCGTTACATTCCAAACAAGGCTATTAAGAAATACCACTCAGAAATCACCAAAGATATTTATACGATCAGCGAGCCGATAACACTAAATAAATCTAAAATTCTCAAGGAAAGAGACGATCCTCGTATCAAAATCGAGCCGAATAATTCCTATCTTACAGATGGGGTTGTCTGTTCATTTAACTGCATGATATCCTTTATTAATGACAATAAGTCGGATCCGTTATATGAGGAATCTGAATTCCTCGCCCTTCAACTTTACGAAGAACTGCATGACCAAAAGACGGAAATAATCCCAGCTCCTCATTGGAGAACTCTTAGCGAACATGGAGGTCATCTCACAATTGAAAAATTCCGTGACACATTCAACAAAATCGAATATGTAGATTATGGGATAATCTCTTCTCGTTCTATTGGAAGACTCTACGAAAGTCGGATGAAATTATAAATTGAAATTTTTTTCAGAATCTTGAAAAAAATCAATGTGTATCATCTGTGATAATGAATATGATGTTGAAATAATACATCTCAATTGTGAATCTTGCCTAAATCTCACTTCCATTCCGGATACTCTTGTTAATGTAACACATCTCAATTGCTCGAAGTGTCCAAATCTCACTTCCATTCCGAATACTCTTATTAATATAGACTATCTCAATTGTTCAGAATGTCCAAAAATCACTTCAATTCCTTCCACCCTTGTTAATGTAGTTACTCTCTGTTGTTGGGTTTGTCCGAATCTCACTTCCATTCCTGACACATTTGTTAATCTGCTATCGCTTAATTTTTCCTATTGTTCAAATATAACTTCCATTCCAAATACATTTGTCAAACTAACAGATCTCTATTGTTACGACTGTCCAAAATTCGCATCCATTCCTGATACTTTTGTGAAACTCCACTATCTGGAATGTAATTATTGTCCAAAACTCACATCCATTCCAGACACCATTGATGATTTGATTGAACTCAATTGTTCACATTGTCCGAATCTCATTTCAATTCCAGTTATAGACTGTTATGAATTTAATTGTTCATATTGCCCTTGGTTGAATTCATGTCTTAATCGTGACTATAAGGAAAACGTGGAGAAGTTCAAGAAAGATTATGATTCGCTTTTTTCATCTTCTCTTTCTCCTTTCCTGATTCAGAAGATTGTGAAGTTTCTCATTCCTGTCCAAATCTAAATTGAAATTTTTTTCAAGATTCTGAAAAAAAAGTAATGTGTATTATCTGCGATAACAATCACGATCCTGAAATGATCAAACTCATTTGTTCGAATTGTCCAAATCTGACTTCAATCCCAGACACCCTTGTTAATCTTGTAATTTTGTATTGCTGGAATTGTCCAAATATGAGTTCAATCCCAGACACCCTTGTTAATCTGACAGAACTCTATTGTTATAACTGTCCAAAAATCACTTCCATTCCAGACACCCTTGTGAATCTGACAGATCTCAATTGTTCGAATTGTCTCGAACTCACTTCGATACCAGTAGAAATGAGTAAAATCACGCATCTCTATTGTTATAATTGTCCAAAACTCACTTCACTTCCAGATACATTGTATAACTTGACACTTCTCAATTGTTCCGATTGTCAAAAACTCACTTCCATTCCAAACAGTATTATCAACCTAACGCGTCTCTATTGTTGGAATTGTCCAAAGATCACTTCCATTCCATCTACTCCTGTGAATCTGATACATCTTATTTGCTGTTATTGTCCAAGAATCACTTTCATTCCAGAAATGCTTGTTGAACTGACAAACCTCTATTGTTCTCATTGTCCAAATCTTATTTCGATTCCAATTTCAATGAATATCATTCATTTTGAATTCGATAATTGTCCTTGGTTGAATTCAATTCACAATCCTGACTACGAAGGCAATGTGAAGAAGTTTAAGGAAGACTATGATTCGCTGTTTTCAACTTCTCTTTCTCCTTTCCTTGTTCGTAAGATTGTGAAGTTTCTAGTTCCAATCAAAATAAATTGAATTTTTTTTCAAGAATCTTGAAAAATCAAAATGTGCATCATTTGTAGAGATGATTATGACCCTGAAACTTTGACAGAACTTGATTGTACTGGTTGTTACCTCACTTCCCTTCCTGATACTCTTGTGAATCTAACAGAACTTAGATGTTCTTATTGTCCAAATCTCACTTCCATTCCAGATACTCTTGTGAATTTAACAAAACTCTACTGTGATAATTGTTTAAAAATCACTATCAACACCAACCTTATTAATCTAACACATCTCTATTGTTGGGGTTGTCCAGAAATTACTTCTATCCCAGATACGCTTGTTAATCTAAAAGTTCTTAATTATTTCTATTGTTCAGAACTTACTTTCATTCCAGATACTCTTGTTAATCTAACATATCTCATTTGTTCTTATTGTCCGAAACTTACTTCCATCCCAAATACCCTTGTGAATCTGACATATCTTGATTGTGAAAAATGTCCAAATCTCACTTTCATTCCAGATACCTTTGTGAATCTAACAGAACTTAGATGTTCTTATTGTCCAAATCTCACTTTCATTCCGGATACGTTTGTCAATCTTACAAGACTTGATTGTAGGTATTGTCGGGATATCACTTATATCCCAGATACGTTTGTCAATCTGACAAGTCTCTATTGTCATCATTGCCCAAGAATCGTTTCTGTTCCAGATACCCTTGTTAAACTGACAAGTCTTGATTGCCATTGTTGTAAAAGAATCGTTTCTATTCCAGATGATACCCTTGTGAATCTGAAATACTTCGACTTTTACAAGTGTCCTTGGTTAAATTCGCATCACAATCCTGAATACGAGAAAAACGTAAAGAAGTTTAAGGAAGACTATGATTCTCTTCTTTCATTTTCCTTTTCTCCATTTCTAACTCAAAAAATTGTAAAGTATCTTGCATCAATCGAAATCTAAATTGAATTTTTTTTCAGGAATCTTGAAAAAAATAATTATGTGTATCATCTGTAGAAATGAATACGATCCTGAAATGATGAATCTTGATTGTTCCTTTTGTCCAAATCTCACTTCCATCCCAAACACCCTTGTGAATCTGACATTACTCTGGTGTACCTCTTGTCCAAAACTCACTTCCATCCCAAACACCCTTGTGAATCTTACAGAACTTGTTTGTAGAAGTTGTCCAAAACTCACTGTCATTCCAGATACCCTTGTTAATCTCGTAACAATTGATTGTTACAATTGTCCAAAACTCACTTTCATTCCAGATACGTTTGTGAATCTGATGAAACTTCTTTGCGCGTTTTGCACAAAGATCACTTCGATTCCAGATACTCTATTAAATCTAACATTTATTAATTGTTTTGATTGTCAGAAACTTACTTCCATCCCAGATACCCTTGTAAATCTTACATATCTTGATTGTTCCGATTGTCCAAAACTCACTTCCATCCCATATACCAAATTAGAATATATCTATTGCAACAATTGCCCTTGGATGAACTCGCCTCATAATCCGGACTATGAGAAGAACGTGGAGAAGTTCAAGGAAGACTACAATTCTCTTCTTTCAAATCCTCTGATTTCTCCCTTTCTATCTCAAAAAGTTGTGAAGTATTTATTTCCTTGCGAGATACCAGTTTTTCAGAACAAAGTAGCTGAACATGAAGAGAAGGCATTTCAAAATTAAAAGCATATAAGGAGATGATTCTGCGGATGGTACGAATCGAATGATAAGGCTGTCGAGCTGACTAAATGAAAAAATTATAAATAAGATTCCAACTATAAGTACATCCTTGCTATTCGATAGAAATTTATTCACAGCTCCTTGTTTTTCTCGAAAAAGAGTATCGAGAATCTGAATTTCTGTATGTGAAGGTGCAAGCTGATCTATGGGTAGTCCATCAATGCTGTCTCCGATCGTATCATAAGAAACTTGGCTAGACATTTTTCTTCTTCTAAATATCATTTTAAGT
>Ga0163154_10006561_pt1 | contig 14198 bp, 18 predicted proteins | sample OliLakLV19MP9P1_FD_148649 | JGI IMG/M metagenome (GOLD analysis project Ga0163154, IMG submission 148649) | Freshwater microbial mat bacterial communities from Lake Vanda, McMurdo Dry Valleys, Antarctica - Oligotrophic Lake LV.19.MP9.P1 | ecosystem: Environmental > Aquatic > Freshwater > Lake >... | reverse complement strand
ATTTAATTCATCTTAATTATTCATCTGACGTTTAATCTAAATAACGATCTGAATAACTAAACTGCTTCAAGATCTTTCTCACCCGTACGAATACGAATGATCTGCTCCACGGGCGTAATGAAAATTTTACCGTCTCCAATTTCACCAGTACGGGCGGCAGCAATAACTTTTTCTACAACCATATCAACTTGATCGTCTTCGACCACAATTTCAACTTTGAGCTTTTGCAGAAACTCTACAGTATATTCCGAGCCACGATAGCGTTCAGTTTGCCCCTTTTGACGACCAAATCCACGTACTTCAGATACGGTCATACCAACTACTCCAGCATTAACTAGAGCGATCTTTACCTCGTCAAGCTTAAAAGGACGAATAATTGCCTCAACCTTCTTCAAATTAACCCCTCCATGATCTTTATATATTTATTGTTCAATCAAAAATCGAACATTTATAACCTAAATTACTATTTATAAAAAATAGTTTTTGTTCGTTATGAGCTAAAGTTTTAAGACTTTTTATCTTAATCAACACAAGCATTATTGCAGATATTACTACCGTACAAACAATATCCCAACCTAGCTGCTACTCCCTTCCTAGTTAAAGATTAGTCCTTTTGGGGACTGCGCCCACCACGAAGAGGCTTTGCCCCTTGACCCCATTTCAGCTGTGTACATTTCTACGATGGGAAGGGAGTATCCAACTCTTAATAGTATAGTTTCGCTTGTATTCGGATATTTAGTTTAAGATTTGAGACTAAAAATCTATCTGAAAATCATCTGAAAATCTTAAATTATATGTTGAGAGTGATTATATTAATTGGGATTCCTGCCAGTGGAAAGTCTAGCTTGACCAACAACTTAATCTATAGCTATTCCACTCCTATTACAGTTATTTCTCCAGACTTAATCAGGGCGCAACTCTATGGTTTACCGACAATTCAAGGAAATTGGCAAGAAGTTTACGAACAAATCAAATTCCAGTTTCAGCAATCATATCAATCACAGGAATCGGTAATTTATGATGCTACTAATTGCCAAGCTCAATATCGTCAAGAAATTATTACACTCGTCAAACAGATCGGATTTAATTCAGTTACAGGAATTTGGTTAAACGTACCGTTATGGATTTGCCTAGAGCGTAACGAACGCCGAAGTAACCCCGTACCTGAAACCGTGATTTTAGAAATGTATAAATCTTTAACGCAGCGATCGCCAAGTTTGAGTGAAGGCTTTGACTATTTGATGATTAAAGATGAAAGTGGTTTGGAGGATTCTTTACTATGAAACCTTTAATAGCTCGACATCAAAAATCAAAGTCGCATTAGGCGGAATAACGCTGCCCGCACCTTTAGAACCATAGCCCAATTCGGGAGGAATAGTTAAAATACGGCGACCACCAACTTTCATTGTCGCTAGTCCTTCATCCCAGCCTTTAATTACTTGTCCCACGCCTAGATCGAAGTCAAACGGACGATTGCGATCGCGGGAGCTATCAAATTTAGAACCATCCTGCAAAGTGCCAATATAGTGAACTGTAACTTTATTCCCTTTTTGTGGAGTTGCGCCAGTGCCTACGGTAATTTCCTTGTATTTGAGTCCAGAAGGGGTAGTAATGGTTTCAGAATTAGCTGCAGGATTAGTTGGAGTCATAGAAATTTGTACATTTTGAATAGAAGATTGAATAGGAGAGGCGATCGCTTGGGCAGTGGAATTGGTATTAAATTGAGCTATTACCAAGACCAAAACAGCCACAACAGTGATGCTAAAGCTGATGAGGATTTCTTTCATAAAATAATTTTTTGTAAGTTGGAAAATTTTGCTAATGTTCGTAATCTTTTTAACACCTTGTCAAATATTAACGCAATCCTGTCACCACTAGAAAAAATTCAAATTAGCTAATTCAAATCAATTAATTCAATAATTTCGTGAGTTTTCGATCGTCTGGTAAGATTAACTACAGATTAACAAAACATTACGAAATTTTATGCTTGCCACAGAAACACTTAAGCCGCAGTTTAGTAGTTCTTCTATGGGTTGTGTTTTAGTTGTAGAGGACGAGACAATAATTCGCGAAATGGTGGTATTGTCTCTCAAAAGTGAAGGCTATGAAGTTTTGGTGGCGGAAGATGGTTATACGGCTTTAAGCATTGCTCACAAGTCAACGGATATTTTGGATTTGATTGTTTTAGATGTCATGCTTCCGTACATCAATGGGCTTGATTTTTGTCGGATGATTCGGCATGAAGGTAACGGTGTACCTGTGTTGATGCTAAGTGCAAAGGGTAATGAGTCCGATCGCGTAATTGGTTTGGAAGTTGGAGCTGATGACTATTTACCTAAGCCTTTTGGGATGAGAGAGCTAGTTGCTAGATGTCATGCCCTCGTCCGTCGCAAACATCAAAGTTATCAAACCCAAGGCTCGGCTCTAAGATTTGCGGATATAACTATGTTTCCCCAAGAGTGTCGGGTGATGGTACGAGGCGAAGAGGTAAGTTTGGCACCTAAGGAATTTCGGATTTTAGAATTATTTATGAGTCACCCTCGCCGAGTGTGGTCGCGGGAGCAACTTTTAGAAAAGATTTGGGGAGCGGATTTTATCGGTGATAGTAAAACCGTAGACGTACATATTCGCTGGTTGCGCGAAAAACTAGAATCCGATCCTAGCATTCCTAAATATCTCGTGACGGTTAGGGGCTTTGGCTATCGTTTGGGCTAGGTTTTAGGTTGCCTTCTTCAAATTACTTTTCAAATTACTTCTCAAATTACTTTTCTATGAGAATGCCATAGAGATCGGGGCGGCGATCGCGAAAGAATCCAAAAGCAGCACGATTGCGGCAAATCTCGGTCAAATTAAAGCTGGCAGTAATAACTCCAGAGTTTTGACGATCCAGTTCTGCAACTTTATCACCGCGATGATTGGCAATAAAAGAATGCCCGTAAAAAGTTTGATTACCTTCAGTCCCGATCCGATTGGCGGCAACTACAGGAATTACATTACTAACCGCATGACCGATCATTGCTCTCTGCCACGGGTCTTTGGTATTTAGATTGGGTTCTTCGGGTTCGGAGCCGATCGCCGTGGGATAAAGCAATACATCCGCTCCCATTAATACCATTGCCCTAGCGCATTCTGGAAACCACTGATCCCAACAGATGCCAACTCCGAGATTGCCAAATTTAGTTTTCCACACTTTAAACCCAGTATTGCCCGCTCGAAAGTAGAATTTTTCTTCGTAGCCAGGTCCGTCGGGAATATGACTTTTGCGATAAATCCCTAAAATTTCACCATCAGCATCGATCATTGCCAAACTGTTGTAGTAGATCTGTCCAGATTTTTCAAAGAAAGATAAAGGAATTGCCACATTTAATTTTTTTGCCAAAACTCGAAAATGGGCGATCGCTGGACTTCGATCTACCTCATGAGCCCAATCAAAAAAAATATCTTTCTCCTCGCGACAAAAATAACTGCCTTCAAATAACTCTGGCGGTAAAATTACTTGTGCGCCTTGATTTGCCGCCTCGATTACTAAATCCGCAACCCGCGCAATATTAGTCTTAAGATCGTCATTTAAAGAGCATTGAATCGCAGCGATCGCTATGGTTCGATCTGGCATATTATTTTTATATTTTAGTTTTAGATAAAAGTTAGATAAAAGTTAGATAAAAGTTTAAATAGGAGTTAAGTTACCCGCCGACATCTGCCACGCGCGATCGCAAATATGTCTGAGTTCATCGGGTTCGTGGGTGACGACCAAAACCGTCCAGTTTTCCTTAAGCTTTGCCAGTAAAGAAATTAACTGTTTTCGCATCGACCAATCTAGTCCTGCCGTGGGTTCATCTAAAAGTAATAAATAGGGTTGACGAATTAATTGCACTGCCAAAGCTAAACGCCGTTGTTGCCCACCACTCAAAGACTGAGGAGAAGCATTTAAGCTTAAGGAATTTAAACCTACTGATTCTAAGGCATGGTCAATGCGATCGCTATCGAGATTTATATGTCCTAAGCGCAACTCTTCTAAAATAGTGGTACCACAAAAATGGCGTTCGGGAAACTGAAACACCAACCCGCTTAATTGTTCTAGCTCCTCGGCTCCTAACTTTTGACTGCGCCACAATACTGACCCACTATTCCACTCCACAAAGCCCGCCAAGACTTCTAATAAAGTACTTTTACCCGAACCACTAGCACCAATAACCAAGCCCATCTCTTGATGAGCGAGTTCTAGGGAAATATTTTTTAATATTGGCTCTACTGTGGCGGGCGGATGATATGAAAGATCTTGGATTAGGAGCATAATAGTCTGATGAATTTATAATTGACTTATTTGAGAGTTATTATTCAGAACTAACAGAAAAATTACTTTGATCTAGGTGTTACTTTAGCCTAAGCCATTTCGTCTAACACTTTCGGCAATGTCTATACTTTATTTGTACCTTGACAGAATTGCTAAAAATTACCCAAGTTTTTAAATCAAGTTTTCTTAATAAATTTTTTTAATAAATACTTACCTACACATTCAGCCTACCAGTAATCTTACAAGTGCCATGAATTCGCCCAAACATCAATCTTTCAAGCTCACAATTAAGTCTGTTCACATATTTAGCCCGATCGCTTTAACCTTAACTCTAATAGCAACAACAATCTTAGGAGTTAATTTAATAGATCCAGCAGTAGATCCAGCATGGGCGGGCGATCCATTTCGTACCAGCAACCCCAAGGCGATCGGGAAGGAAGCAAAAAAAGCCTTTGAACTCATGTTTAAAGATGGCAACTATCCCGCCGCTGCAAAACAAGTTGATAAAGCCCTTCGCACTGAGGCAAACGATCCCCTCGTTCATGGCATGAAAGCCTCCCTTGCATATTTAGAGCAAGATTATTCGGGAATGCAGCTTTACGCGATCAAAACTAGAACGGCGGCAGAAAAACTCATGGCTACCGATAAATTGCGCGGACATACCTATATGGCGGTCGGTTACTTGATCGAGGCGGGTTATGTAGTCAGAACCGATGGCATTGTTAGTGGTGCGCCTAAAGCGTTAGGTTTAGTGCAAAAACTGTTTGATGAAATTAAACTTGCTCAAGCGATCGCTTCTAACGATCCAGAACTTAATTTAATCAAAGGCTACATGGATATGCTAATTGCCACGGTTTTGCCTAATTCTGATACGGAAAATGCCCTTTTAAGTTTGCGTTCCTCTGCACCCGAATATCTTAAATGGCGCGGAATTGCGATCGGTTATCGGGATGCCAAAAATAGCGATCGGGCATTGGTGGCAATTAATAAAGCGATCGAAGCGGCTCCTCAAAACCCCGAATTATTTTACTTAAAAGGACAAATTCTCTGGCAACGTAACGACCTAGAGGCAGCTAAAAAACAATATCGAGCGGCGATCGCCAAACGCAATCAGTTACCTCAAGATTTGGTCAAGCAAATTAATAGCGAATGTACGGGGATTACAGGCTCAAACTGTATCTAATATTTTTGGCAGTCTCTCTAAGTAATAGCTGGAATAACTGGGAGATCTACTCAGAAATTCCAGAAATGAAATCTCAATTTAAGCTTTGCCCAAAAATAGCGAACCAGAGCGATCTCTTAATGTCAAAAATTAATATGCCTCATAGTTAAACTCCCAGATATCAGGAAAATCAAATCCTTGTGGTTTATATTCTTTCCGTGCATATTTTAAGGCAATGATCCAGGCAGCATTGAAATGTCGATCCCAATAGCTTTTGAGACTTGGTTAATTATTGAGCAATACCTCAATCTGCGATCGCTGCTCTCTAATCGTATTTTCCCACCCGTTGAAGTAGTCCTGGCATATTTACATAGAGTCGCTTTAGTAAATGAGAAAGCAAGGTTGTAAGACGACTTTCTAGTTCCTTTCTTGGCGATCGCCCCAAGTCTTCAATCTCCTCTATTAAGTTTTCAATGTCTAAATGCTCAAAGTCCCTAGCTTTTAATTTGGCTACGGTTTCCAAAGTCCAAAGGAGGAAATCAGATTCATATAGAGATTTTTTGGTAACTATCTGAGTCATGGATTTATAACTCCTTTGTTGACTATTTAGATAAAGTTAGACAAAGCGATCGCCTAAAAGTAACTAGACAAATTCGGCTTCAATTTGTGTGGGCTGCGGTTGCGGATTAAACTCAAAGAGCGAATAGACAACATTTCGGCGAATATCTGTCAGCATATCGAGGAATAGCTCGTACCCTTCGCTTTTGTATTCAATTAACGGGTCTTTTTGTCCATAGCCTCTTAAACCTACCGATTCCCGTAGGCTTTCCATTGCCTGTAGGTGTTCCCGCCAGAGCGTATCAATTTGTTGCAAAATGAAGAATCTTTCGGCTTGACGCATTAATCCCACTTGAAAACCATCCACTTGTTGCTCTTTAATTTCGTAGGCACGGCGGACTTCTTCGCGTAAAAATGCTTGGATTTCGGGCATAAACATTTCGTTAAGATGTTCTACTTCCAAATCTTGAAGCAGATTAATAAATTCCTTTACCTTCTTAACTACGCTGGCTAAGTCCCATTCTTCAGACGGTAAGTCGGGGTTGACGTAAGCCTTGACAATATCATCCATCGTCATTTCCGCATATTCAATCACGCGATTGCGTAAATCTTGTCCATCTAATACTCTAAATCTTTCGGAATAGATCGCTCTTCTTTGATTATTTAGAACTTCATCATACTCAAATACCTGTTTGCGGGTATCGTAATAAAAAGTTTCGACTTTCTTCTGCGCGCCTTCTAAACTCCGAGTTAATAAACCCGAACTAATCGGCATATCTTCTTCAACTCTAAAAGCATTCATCATTGCTGCCACGCGATCGCCTGCAAAGATTCGCATTAAATTATCTTCTAAGCTCAAAAAGAAGCGAGTGGAACCCGGATCTCCCTGTCTGCCGCAACGTCCGCGCAACTGGTTATCAATCCGCCGCGATTCATGCCGTTCGGTGCCAATTACGTGCAGACCATTCAAGCCTGTAACTAAATCGTGCTCTGTAGTAGTGTAGGCTTCGTACTCTTGCTTGATGGCAATATAAGCATCTCTAAGTTTTTGAATAACGAGATTATCGGTTGGGGCTTTTTCCGATGCCACTGCTAACATATCTTCAGCTTCTAATTCGGGTAAGCTTTGCGCTCCTAATATTGCTATGGCATAATCTACAGCATTCTTCAGCAGTGACTTGGAATTTTCGGATAAGTCCGCAGGAAAAATGCTAGGGGTAGCTTTCCATGTTTTTAGTTTTTTCGTAGAACCAAAGCCCTGTCCACTGTTTGGGCTATTCGGAAAAAGCATCTGCCCCATTAAATCATCATTATCAGTGCGGACAATTTTGGGCATAAAGAACTCTCTCACTTTCAGACGTGCCATATAATCCACGTTACCACCAAGAATAATATCAGTTCCTCTACCTGCCATATTTGTGGCGATCGTGACTGCACCTTTGCGTCCTGCTTGGGCAATAATTTCCGATTCTCTTTCGACATTCTCTGGTTTGGCGTTCAATAAATTATGGGGGATTTCCTGCTCTAATAAGAGCCGAGATATGACTTCCGATTTTTCTACACTGGTAGTTCCCACAAGCACAGGTCGCCCTGATTCGTGCATTTCTTGGCATTCGATCGCCACTGCCCGCCATTTTGCTACTTCGGTTTTATAGACCACATCGGATAAATCTTTTCTACCACTGACGCGATTTGTGGGCATAGTTGTAACTTCGAGCTTATAGATTTTACCAAACTCTGCCTCTTCGGTTCTCGCCGTACCAGTCATCCCTGCTAGTTTGGGATAAAGTAAAAAGAAGTTTTGGTAGGTAATAGAAGCTAGGGTTTGGGTTTCGTTTTCAATTGTCACCTTCTCTTTAGCCTCGATCGCTTGATGCAAACCATCACTCCACCGTCTACCGGGCATCACTCGACCAGTAAACTCATCCACAATTATGGCTTGATCGTCTCGAATCATATAATTAACATCTTTCAAGAATAATTCTTTGGCTTTGAGTGCGTTAAATACATAGTGTGCCCAAGGATCTTGTTGGTCGAATAGGTCAGTTACACCCAATAGATTCTCAGCTTCTTCAAAACCTTCATCCGTCAGAATTACCGTACGCTGCTTTTCATCAACTTCGTAATGTTTTTCTTTTTCTAACTTCCAACCAATTTCCGAAGCTCCTAAGTATTTTTCCGTAGGACGTTCTAATTGCCCAGAGATAATCAAAGGCGTGCGCGCTTCGTCAATTAAAACCGAATCCACTTCGTCAATAATGCAATAGTGAAAAGGGCGTTGCACTACATCTTCAATTGAAGTTGCCATGTTATCGCGCAGATAGTCAAAACCTAGTTCGCTATTGGTCGTATAAGTTATATCACAGGCATAATTACGCTGACGTTCGGAAGGCTCCATTCCCTGTTGGACGATGCCCACACTCAAACCCAAAAACCTGTGGACCTGTCCCATCCACTCGGCATCACGACGGGCTAGATAATCATTGACCGTGACAATATGTACGCCTTTACCAGTGAGCGCGTTTAGATAGCTAGGCAATGTCGATACAAGAGTTTTGCCCTCCCCAGTTTTCATCTCGGCAATCTGCCCTTTGTGCAATACCATCCCGCCCAACATCTGTACGTCATAATGGCGTAGCCCTAAAACTCTAACGGCCGCCTCTCGCACGACCGCAAAAGCTTCTGGGAGAATGTCGTCAAAATCCTCATCTTTTTCGAGACGCTGCTTAAATTCTGTAGTTTTATTCCGCAAGTCATCGTCACTTAGGGCTTTAATCTCATTTTCTAAGGAATTAATTAAGGCTAGATCTGGACGAAATTTATCCAGCTTGCGTTTATTTGGATCGCCAATTAGAGATTTAAGATTGAACATGACTAAAAATGGATATGGGAAATAAAGACTAAATATATACCCTATAGTACCCGACAAGTCTGCAACCCTAATAAAAATTGCCCGTCCATACCTTACAAAGTCTGTTTAGAGTCCTGACAAATAAAGGTTTAAGCTCCTAAGCCACGGCAAACCCAGTATACTGCCTTACTTGGGGCTCATGAAAACCCAACACAATATCTGATTTAGGAATGCCCGCTTCTACCAGATCGTTGGTTACGCCATATTCGATGCCATCCCCCATATTAGTTGATTGATAATTTCTACGTGAATTAGACAGCCATGAACCATTTTTTTCAACCTACCGAAATAATAATGTATCGATCGGTTTTAAGGTCGAATGCAGCTTTATTTTTGGCATCGATGTTTGCATAATCCATATCAATATATTGACTTAAAACGTTTAAAATAATTTGACGATAACTTTCTAATTTATCCATCGTACAATTAGATCTTGAACGGAATTAAAAATTAGCAGATTGAAGATATTTTTATCTAATTAGGACTTACGCAGCGTAAAAAGAAAACCTATATTTAAAGTAGGTTTGGGGCACAGCCCCAATCGAGGGCTTCGCCCTCAAACTCCCTCACACTAAGTTTCTATAACTTTAAGTGCGTAAGTCCTAATAATCCTAATAATAAGAGTTTACCAACAGGCTCTTCAAATAACTCATTAAAAACTGAGTCTCTAACTGCCAAACACAATTTTCGTTGTGGCTCAATTTCTTCTAAGACATTTTAATACAGAATATATTGACCGATAGCATTTTTGAGATCCTCAATTTCTGATGCTCCCACAAAACTTTCGATCTCTACTGCAATTTTTTGTCCTTACTTTTCTGCTGCCAAAAACTTCTCTGCACCCAAATCTACAAAGATATCCTTTTTGCCGATTTTTAATGAAAGCGGATCGTGAGTAATTGTCCAGCCATCATAAATTAATGAGTTTTTACAAGAGTTATGATCAAGAGTCATCATAAATATCCTTGGCTGGCATAATCTAATCTCTACTACTTTCAATTTCTAGTATGGATTTTTCTTGGGCGATCGCCGCTTCCATTTGCTCTAATATTGCTTCTTCTTGAATTATAAATTCAGATTCCTCTATTTCACCTAGATCGAACTGAACTTGGAGCTTAGTTAATTTCTTTTGTAAATTTTCTCGATCCTCTAATTCGGCGATCGCCCGTTCATGTACTTGCTCGGCAACCCAGATAAGGCTATCTAGGGGAAATGTCAGAAGTTGGAGAATCATGAGGTTTATTTATCCAGTTTTTAGAGCTTGCTCATTATTAATCATACTTTGACTTGATTGGCTTCGCAGTTATGACATAGCCCAAAAAATTCGAGAGTGTGATACTGAATTCTGAAGTTGTAGCTTTGCTCTAGGCTGGTATTGAGGTTGTGGAGGGGACAGCTATCAATTTGGATTAAAGCTTTACAGTTTAGACAATTTAGATGATGGCGATCGCTGGGCATTAGACTATATATTGCTTCGCCATTGGGGAGAGTAATGCCTTTAATCAAGCCTTGGGTTTTTAGAGCTTCGAGCGATCTATACACCGTTGCTAAACCAATATTTTGTTCTTGATGCCTTAATTGAGCGTAGATATCTTGGGCGGAAATAGCTTGGCTGAGTTGTTGGAGTAATTTTAATACTCTTTGTTGGCTGCGAGTGAGCTTCATAAAACTGAAATTTGCTTGATGTGTACCTCTTAATCTATATCTTAAGTTACTATTTTTAATAAACCATAGATTAGGGACTTGGGTTTAAATAAGATACCGTTCAATAGGGATCACAGTAATATCCCACTTGGGTAATGTTTGAGAAGCAATCCAAAACAGCAATTCCAAATTCAAAAAGTAGCAAACCATACAAAACAACGAGTCAAAAATTAGTATGAATTGATGGGCGTTGGTGTTCCATCAAGCATAAAGCCGATTAAGTGGTTGCTGCTCTGGATTGGGACGACCTCTTCGCAAATAATGAGGTTGGGATACAATCTGCAATTCATTGAGCTTGTGATATTTAAGAGTTTTCTCAAATTCGACAACTGTACTGAGAGCATCCGCTTCACAGGCAAAGCTTTTATTCATTAAGCTTTTAAGTGCTTTCTCTTTCTCATTTAGTGCTTTTTTGACTCTTTTTGCTACCGTTTTCAAATCTGCTTCCATGCGCTGAAGACTCTCAACTACTACCCATTGCTGCTTGATTTCAGCATAAGTGCTACAGACAACGCAAAAACGATAGCCTTTTTTGTCATATTGTTCGCTAAATTGTTCAGGTGACAAGTTTTCTATTAGTTCCTGTGCTGCTTTTATGGTTGTCGGTACTCGGCTAATCCATTCCATGCTATTCCCAAATTCTTGTAGATTTGCTTCGCTATAAAATGCTGCATCCATGACATATAATTCTGGTTGCTCTCCTTCCCATTCTGCCCGAAATGCTTTGATTACTTCTGGAAATACGCTCTGGTTTCTTTTATTTCCATCTCCTACATTCATATACAATGGAATTCCTTCGCTGGTCATTAAATGCCATGTAAATTGCTTTAGGATGGTCTCGTGAATATCCTTCTGTAATTGCGATCGCCACTGATTCCCCTGATTCGACTATACTTTCCTCTCTTCCTTCTCCTTCTTTTTTGTTTCATACTTCCCATGGACGGCGATGCTTGTACCATCTAGATGAGCATGATTTGTGCTTATCCCAAATTTCTTTGTCATCTCTGACGCGATCTTTACGAACATTAACGTGATTCTATATTTGTACACTATATTCGTACAACTGATCCATTACTCTTCCCAGTCGGCTTTCGTTGAGATGTTCTGCTGCTACTCCTGTTCCAATTAGATGCTCTGTCGCTTTTCCTGCAAAAAATTCACTGAACAAATATAGGGGTGATGTCAAGTACGATCCTATTGAAAAATAATTTCTATGTGATCTTTGCAGTTTCTAGTTTTTCCTTTCTTTCGCTGTAGCGATCGCAAAGATAATCGACTTGAGTTCTTAAAATCATAGTAAATTTATAGAGTTCTTCCATCACATCTACCACGCGATCGCGATAAGCAGAATCTCTCATGGTGCCATCTTCATTAAATTCCTGATAAGCCTTTGCCACCGAAGATTGATTGGGAATCGTAAACATTCGCATCCATCGCCCTAAGATTCGCATAGTATTCAACGCATTAAAAGATTGAGAACCTCCGCTTACTTGCATTAGAGCTAAAGTTCTGCCTTGAGTTGGTCGCACAGATCCCATAGTTAGAGGAATCCAATCAATCTGGTTTTTAAGAATGCCTGTGATATTGCCATGCATTTCGGGACTAGTCCAAACTTGTGCTTCCGACCAAATACTCAATTCTCTCAACTCTTGGACTTTAGGATGAGAATCAGGAACACTACCATAGATCGGAAGCTCTAAGGGATCGAAGAATTTAATCTCGGCTCCCATTTCGGTAATAATTCGGGATGCTTCTTCGGCTAAAAGTCTGCTGTAGGAGCGATCGCGCAAAGAACCATATAAAAATAAAATTCGGGGAGGATGGTCAGTCATAGGTTAGGAATTAGCAAGCTCTTTTAGAAAAGTAATTTGGGCATCTCTGAGTTCGACCTCTGGATTTGCCTCCTGGACAATGGCTAAGGATCGATCGTAGGACTTTCCCGTGAAAATTAGATAAGCAGCTAAAAAAGTTCCCGTTCGCTTTCTGCCACTGGTGCAATGAATCGCTACTCCCAAGCCTAGATCGTTCTGTTGCTGAATAAACTGACTTAAAGATGCAATTTGGGCAACATTAGGCGCAGTCCCTCCTTTTACTGGCAACCAAAGGGCAGGAAATCCCAAACGCTCGTACATATCAAGATTTGCAGGATCATCCATCACCGAGACAATGCCACCAATGCCCATAGCCTTGAGTTCTTCCATCTCAGATTCTATTGGCTTACGAACTCCTGCTAATTTAGTGGGAATCACCCACCACAGATTTTGATTAATAGGTTGTGTTTCCATAATAATTAAGCCGTCATTACTGCGATCAGGTTTTCTACTTTTGCTTTCACTCGATCTCGCACTTCTCTAAATTTCTCAATGGGATGTCCTTCGGGATCGTCTAATTGCCAATCCTCAAAGATATCTCGCAATACCCAAGCTTCAGGCAAATTCACGCCACAGCCACACAAGGAAATCACCGCGTCAAAATCTTGAGGATTAAAATCAATGAGAGGTTTAGAGGTTTGGGAACTAATATCTATGCCAATCTCTTTCATCACTTCCACCGTAATCGGATCGACCTGACTAGAAGCTAATCCAGAGCTACTCACTTCAACTTTTCCTGCACCTAAAATTCGCGTAAACCCTTCTGCCATTTGCGATCGCCGTGAGTTTTTCTTACACACAAACATGACCTTCTTCATAATTCCTCCTTGCATTTTTTAAAGTCTTGATTAAAATCCCTAAACCCATCAGAAAGGTGAGAGTAAGCTATCGCTGCTAATTGCGCCCCTACAATCGGAGCTACCCAGTAAACCCATTGATGCTGCCAAATTCCTGCAACAAAAGCTGGAGCAAAAGAACGAACTGGATTCATACTTGCGCCTGTAATCGTGCCCATACAAGCTGCTTCTAAGCCTACCGTCAGTCCGATCGCTATTCCTGCAAACCCCGAAGGCGATCGCCGATCCAAACCAGAACCAAAAATCACTAGCATCAAAATGAAGGTTAATATTACTTCCAAAATTAAACTCTGCATCCAATTATCATTTCGGGGTAAAGTCGCACCGAGATTGGCGATCGCCCCCAGAGATAACCGCAAACTAAAGGAGGCACAAACTCCGCCTAAAACCTGCGCCAAAATATAGGGAAACACTTTATACCGAGGAAAGAATCCACTGGAACAAAAAGCCAAAGTCACCGCAGGATTAAAATGAGCACCGCTAATATGCCCAAAGGTATAAATCAACGCTGTCACCACCGCCCCAAATACAAAACTAATTCCCAAATGAGTTATGGCACCATTACTAATTTGATTGACCACGATCGCACCAGTGCCAGCAAACACCAAAATAAAGGTGCCGATCGCCTCTGCCATCAGTTCACGCCAATCAGAAACAGATAGATATTTTGAGCTTAGTTTCATCGGTCTTAATTTATCTGCTAACTTTTCTCACTGGGAAATTTGTAATTGTAGTATCCATTTCAAATAAATTTGATGTATTAAGTTTAGTCTAAAGTCTAAAAACTTACATTTTTTCCTAATAATTGGGTAATCGTCAGGTTCAAGGTTTCCTTGCCTGC
>Ga0163154_10006560_pt1 | contig 14199 bp, 15 predicted proteins | sample OliLakLV19MP9P1_FD_148649 | JGI IMG/M metagenome (GOLD analysis project Ga0163154, IMG submission 148649) | Freshwater microbial mat bacterial communities from Lake Vanda, McMurdo Dry Valleys, Antarctica - Oligotrophic Lake LV.19.MP9.P1 | ecosystem: Environmental > Aquatic > Freshwater > Lake >... | reverse complement strand
CGGCTTGATCGGGCATAGCGAGGGCGGTGTCATTGCTCCGGCGGCAGCGGCACGCTCCAAAGATGTCGCCTTTATCGTGATGATGGCAGGAACAGGACTGCCCGGCAGTGAGATTCTTTTTATGCAATCGGCACTGATTGCCAAAGCGAGCGGCGCCCCCGACGACGCTATCGCCCTCAATCGCAAAACGATGGAGCGAATGTTTACCATCATGAAATCCGAAAAGGATAACGATATCGCCGTCGCGAGAATGAAAGAGGAGTGGACAAAAATCAAAGCGGAGGCTCCCGCCGAAAAGCAAAAGGAACTCTCGGCGGCAGATGCATCTATCGAGCCGCAGTTCCGCCAATTGCTCAATCCGTGGTTCCGCTACTTCATTGACTATGATCCGCGCCCGGCACTCAAGCAGGTGACGTGTCCTGTCTTGGCGATCAATGGCGAACTCGACTTGCAGGTTCCGGCGAAAGAAGATTTGGCGGAAATCGAAGCGGCATTGAAAGCGGGCGGCAATAAAGACTATACTCTGGTGTTGTTGCCGAAACTCAACCACTTGTTCCAAACCACGACAACGGGCAGTCCGGCAGAGTACGGGAAAATCAAGGAGACTATCGCTCCTCTCGCACTCAAAACCATGGGCGATTGGATACTCAAGCGCGTCGCCAAATAAAATCGCGGCACAAAATCGGCGCGGACTGCATCTTATGTGAAGAATTGGGAACAAATGCCCGCTTCTTTGCGCCTTATCTTTGGAATTTGTTGAACAAAAGGAGATTGTTGCATGACACAGATGACTTACAGAACGCGCTGTACAACACGGGCAACCGCCTTAGCTCTTTCTCTGAGCCTCGTTGCTCCCCTTTTGGCGGGTTGTGGCGGCACAAACGACAGCGGAGCCAATCAGCAGCCGCTTGATGCCTCTGCAACGAGAGGGCAAGTCCAACCGCAGAAGCAAGGAATGTCCACAGGGAAGAAAGTGGCATTGGTAGCGGGGGCTGCCGCACTATACTATATGTATAAGCGGAATCAAGACAAGCGAGATGCCGGTACACCCCAATATTACGAGTCCAAAAATGGACGTATTTACTACCGCGACAAGACAAAGCGTGTTGTCTACGTCACTCCGCCATCCCAACCGATGGAAGTTCCCATTGAGGAGGCACGGCGTTACCAGTTAGACAAGTATCGCGGCTACGAAAATAGCAATTCCGGAAAAGATTTCGGCGGACTGCTTCAGGGAAATTAAGGAGGAAGCGCATTATGGCACTGGATTTTCTTCTCAACAAGGTCAAAGACGCGATCTACGATGACGACAATACGACCTACAAAAAGGGCGATAATCACGGATTGATTGGGCAGATCGAGGGACTTTTCGGCGGTCTCTTAGGTGGCGGTCAGCAAGGGGGCAATGCGGCTCCCGGAACAATCAACAACCCGCTTCCGGCGAGCCAAGACCCCTATGGCGATCCAGCGGATCAGTTTCCGCAGCAGGCGGGATATGCCAATCAGGGCGACTCGCAGCAACAGTATCCTAATCTGCGCCCCGCCAGTGAAGACCCTAATGGCGACCCGGCAGATCAGTTTCCACAGGGACAAACCAACAACACGGACGATCTCCGCCAGCGTTTCCCGAACCTGAAACCTGCCAGCGAAGACCCATATGGCGATCCGGCGGATCAACGCTAAATCGGCACAACACAAAAAATTCTCTCCCGATAAATCTTATCGGGAGAGAATTTTTTGCTCTCAATCTTCATTCTCATCGGGCTTCCAGTTGTAGTTGGAAATCCCGATTTTTTCTTTCGCGACGATTTTGTTGCCCTGCTTGATGGTTCGGTAGAGTTCTGCCCGAATACTCCGCACGCCGCGACTCAGCACATTGACCTTGACGCCGACCTTTTGTCCCGCAGTTTTCTTGCCATAGAGTATTGCGGTCAAGGCGCTCCCCTTGATTTTGTATTGAATCAGAATCGGAGCATCGGTATTGTTCTTGAACTTCATATCGAACCGACCCCATGCCACCGTTGCATCGCGACCCAAAGGAATATAGGCGACAGTTTTAGCGTGCGTGCGATATTCGACAATTTTCAGCCCGGCAAGCAGTGCCGCATTGAACAGCGTCCCCGTGACTTGCGAGACGCCTCCCCCTATGCCCGGAACCTTGCGTCCGTCTACGATTACGGGAGCGGTGCGATAGCCGCGAACCTGTGTACGTTCCCCGACTGTCTCATTCAACGAGAAAACACCTGTTGGCGGCAACAGCATTCCGTCAATCGTCTTGACCGCGATGATAATGTTGTTTGTGCGCTTGACGCTGCCCGGATTGAAGCGCGTGGTGAACGAACTCAGTCTGCCTGTGATCCCTTTGAGCGAGTTTTTTGTCACCTTGGGTGGCTTCTTCTCAGTAACTAAATTAAAACGCAGTGCCGCCGGGTTTTGCTCTATCGTTTGGGCAATATTCTGCGCCGACTGTGCCACATTGACCCGGCGTGCATACTGCCCTTCGATAAACTTCAAGCGTCCCTTGCGCTCTTGGATCGTCGCATTCTTGCCCGGCTTGTCCCATTTCGTTGCAATCGTCCGCAGTGCCTTTTGAGCCGTCCCGACATTCACCTTGAGTTTGAGCGGCACACTCGCCGCGCCCGCTTTTGCCGCTGCAACCATACTTTCGACATCCGGCAATACGCCCAAATCTGCACGACTGCGCTTCGTTTTCTTCACACCGTCCGAAAGTGTCACCGTCGCTTGCAATTTCGGCGCGAGTCCAGCCATCAACTTCTGACGCGCCTCTTTCGCCGTCAATCCACTCACCTCGATGCCGGCAATCGTCGCTTTCCCCAGTGGCGATTCCGCCTCCTGCGCCTGAACCCCACCCACCACCAACACGCCCAAAACCAATCCAACAAAGCGCAAACCTCTCATCTGTCTCTGCCTCATTTCTTTGCAATTAGGTATTCGTCAGAGCAGACGGAAATTGTCGCTTGCTGTTCCCTCTTTTCATCAAACCACAACGAATACGACGGACACAACGGCAATTCATGAGAATTTCTTGCATTCATTTTCGTGTTCTATTCGTGCAATTTCGTGGATCGTTTTTGTATTTCGTTGTGTCCGTCGTGTTCGTTGTGGTTCACTTTTCTGCCTTGACAATTGCGTTGATGGCGGTCACTTGGGCGAGAAGGGCGGGGAGGTCGGCGAGATCGAGCATGGTGGCGGCATCGGAGAGGGCATTTGCGGGATCGGGGTGGACTTCGAGGAATAGGGCGTCTACTCCGACGGCGACAGCGGCGCGGGTGAGATGCGGCACATATTCGCGCAAGCCTCCCGTAGCGGTTCCGCCCGCTCCGGCTCCCGGACGCTGAACACTGTGCGTGCCGTCGAACACAATGGGATAGCCGAAACTTCGCATGATGGGCAAGCCTGTCATATCCACAATGAGTGTATTGTAGCCGAATGAGGCTCCGCGTTCGCAGAGGAGCAGATTATGGTTGCCCGTCTCCGTGACTTTGGCAACAATATTCTTCATATCCCACGGCGCAAGAAACTGTCCTTTTTTGACGTTGAGGGCTTTGCCGGTTTCGGCGGCGGCGAGAAGCAAGTCGGTTTGGCGCGAAAGAAACGCCGGAATTTGCAGAATATCGCAGACTTCGGCGACAATCGCACATTGCCCCGGCTCATGGACATCGGTCAGGACAGGAACGCCGAACTCGCTTTTGATCGCGGCGAGAATCTCCAAGCCCTTGTCCATACCCTGCCCGCGAAAAGCGGTGCCGCTCGTCCGGTTTGCTTTGTCGAAACTCGCCTTGAAGATATAGCCGAGACCATGCGCTTCGGCGGCGGCTTTGGCTTTCGCGGCGACTTCGCGGCAGAGGTCGAGGCTTTCGATAACACAAGGTCCGGCGATGAGGGTGAGAGTTCCTGCGGCGTTGCCGATCTCGATATTGCCGACGGTGACAGTTCTGATCATGGATTTCCTTAACAGGGTGGAGTTTGGGTTTACTCGCCTTTGGAAGCGCGAAGCAGTTGGTCAGTCTCAGTTGTGGACGGCGCGGGCGATGCGGCACGAAGTAAGGTCTCGCCGCTTACAGGCTGAACCGACGCACGCAGCAGAATTTTCGCCTGAACCAATTCGTCGGGATGATAAAGCGGCTTGTCATTGAAATAGATTTTAGGCTTGATGTCGCGTTCTTCAATGAATCGCTCTAACTCTTCGGGTGTGATTCCTATACCTGCTGCTAATTCTTCTGATTCTTGCAAAGAACTAAACGTCTGACGCTGACGATTTGACAAAACCCCTATCGAAGTATTAACGATACCGACTAATAGCAAGATTGCGGAAGGCGGCGCAGTTTTCAGTCCGGTTACGAGGAGCGAAACGAGCAAGCCTACTGCCCCCACTGCTAACGATGCTCCCCCCGATATTCCAAACAGACGACAAAACAAAAGCGGGGGTCCTTTGCGCCACGTGCCGCGAAACTCAGATACGCCGTCTTTGCGGCGACCTACCCACTTTAAACCGCTGAAATTCTCGCCTTTTCGTCGCCAGTTGTTGGAATTGTCGCTCATGGTATCGCTCTTGTTTCTGTCAGCCAACATATTCGCCCGTGAATCCCGTTAAATGCGCTTCAACGGCTTTGACCGGAACCGTTTTGCCTATGAGCGATTCGGCGGAACGAATGCTGTCTGCCGGAACGCTAAAGTTCATCATTTTGAGCGTGCGCGTATAGCCGAACAGCCGTGTCTTGTCCTTCTGGCTCCAGCCCTCGACTAAAATCTCGAAGGTGCGCCCGACTTGTGAGCGATTGTTTTCCCTCGTGATTTGGTTCTGCAACGCGATCAGTTCGTTCAGGCGAGCGACCTTGATCTCTTTGGGAATCTGATTCTCCATCACAGCGGCTTTGGTATTCGGGCGCGGGCTATAGGCGAACATAAACGCCGAATCGAACCGCAAGTCTTCCACTTCGCGCAGGGTATTGCGGAACTGTTCGTCTGTCTCTCCGGGATAGCCGAGCATAATATCCGTGGTGATGGCGATGCCCGGAACCTGCGCCCGCAAACTCTCCACAATCTCACAGAAGCGGGCAACCGTATAGCCGCGATGCATATGAGCAAGCAGTTCGTCGTCTCCGACTTGGAGCGGCAGATGGACGTGTTCGCACACCGAAGGCAGTCGTCCGATAGCGGCAATCAGTTCGTCGGTGAAATCTTTCGGGTAGGGACTAGTAAAGCGTATCCGTTGAATACCGCGAATAGCGTCTATCTGCTCCAATAACTGCGCGAACGGAACGCGCCCTTCCGGCAGATTCTTGCCATAGGAATTAACCGTCTGACCCAAAAGCGTAACTTCTTTGGTTCCATTGAGAGCCAGATTTTCGATTTCGGCAAGGACTTCCAGCGTCGGGCGACTGCGCTCCCGTCCTCGCGTGTACGGCACAATGCAGAACGTACAGAACTTGTCGCACCCATACATAATGGGAACGTGTGCCTTGATTTTGGCTTTGCGCTCCACGACACGCGCCGGAATATCCGCCACAATTGCGCCTTTGCGCGGCGGCAAATCCAGCGATGTCAGGGTCAGCGGAATCAGGTTGTGGCGTTTGGTAGCGACACGCGGGCGAATCGGCTGAGTCGGATCGCCTCCTGTGCGAATCATCTCGATCATGCCCGGAATGGCGGCGATATTGTTGGTTCCCACGATCAGATCGATCTGCGGGGCGCGGCGTTTCAGGTCGGCACTCTCCACTTGCGCCATACAACCGCAAACGCCGATGATCAAGTCGGGGCGTTCTTTTTTCAGGTCGCGCAGTTTGCCGAGTTCGCTCCAAACTTTTTCTTCGGGCTTGGCACGCACCGAGCAAGTATTCAGCAAAACGACATCGGCATCGGCAACATCTGTGGCTTGCTCATAGCCGACCCGTTCCAAAAACAGCCCGATCTGCTCCGAGTCCTCTTCGTTCATCTGACAGCCCCACGTCATAATATGATAACGCTGGGTTCTTGGGTAATTGGGCAATTGGGTTGTTACGTCGTTGGGTGATTGGGCGATTGGGTTGTTGAGGGCAGTGTCCTGTTCCCTATTCGGTTTTTCAAGCAGTTCGGTTGGCATGGTTCAATTTTCTCTTGCGCTTATCGGTTGAATTTCGGGTGCAAAAACGTACCCGCCTAAAAAACAGGCGTCCTGCGGGACGTACAAATTTTGAGTTTGGCGCGTCCGAAGGACGCACGGCGCGGATGCGCCCCCAGCGGAGGAATTCATTCCGCCGTATCTGATTCACCATATTCGATATGGTTTCGCTGTCTCCTGCATTGCCCAACGCCCCAATGACCTACCGACCCAAGAACCCAATAGACCTCTTGCAAGAGTACAGCAACAATTTATTTCTCGTGCAGGTCTCGTTGCTGCTCTTGACCGGGGGTTGAAAACCCCCGTCTGTATAGCCTGCGGCTAAGCGTCCTTCGGACGCACTCCTCATCGGAAGCTGTCGCGTCCGAAGGACGCTTGGCGGAACGCCACAGTGCCGGGTATTCTCAATGCCCGCACAAGAGCGAACAACAGCCAGCAACGAGATTTGGACAGCAACAATGAATTCCTCCGCTAGGGGCGTTCCGCCGTACCGTGCTTCGCACTCGATAGGGAGAGGGAATTTCGTCCGTAGGACGGCTGTTTTTGAGTCGGGTACGTTCTTGTACCCGACTTCTGCAAGAGGTCTCTTGTATGCTGGAAAGTGTCCTGTCATCTGTTCCCTGTTCCCTTTGCATTCCGGGTTTTCTGGACTTCGACGGCGAGGAGTAGTGCCAAGCCGACGAGGAACCATGCGAGCCTGTCCTCTTGCCCCAACATACGAATCCCGCTGATCAGGGTTCCAATGGTGAGGACGCCCAAACCCGTCCCCAAAACCGTCGCGTGTCCGCCCGTAATGACCGTACCGCCCAAGACAACGGCGGTGATGGCGGTCAGTTCGAGATACAACCCGGCGTCGGGTGTGGCGGTTGCCTTTTGTGCCGTATTGAGAACCGCCGCAAATCCCGCTAACGCTCCGCTGAGCGTATAAACCAAAATTTCAATGCGCCGAATCGGTACACCGGAAAGGCGCGTCGTCGTGCGATTGCCACCGAGTGATAACAGCTGCCGTCCGAACGTCGTTTTCCGCAGCAGCAGACCGCAGACTGCCAACGCCCCAAACCCAACCCAAAACAAGAGCGGAAAGCCGAGAATGTTGGTGCGGTCAAAAATGTCGTTGAGCGCGGGAGGCAGATCGGAGATTGAGCCGCCGTTGTTGAACAGAGTCGCCCCCGCCCGTGCCGCCGCAAACATCGCCAGCGTGACGATAATTGGAGGCAAATTCGCGAGCGTGATCAGCAAACCGTTGAATAATCCGCACGCCGCTCCTGCCGCAACTGCACCCATTATCGCGAGGGGAAGCGGTATGCCCGCCTGTGTCGCCAACGCCCCCAAGACCATCGAACATAACCCGACCAATGAGCCGACAGAAATATCTATGCCGCCTGTTGCAATGACCAGCGTCATGCCCGCAGCAACAACTGCCAATTGTGCCGCTTGCTTGACCAAAAGGCGCAGATTGTCTTGATCGGAGAACATCGGGACACGCAACGCGAAATACGCGAAAATCAGAGCCAGCACAACCGCGATCCCGATTTCGGCAGGGATTCCGCGCCGGGTGGGTTGTTGGGTCGTTGGGTTATTGGGTCGTTGGGTCATTGGGAGTTTGATTATTGTCCGGGTACAAAAACGTACCCGACTCAAAAACAGGCGTCCTGCGGACGCACAAACGATAAGGTTGTTGATTTTCCAGAACACCTATTGTGGGCAGAAACTTTTAAGGGAAACGTAAATCTCTCTCGTGGTTCGTCCGTAGGACGCCTGTTTTTGAGTCGGGTACGTTTTTGTACCCGAACCCAATCACCTAACGACCTAACGCCTGTTTCTTCGGGGCGACATCGGGCGCGTCGCCCTTCATTGAAGCGGGTTGTGCAACATAGACGGCAGGATATTTCCTCGTGATCCAGTCGCGCAAGCCCAAACCGCTTTTGTCTTTCTGGTACAGCGCAAAAAAATCGCTCATGGCGTGCGCCTGTCCGAACCAAATATGCCCGTATCGCCATGTCAGTTGAGACGCTATCGCCTGATCCAAGGGCATTTTGTCGTAGACGTGCTTGTAGATGACACTGGTCAAGCCGGAACGATCCGCGCCGCCGCGACAATGGAGCAGCAACGGATACCGCGCCGTATCGAACGCCGTAAATATCTTTTTGAGTTCTTCGGGCGGCGGCAGTCGCACCGCACTCAGGGAAATGTCGATATGGTCTATGTTGCGGGTATTGCAGGAGGCGAGTTCCGAGCGATACCACTCCGTATCGGACGACTCGCCGCGCAGGTTGATCACGGTTTTGATCTTTTTGCCGTCGAGAACGGTTTCGAGATGGGAACCCGTGATTTGTGCGCTGCGATAAACCTGCCCTTCATCAACAGTGCGAACATTGCCGCCAAACACGCCGATATACCAGAGCAAGAGAAAAATCGCCGTGAATGCCGAGGCAGTCCCGACGGCGATCCGTTTGCGGCGGACAGAGCCTTTACTCCGCAGCTCGGAGCGCGTAATGGTGAATGGAACGGAACCGGAATACATAAGTCACTTCGGTTTCTGCCGCAAACTTGGGCAAGACAAAAACATTAATCGGTATTTTGCTATCATACCCTGCTTTGTACGCTCTCGTAAACCCAAATTTCGCCCCTTGACATCTCAAGATGAAAATCAGATAATAGGCGGCAAAGGAGAACGCATCAAATGAACTTCATTCCTGACCAAACGCAGTTGCAATTGTGGGATACGTGGGTCTATCTTGCCGAAAACGACGACATTCATCTGTTTTATCTGGCGAACAAGCCCGGAGGCGCGTGGGGCTACGTCGGACACGCCGTCAGTCGGGATTGGCTGCACTGGACAGACCTGCCGGAGATTGTGCTTCGCGGCGAACCCGGAACGTGGGATGCGGGCGGTTGCGGGACAGGCATGGTGTTCAAGCATGACGACGGGCGTTACTATATGACCTATACGGGCGCGTTGTCGGTCAATGAGGCGAGTGGACTGTTTACGAGCCGAGACTTGATTACGTGGGAGAAGTTGACGCCGAAAACCCCGTATTGGTCGCGGCAAACAACGCCTCCGTATGAAGAGGATACGCGAAGGGTTGCGGTCTCTCCGGCGTGGCGCGATGCCTTCGTTACGCGGAACCCGCAAGGCGAGTGGGAGGCGGTATGCAGTGCGCGTGTCAACGAGGGCGCGGCGGCAGGTCGGGCGTGTCTGGCGCGGTGCAAATTGGCAGGCTTGGATCATTGGGTGACACTGCCGCCGCTCGCACATACAGGGAAGTATTCATCAATGGAAGTGCCGGAGATTTAGAGTTTTGGGGGCAAGTATTGGGTCGTTTTCAGCACGGGCTCGAATTGGGGCGTGCGTCTCGATACGGAGGGTCGCCGCGCTGTGACGGGGACGTTCTATGTGTGCGCGGACAAGTGGGAAGGTCCCTATCACGCGCCAAAGAACAATCTACTCATCGGGGCGGGCAACAATCAGATGCACTCGTATGTGGGAAGGCTCCTCCCTTATCACGGGCAATACTTGCTATATCACCACTACGCGGGCAATCCGACGGCGATGGGGCTGCCGAAGGTCGTGAATGTGGAGGGGGATAGGTTGTATCTGTCGCCGTGGGAGGGATTGAAGGGCATCTGGCAGGGTGAAGCAAAGTTGGAGGAGTGGCGTACCTACCCCGCCGGTGTCGTCGCGCCCGGTACGTGGAAGCAGACGGACGAGACCATCACGGGACATTGCGCGTATGGCAGTGACGCCCTTATCGCGGAGGCGCACACGCCCAATGTTGATATGGAAGGCACACTCACCTTGAAGTCGGGGAGAAGGGCGGGGATAGCAGTCGGAATGCGTCCCGATAAAACCTCCAATGGGTTCGCGTGTCTGCTGGATGCCGTCGCGAGTGAGATCACATTGACGCGGTTTGTGCGGTGGGAACACGCGAATGGGCTGCAATTGGATGCCCGCGTGGACGAGGTGAAGTATCCGGTGCGCCGCAATCGCACGTATCGGTTTCGTCTGTTGCGCCGCGACAAGTATCTGGAGTTCTTCCTCGACAATCGTCTCATCTTTTCGTCGTTGGTTCCCGAACCTACCATGGGTGGGGCAATCGCGTGCGTCCTTGAGAGCGCGTCCGCCGCCTTCACTATCGAGCGCGTCCACATTCTTGAACCGCTCAAGCACCAAAACGCGGGAACGAAGCGATAAATTTTCGTTCCTGAGAAAAATCTTTGGCGAGCGAGCAGAAAATTGTCCGTAGATGCCCGAATAGACTGTATATAACGACGCAAAATCAAAATATACAGTCTATCGGGGAATATAGTCCTATGAGAATAATACAGAAACAAGTGAAACTTTGTGATTTTTTTAGTACATTGTCTGAGGAACACACAAAGTGTCTTATTGAGTTTTACATATATCGCTTGGAGCGACTTGATCATTTAGAAAACACACCGAAAAACTTGTGCATTAAAGTGAATATGCTCAGCGCGTTAGGCGCAGGCTATCAGTATTTAGGGCATAATGATGATGCAGAAAAATGCTTCATCAAGGCTCTTGACCTTCATCTGTCAGTCGAAGAAGAATTAAAAAAAGAATGGACTGAATCGCTCAAACTAATTCAAAGTATCTATAAAGAAAAAATGCCTCACAATGAGGGCAAGGCTCTTTATCAAAAGGCAGTAACTGTCGCATTAAATGCTCTGCCAAAAGGTTATCCTATATTAACCATCCATCTTAGTAATGTAGCCAGTCTCTATAAATTTGAGCCTCACTACGATACGTTAGAAAGAGAACATCTTGAAATACAAGCGACTCGCGAACATAATACTGCCACACAATTAATGGAAAATAAAAAATATAATAAGGCAGAAAAGTGCTACCTAAAATCTCTTTCGATATGGCGTAAAATACAGCCAGCACGTCCTGTGGAGATTACGATGGTTTTGGATAATTTAACATTGATGTATAAATCTCAGGGCAAACTTGATAAAGCACAGTCTGTACTTTTTAAGAAACTTGTTATATTACGCCAAGAATTAAAGGAACGTGACTTGAGAATTGGTAAATGTTGCAATGAAATAGCCAATATATATTATGAATTTGAACAATTTGAAGATGCAAAACTCTATTTTTTTGAAGCATTGACGTTTTATATGCTTAACTTTCCCATGGGTGATCCCTCTTTAGAAAAAATTCAAACAGATATAACTAATTTTTTTATAGAATGGAACAAATACAAAAACAAATCTGAAGAAAATTGTAGGACATTGCCATAGTTTTAGTAATTCTGTCTTTATCAGTAAGTGTTAAGGCAACATCAGATAAATTTGAGACAATATCACCAATCATAGACGCAAGTTCTTATAAAATGGAGGCAATATACGGCACATTTTTAGCAATAGCGCATACTTTTACAACGATGTCGGGAAGCGCAGAAGCGTTTCCTGCAACTATAGCCGCAATATCGGGCTAAATTGAGGGTCGTACTGTAGCACACAGGGGAGAGAATGAAGATTATGGCAGCAATCCCGCCAAAAGAGTACCTTATCAAGATAGACGAATTCTTAGCGCATTGGGCATTGGTCAATGCCGCGCTTGGAGCCACCCCGCTCATATTGCAAGGCGGATATGCCATTGCCACCTTGCTGGCAGATCGCACGGCACTTGCCGCGCAAATGGCGGCAGTCGAGGCAGCGAACAACAATTTGCAGGGGGCATCTGCCGACCGTGACAACAAGACGACCACGATTCGGGAGCGTATGCGTCAATTTAACTCCAGCGTGCGCGGGTTTCTGCCGGGTTCGCAATATGTCGCCATGCTTCCTAATATCCCCAACATCTCTTCGGCTCCGGGTCTCTATACGCGGGCATTGGACGAGGTGGCACACTGCTGGAACCGCATCAATACCGATGTTCCGCCGCCTGCCGGGTTTACTCCGCCCCTGCTTCTGGTTGCGGGCTACACTCGCGCCAACTTCGTAACGGATCAGACTGCCATGAACGCCGCGTTTACTGCCTACGCCAACGCGGTTCCCAATGCCGCCGCCGCCCGTGACTTGCGCGACCAACTCTTCAAGCCGATTTATAACCGTCTTGTGCAATATCGTCCGGCGGTCAAGGGCAAATTTCCGAAGGGCAGTTCGCTGATAGCCTCGTTACCAACGCTTTCGCCCGCGCCCGGCTCGACTCCCGACGCGGTTTCGATAGCAGGAGTATGGAACAGTACACTGAAGAAGGCAGTCATTACGAATGGGGTCTCAACTGCGCCAAACTTGAAGGATTATCAGTTGCGCGGCTGTCTCGGCGGGACGAAATACGACACCAATACCGAGATTGTGATTGCGACCAACAAGCCGGACGTACTCACTTTCGAGACAGACGAGGGTTTGCTGATAGCAGGGGCAGTGTTGTGGGCAAAAGTCTATGTGCGTACCGAAACGGGGAACGAAAAAGGCTCTGCGGCAGTCAAGATTACGCGGGCATAGCTCTATTATGCGACATCGTTATTGTCGTCGGCTCCCTCCAAGACCACCCAGCAGAGAAGGGCAAGGATAGGTTTGAGTTTCTCAAACGCTTGTTTGGTCAAGTGGGGATTGCCGACGACAACGGAGTGGGCGGGATTGTCGGGAAATTCGGGATGATTGAGGATTGGGTCGGGGCGCACTTCAATTTGATACTGTTGCCCACCATGAACAATGTCGGTTATGGCACGAATGTCCCCTGCTCTGAGACTAACGACGGTGTCCGAGGCACGAAAGCGGCTTTGTTCGGAAGTGCGGAACTTCGCCCTATCAAGCGAAACCTCCCGAACTCTATCGTTGAAAGCAGGTGAGGCAATACGAAGGATGATGCCGTTCTCATCGCGGAGAATATCGCTCTCACGCACGCTCCGATAGAGGATTTCATCGTCGCTTACGGCATCATCGCTGCTGTTCATCTAAACCTCCGCGCAGCCATTGCCACATTTCCGCCATTTGCTCCGGCGTGTTCACCTCTCCATCGTCAATGGGATGTCCCTTCCCTTGGGTACGTACCCAATGTGCTCCCTCTTCCTGCACATACACATCTAATGACCGCTCTCTCTGATACCATCCGAACGCTGGCGAGCCTTCTTCATCCAATCCAACATGAGGTTGCACCCATTGCTCGGCAGGTATCGCCTCATACAGTCGCACGATCCACTCTCTCCCGCGTTCTATCGCTGTCAGGTCTGCCGCCGCAACATTATACCCATTCCATCGCTCCGGGTATGTCTCCAATTCCTGTATTTTCGCAAACAACTCTGCCAGCAACGAGGAAGCAGGGACAATAATCAGTTCGACTCGCGTCCCTTCCAGCAATTCAGGAACGTCTGTCTCGATGCGTCCGCCATGCCGTATTATCGTTTGCACCCGTGTTAATGTTTGTGTCGCCATTATTTTCTCCAAAGCGTCGGGGATTGCGTGTTGAGATTGGGAATGGTTTCAGTACAGCCGAAATGCCTCTCCCGAATCAAGCCGAATGACCGGCGCGTAACAGTTCAGGGTTGCGGGAATAAAGTTTCAGGCAGGCGTGGCAGAAGGTTGCTGCTGTGCTTCTCGCAGCATTTCTTGACAGGCGGAGAGGCTTTCCTCCCCACGCAGTTGCCATGTCGCAAACAGGCTTTACAACACGGTCATCGTCTGTGAACCCACAGGAGAGCGGGTTCCGCCACTGATCTTTCAGGCAATCACGCGACAGCGAATGACCCGTTCCGCCGCGTTGTTCTCGGAAGGAACGTCTGGGTACTCCACAAAGGCAAAGAGTTCGCTCTCCTCGGGATAGGGTTTGGCTTCGACGCTGTCATGAATGATGAGAACTGCCTCCTCAGACGGGACTTGACGCACCAGCGGTTTGACCGCTTGCCATAAGCCAGCGGAAGTGAAATCGCGTCCTGAGAGCAAGCGAGTAATCCGGTCATGGCTGATGGCATTGTCCAACAAAGCAGACAGTCCGGTGGCGGTTATCTGACCAAACGAACTGATGAGATAATCCGTGTACAGATCGAGCAAGTCTTTGTCCATGCTTCGATTTTACCGGCAAAGGCGGCGATTTTCGTCATCGCCAATTG
>Ga0163154_10006559_pt1 | contig 14201 bp, 11 predicted proteins | sample OliLakLV19MP9P1_FD_148649 | JGI IMG/M metagenome (GOLD analysis project Ga0163154, IMG submission 148649) | Freshwater microbial mat bacterial communities from Lake Vanda, McMurdo Dry Valleys, Antarctica - Oligotrophic Lake LV.19.MP9.P1 | ecosystem: Environmental > Aquatic > Freshwater > Lake >... | reverse complement strand
AAACTTCTAACGCCCGGGGCCAAAGTGATCTACGAAACCGGATGGCATAAACAATTCGGCAAAGACAATTTTTTCACCGACTTCCCCTCCCTAACCCAAGACGCCGCCCGATATCTGGCCGGTCGTAAAATCCGCATGCTCGGCATGGACACCCCCACCCCCAGCCGTGATTGGTACGAGGTCCATCACATCCTCTTGGATAAAAAAGTCGAGATAGTGATTGTCGAAGCCCTCACCAACCTGGATAAATTACCCAATAAAATCACCTTCATGGGTTTCCCCCTCAACTTCCAAGGTCGCGACGGTTCCCCCATTAGAGCTGTCGCCATGGTGAAATAAGGGATTCAGGGGAAAACACTGACAGAGCAATATCCTATTGCGCCCGGCACTAACAGGCTCGCACAAATAATTTCAGCCGCAAAAAGGCGCACAAAATTGAACCAATAAAAAAAGCAAGGAACGACATTCCTATCTGTATTTCTTTCCCTAAATAAGCTGCGTGAATCTGTGCTAATCTGCGGTTCCCCTTCCCTCCTCCGCGATCTCCGCGCCTCCGTGTGAGATTTCCTTTTTGCGCCTTTTCGCGGCTAATTTCCTCTCCATGCCTGCGATGCAGGACTCAAAGCCAAGTCTTTAAAACATCGGGTTCATAGCGCAGTAACCAATGAGGATACCAATGCCCAGCAATAGAATGCCAAAGCCTAACTAACCGCGGAGCGCGGGGTCAGAAAGATGAACGATATGTTAGGAAATGAGGAGCAACCCCTTTAGGTCAGACAACAATGATCGCAACCATTCAAGCCGGAGGCTTCCCAGCATGTAGCCGGTGGTTGAGAGAGGTACGAGTGACACCACCGGACCACCGCCCCACCACAAACTTATCCCGGAGGGATGCCAGCAACTTCCTGCCTTCTGTCCCAAGAGACGTAACCCCTTTAGGATTGTTTGTGGGTTGGTCGCGAATTCTTCGCGACGAATCCCAAAGGGATTCCGCCACATAGCCCAGGGTTGCAAAGCTACCCTGGGTATATGCGGAAAATCCTCACCACCCCAAAGAGGGTTGCGTCTAAATTTGAATAATTGTCATGCCCACTCGTGGCCTACAATATGAAAAATCAATTTCGTCGGGAACCGTTAAATGGTTTACCTCAACGATGTCCCGTATTGATCCAACCAGTTGATGGATTTTTTGAAGGAGGGGCAGGCAAGCTCGATTCGTTTCCAATAAAACTCCGACCCTTTGCGGGAGTGAAGTTGAAGGAGATGAGAAACGATTACGTATTTGGCGACGTAATCAGGCATTTGAATGAGGCGCCAATCGAGAAAAACTTTACGGCCCTGTTTCCAAACAGAACCCCATTTGCAGGGGTACCGACGAAGCGCAACCTCCAACACCTCTATTTTCTGTTCAGCGGCCAACTGGCAAGTTCTCAATACAAAAGCTGACGCCTGAAGTTTGAGAAATTTTTCCACAGGCCGACGCAAGTCCAGCAGGTCGTCAGGTATCGGGATCAGGTGCATCCCAACACGAACGACACGTTTACCTTCGATCCAACATTCTTCAAGTTGCACCCGTTGCCCACGAATAAAAATTCGATCCCCGTTTTTCCATGGAACGTAATTGGACTCCTTTAAATGTGCTCTCCAGAACTTGAGTTCAATTTTGCGCATCTGCGTTCTCGCGAACACGGAAGCCTGCGGGACAGTGGCCGTAGAGGGCACGCCTATCGCCACAGAACGATCAGGCTTAACGTTGAGGAGAAAGTTCAGTGATTTTCGATTGCGCCGGTAACTGATTGAGAAATTCCCTGTAAATGAAGGTACGATTTCAGAGTCCCAAAAGTGTTGCGGCCGAACGTCCTCAGATTGAATCCCAAATTCCATTTGCATCTTGGGAGTTGTATCTTACCTATCGACAGGCTATTTGACAAGTTTTTAAATAAAATATTTTAATCAGTTTTAAACGCCACAAGCTGAGCGCCCAGTGCTTCCCATTCGGTCATGGCCACATGCAGTTTATGGTGTAGGTCCGACAACTCGCGATTGAGGTCAACCATGCGTTTCCCGTCTGATGCGATTTCAGGGCGCCCCATTTCGTCCGTGATAGAATTTACCCGGTTTTCCATCTGATGAATCTGTTGTTCGTAGCGCTCGTAAGCCGAGGTGGTTTCTTTACGTTGACGCGATATAGCTTGGCGCGCTTCGGCCTCTGCGCGCTTTTGTTCTTTGGTTTTAAAAACGGACACGCGTGGCGTCACTTGAGTATCAATGGAAATGGCCGATTGATTTGCAAGTTTATCCCCTGCCACAAGAGCCGAACGAGCGGAGGATGCGTTGGTTTTATCAAGGTAATATTGATAATCCCCAGGGTAATAAGTGGGAATACCCGCAGAAATATGCATCACGCTTGCTGCGATTTTCCGGATGAAATACACGTCGTGACTAATAAACACAACCGTTCCCGTGTACTGTTCCAATGCAAAAATAAGCGCCTCGATACTAGGCATGTCCAGATGTGTGGTGGGTTCGTCCATCAACAAAAAGTTAGGTGGATCGAGAAGTAATTTCACTAAGTTTAAACGACTTTTCTCTCCCCCGCTTAGCACCTTAACCGTTTTAAAAACGTCGTCTCCCCGGAAAAGGAATGCCCCGAGAATCGTCCGCGCAACTTCTTCCGAGACGGGCTTTGGGGAATCACGCACAGACTGGAGTACCGTCGCGTTTGATTGGAGTAACTCGGAACGGTTTTGGGCAAAGTACCCGACATCAACATTGTGCCCGACCTGGCGAACACCTGACGCAGGAGTGAGAACCCCCGCTAACAGCTTTAACATCGTAGACTTTCCTGCGCCGTTTGGACCGACAAGGACCATGCGTTGGCCTTTGCTGATTTCCAAGTTCAAGTTTTGATAAACCGGTTGAGGGCCGTACGCAAAATCGACTTTGTTGAGGGTCATCACCTTCTCCCCACTGCGCCTGGGTTGCGGGAACTGAAACTTGATTGTCGAAGATTCGTCCGGAGGCATTTCAATTTTAACCATGCGCTCGATCTGCTTCAGTTTGGATTGGGCTTGTGTGGCCTTGGAAGCCTTCGCCCTGAAACGGTCTGCAAACTCCTGCAACGCCGCGATTTCTTTTTGCTGATTTTTGTATGCCGACAACTGTTGCTCGCGACGAGCGGCACGTTGTTCAACATACGATTCGTAATTCCCACGATACCGGGTCAACCGTCCGTAAGCCACTTCCACGATATCATCGACCAATGTGTTGAGAAATTCACGATCATGGGAAATCATAAAAATGGCACCGGGATAACTCATCAAATAATTCTGGAACCAATTTAACGATTCGAGATCGAGATGGTTCGTCGGTTCATCGAGCATTAACAGGTCAGGCTCCATGACTAACAACCTCGCTAAGTGCGCGCGCATGACCCAACCACCGCTCAACTCACGGGCGGGTCGGTTGAAATCGGTTTCCCGAAAGGCTAACCCTTTTAATAAACGCTTGGCTTTTGTCTCAAGGAGGTTGCCTTCCAGATCGTGATACCGATTGATGGCATCGTGATGTTCCGCGTCTTCTTCAGTTCGCGCCAGTTGTTCGCGGAGGTATTTCATCTCGTCGTTAACGGACAATGCAAGGTCCAGGATCGACTCCTCGCCAGCAGGTGCTGTTTCTTGAGGAAGGAAACCCAAGGTGACCTTACGCTCCATAGAGATGCTTCCCTCATCTGGGTCATTAATGCCAAGGATCAGGGAGAAGAGAGTACTTTTACCTGCGCCGTTTGGGCCCACAAGTCCGATTCTGTCTCCACGGTTGACTTGGAGCGACGCTTCCGTGAAAAGTTCACGCCCACCGAAAGATTTTGAAATACTGGATATCGTTAACATAAAATAACACCACACTGCGCTCGTCCCGGAGGACAAGCTGTTTAACTAAGTTTTAATATTTTCTGAATGAGATTTTGAAAATCTGGATCATCTAACCAAGGTTGCTTTGTAAGGGACTCCCGTGTTTTGCCATACACAAAAAGGCTTCTTGTAAGGTGTAACCCCCACCCTAGACCCCATGGCCGGTCCATGATTTTGTTCCCTGTGGCAATCCACCAGACCGAACCCTTCCCCAGCTTTCTGCGAGTTAAAAACGGGACCCCCGATTCAATCGTAGCCAACACCTCCGTATCAGAACTTAACGCTGGTACGATATCAACTCCGTTCGCATGCATGGACATCTGATTTGCAAACCCAAGCTTTTGACCGGCTTCAGTTGAGGTCACGTTGACTTTCTTTCCCTCAAAAACCCAATCGCGCGCGATGGACCCGTTGACCCCCGTGAGCTCAGCGAATTCTGGTGACACACTCGAAACTCCGCCGTGGTACATGACCACCAATAATTTCCCATGATCGCGGACTTGCTCTTTAAGGATGTTGACGATGTCTGGAAAAATCCTGACAAACGAAACGTCGATGATAAAACCTTTCTTCGTATTTTTGGCCACGTCCTCAAGGCCGTCGAAATCACGCAACCACCGGGTTGACCCAGATACGTTGGCCAGGGCACATATCCGCTGACCCATATCAAAAGGTTCAATAATGGTGAAATCTCGGACGGCATTTAAATCACGCGCGACGGTCACTGTGTGTGAACCTTGGTCAAGCTGGAGGAGGATAGACTCGGTTTGATCCGTGAACGGAATCGTTTGACCTTCCGCTGAGACCACATGAAGGGGTTCGCCCGCGATCCGTGAAGGAACGATAAGACGGACCCGACCGGCGCGCGACAGTTTGATCGTGGCGGACAATTGATGCGGTGAGTAATTTAAGTTAACCACCGCGCCGTTAAAGGTGTGGACGTTTTCAAAGCTAATCCGGTTGTACTTCCAGAACCGCGGCATATCCACACCCACACGCAATTCCTGATTCCACAAATCTGCCTCAGCGCACATCACGAGAAGACTGGATAGAAAACTTCCCGCAGAAGGCACATACGGACTATTGCCCCCCGCTTGTAGGTCATACGGGCTCTCGGTAAAATACCCAAGACCCGACGTATACTTCAAACCGCCGTCCTGAAACTCCAATGCCAAATCGTTGTTCCCGCTGATGGTCGCAGCCGCTGCTGTGCTAAAATTTCCCCACGCCATCCCTGTGTAAGTCCCAAACAACTGATCTTTTGGAGTGTCAGGTTGGTCCCCATAAATGCGCTGAGAAAGGTCCTGGTCATGCGGAATGATGGCGATCTTTTTAAAGGTTTCTTCGGTTCCATTCCACCACTTCGAAAAGTCTGCATACCGATGCGCGGGAGCTAAATACGGAAGCCACTGGTACCAGTTCGCCCGTTTATCCATCACGATCCGGTTTTTTTCAAACCACACACAAATTTCAGTAGCCTTTTGTGTCAAAGTGGAGGAACGGCCCAGTTTGGCTGAGTATTCAGCAAACTTTGAAAGGGTGATGACCGACCAAATCAAGACGTCCATTTGGGTTTTGGCCTCTGTTTGGAATGCATCAACGTCCCCAGCAATGATGCCGCCCAATTGCCACCCGCCTCGGGGCACAGGTTCAAAAACATTTTCCAACAAATGGGTGCAAATGAAATTCAAGTAGGGGAAGACACGCTTTTCTAGGTCTTCTTGATCTTGAGACATTTCATAAAGCCGAATGCCGCACCCGGCAAACGCCAGACAGTTAAAATACGCGACATCTCCCGCATCGTCACAGGGCGTGTCTCCATCAAAATAAGTGATCCACATATGCGGACGCCCCTTTGGACGAGCCGAGCGCACTAAGTATTCGCAGAATACCCTGGTCTCTTTAATATGCCCGGAACGCAGCATTCCGTCGCATGCAAAAAAACTGTCCCAGAACGTAGCCGAGTTAAATTTCCGGGTCCAAAGAGTTCCCAATGGTAATCCCGTGGCCCAAGGTAATCCCGCTTTAAGAAGATATTGATTGAGATCACACAGGTACTCTTTTTCTGGGGATCCAACGGTTACTTTTGCGGCGGAGCAAAAGAAGGCCGTCCATGTGGCCTTAGCCGGAATCGTCAGATCGTCCTTTGCCTGCACGGCCGCTTTTAATCCCTGCGCATATTTTAATGCATGTGTTCCGTCCACACTCGAGCCGCAGACAAATGCGAAAGTCTCGGTTGATCCAGTCTTTCCCGACCAATCGAATTGGATGTCTTCCGACCCAACCTTCCCTACTCCCGAGCTCGCAAGGAACGCGTAAGACAGGTTGACTGGCTTTTTGAGGTGCGCGGTGCATGTCTCATTTGTTCCTTCCCACTCACAAAAAATAAAGCCATTCTCACTCACTACCCCGGAAATTCCACCGCGAAATATCGGTTCGCCATGTCGTAGTGTCCAATGACAACGCAATTGGAGCTTTACATCTTGCTCAACCCCAGATTCCGATTGGGCCGCAAACTGCAAGACAAGATGCCCACCGCCCACTGGAAAAAGAGCCACCCATGAGATCCGGGTGCCGTTAAGTGTAAACTGAGTTTTTAACTCCCCAATTCTTGGTTCAAATGTCCGTTCCCAATCCCGGCCTTCTTTTAACATTCGTTTCGTGTCGTACTTCTCCCCAGCAATTTCAAGTTCGTAGTCCAACCAACCGCAAGGCATATTCGCGAAGGATCGAGAATTACGCCCTTCGGGATTATGGAAATAGTGCTGGCTCAAAACCGAATCACGGTAAAAATACAAATTCTTTTCCACCGCAATGTCGCCCGCCTCAAAACAATGGATGTCCCTGTATTGCCACATCGACCAATTCGCACCCATGAGCCCAGTGGCATCAAACGAAGCCGCAAGTAATCCTGACCCAATAAGAGCCGGATGAATGTCCCTTGGAAGCACGTCACTGCTCTCCGTGACCTGCCAACGATTAAGGGTTGTGACTGCCGATTGCCGAAAAATCATAGGGCGGGATTCAACAGCAACACCAACGGGCGGCAAGAAAGAAAAAAATGCAACCTGTCGAGCGTCCGCATTTCCCGGGATGCAAACAATGAGTGCCAGCGCCAGTTTTCCCGCCCTCAAGGAACGCTCTTGCTCACACACCACTCCCTTCGGATTTTCGCTTCCGATCCGCCGCCGGGACATGGCCGATGAGCCCGGATTTTCAGCGGTGCATTTTTGGCGGATACTCAAAAAGATCGAGGAACGCCGTCCGAGAGCGCACCGGCGGCATTTCGTTGAGGTCCGGGCCGGATCAGACGGGGCTGGAAAGCTGCGCAAAAATCAGTAGGATTTTGATTGTATGAAAAAAGTGTCGCCATCGTTGAAAGGGAATCTGCTGCTGGATAGCGGCATGCTGGCAGGTTCGTGTTTTCACCGGACGGTGTTGCTGATCTGCGAACACAATGCCAAGGGTGCGATGGGGCTTGTGCTCAACCGTCCCGTGGGCCAGAAGGTCGGCGAGGTTATCAACCGCAAAATCGGCCTGACCCTCAGCAATCAGCCGGTCTATATGGGCGGGCCAGTCCAGACCCAATTACTCAGTTGGTTGCAGTACGATGAATTTCTGCCGGATGCCAATGTGATGGATAATTTGAAGCTGGGACATGCATTGAAAGAGTTGGCGGAGTTATCCGAGGGATTCTCGAGTACAAGCCGTGTGAAAATATTCGCCGGGTATGCCGGATGGAGTCCGGGTCAGCTCGACGGGGAACTCAAGAACGGGGCTTGGCTCGTGCATCCTGCCGGAATGGATATGATCTTTGACCCCGGCGGGGATGATATGTGGAAGGGAATTCTCCGCAAGATGGGCACCCGCCACCAATTAACTGCCGATATGCCCGACCACCCCGAATGGAACTGAACGAGGGACGGACAAACTATCTTTCCGAGCACGGATAAATGCCAATCAATAAACGGCGAATGCTCGCTGAGGGAGAAGATAGTCTCACGCGAAGCCGCGAAGGTATTGGGAACCGCAGATTGGCACAGATTCACGCAGATTTTGGGGAAAGAGCAGGTGGTGAAATCTGCGAAAACGCTGGAGCACAGACAGGATTGTCTATGCTACATTGATTCAGCGTTACGCAGATGCAGACAGGGGGCTGGGTATCAAAAGAGTAAATTTTCTGAGGGTTTAGCCGCGAAAAGGTGCAAGAAACGAAAGAAGGATTCTGGGGAATTAACGCGGACCTTTTAGGATGCTACCGGCAATGTTCTTTTTAAAACAGAATTTCAGAGGTTTTCTTAATCTGCGTGAATCGGTGTTAATCTGCGGTTCAATAGTCCTTTTTGCGCCTTTTGTGCTTGTTAAAAGCTCCTCAGCCCTTGTTCTAGGAAACTATTCCTTGAGGGGTTTGAACAGGCTGGGAAGGTGATGCTTCTTCGAGGTTGGAGCAGACTCCCATGGCTTTTAATTTTTCGCATGAACCGTGAAGTTGAACGGTCTGGGACTCGAGTTTAAAACCAAGCTTCTTAGAAACAGCGTTTTCGCGTTTTTCCAGCTCGGGATCTTCGAATTCAAAAATCTTATCGCAGTCGTCGCAAATGATATGGTTGTGGTTCGGATGCTCAGCAAAGTTCGGGTCGTAGAATTTGCTATCACGTCCGAGGTCTAGTTCCTTCAAAAGGCCACTTTCGACGAGCAATGGCAACGTCCGATAGACGGTCGCGCGCGATACGGAGGAATCCTTAGCCTTAGCCATTTCTAGGAGCTCGTCGGCGGTATAATGATTCGTCGTGCTAAAGGCAGCCTGAAGGATCGCTTCACGCTGGGCGGTCATGCGCAGTCCTTTAGACTCAATAAAAGCAATCAGCCTCTGATATGACTCCTCATTCATGTAAGGTTCAATCTAGCTTGATATCAACGGTTTGACAACGGAAAAGGTGCGACGGTTTTGAAACAATTTAACGTAAAAAGTTGTTGTCACCCCCGTTTCATCACACACACTCAGTCGCCTATATGCAAAACGTCGATGGTGTTATTTTCGATATGGATGGGGTGTTATGCGATTCCGAACCGTTTATCTGCGAGGCCGCATGTCTTATGTTCAAGCAGAATCATAAAAGGGAAGTGCATCCCTATGATTTTATTCCCTTCGTCGGCACGGGGGAGAACCGGTATTTGGGCGGAGTTGCAGAGAAGCATGGGGTGACTTTGGAGCTTGATCGGGACAAAGCCACGACCTACGCGCTTTATTTAGGTCTCATTAAAGGGAGGTTAGACCCCCTACCGGGCACCCTTGATTTTATCGGTCAATGCAGGGCTCACGGGTTGTCAATCGCCGTCGCTACGAGTGCAGACCGGATAAAGCTCGATGGAAACCTGGTCCAGATCGGAATACCCGCATCGACTTTTGACGTGTGCGTGACCGGGAACGATGTGAAGAATAAAAAGCCTGACCCAGAAGTCTTTTTGGTCGCGGCAGCCGGAATGAAACTGGATCCCGCGCGCTGCATCGTGGTGGAAGACGCCGTGAATGGGATCAAGGCCGGATGCGCAGCGGGATCGCCGTGTTTGGGATTAACCACATCGTACACGGATTCAGAGCTGCGTGGAGCTGGGGCGCGATGGATTGCGCCGCACTTGGGGGAATTGCCAGAGGATTTCCTAAGGCACATCTTTCAGGACAAGTAAATTTATATTGATGTAATCTTCAACATCTGCGAAACGTCATGGTGTATAGAACATCCGTGGGGTGAACGGGCCTTTAAAAGGGAGCAAAAATCTTTTATCGCGCCTGTTGACTTTCTTTCGGGTTGTTTTAAAGCTATTGTGTTCATACAAACGTCTAACTTACAAAAATTATGGCAAAAGCAGCGGAAGTGAAAGAACCAGATGCCCCAACGTCAAAAAAAGACGCGGCCCGGGATAAGAACCTCGATATGGCGATCCAAGCCATCTCCAAACAATTTGGCGAAGGTTCGATCCTTCGACTCGGTGACGCACAATCGAAAGTTAAGATTGATGTGATCCCGACAGGCTCAGTGGCCATTGATTGGGCTTTAGGAGTCGGTGGCGTTCCCCGTGGGCGTATCATTGAGATTTACGGACCGGAATCCTCTGGGAAAACGACCTTGGTCTCACACATCATCGCTAACGCGCAGAAACGTGGAGGCCTTGCGGCATTTATCGACGCCGAACACGCCCTCGACCCAGCCTACGCAAAAAAGATCGGGGTCGATCTGGATCAACTCCTCGTCTCGCAGCCTGACTCAGGTGAAGAAGCGCTTACGATCGCAGAAACACTTATCAAATCCAACGCCTTGGACGTTATCGTCATCGACTCTGTGGCGGCACTTGTTCCCAGGGCGGAACTTGAAGGGGCCATGGGAGATTCCGTTATGGGTCTTCAAGCACGGCTCATGAGCCAAGCCATGCGCAAACTCACAGGTTTATTAAGCCAAGCTCGTACAACGTGTATCTTTACCAATCAATTGCGCGAAAAAATCGGTGTCATGTTCGGCAGCCCCGAAACGACGCCCGGCGGCAAAGCCTTAAAATATTACGCTTCTGTCCGAATCGACATGCGCAAAAAAGACGCGATTAAACGCCCTGACGGCGAAATCATCGGTAACCGCGTAAAAGTGAAAATCGTCAAAAACAAAGTGGCCCAACCCTTCCGCGAAGCCGAGTTCGATATTCTTTATAACGAAGGTATCTCCCGCGAAGGTTCAATGATCGATTTCGCAATCGAACGCGGTGTCATTGAAAAGAAAGGTTCGTGGCTCTCCTTCGGTTCAGAACAACTGGCCCAAGGCCGCGACGGTACCCGCCAACTTCTCCAACAACAACCCGAGTTGTTCGATAAGATTGCAAAGGCCGTCCAACAAAAGCTCGAGGAAAACGTAGCAGCCCCCGTTTAAACTCACCCCTTAGCTTTTCGACCACTTTCAAAACCGGCGGATCCCTCCCGCCGGTTTTTTTGTTTCCAGTGACGGGGACTCAACGTGCGAAAGGCGCAACCCTGGGCTATGTGGCGGAATCCGTTTGGGATTCGTCGTGAAGAATTCGAGAATAGTTTGTCTGTCCCTTAGAACGGAGACGCAACCCCTTTGGGGTTGTGCGGATTTTTCCGCAATACCCAGGGTAGCTTTGCAACCCTGGGCTATATGGCGGAATCCCTTTGGGATTCGTTCGCGAGGATTCGCGAACAACCCACACATTTGTTATGTGTGGAATAATTGATCCGCAAAAGCTCTTCATATTCAGCTTCATCCAACATTATTACACACATTTGTTATGTGTGGAATAATTGATCCGCAAACGTGGCGTTTAATGGTATGGGCATTACCATTTCCGGAAAATGCTCCCAAAGGGATTTCGTCGTAAAACCCAGTCTCTGAAAAAGAATCCCGAAGGGACTTGGGATTCGTTCGCGAGGATTCGCGAACAACCCACACATTTGGTGTACACGCGAACCCATGGCGGCATTAGAATTTTGGATGATGCTTCAAGCCGCTTTTTTGCGCTTGGGGTGGACAAGTTTTTTCGATTTCGCAGTGGGCTTCGAAATGGTCTTCGCTGGCACAGGCAGCTTTTTTGATTTCCCTTTATGCGCGGCCTCTAGGCTTTTTTGGAGGACAGCGACGAGATCAATAGTTTTCGTTGTTTTAGTTGTCTTGGTCGCCACTGAGGGTAACTCTTTTCCGCCTGAGGCAATCTTCTTTTCGACCATTTGCATGACCGATTCCTTGTAATCGTTTTTAAATTCTTCCGGATCCCATTTGTCCGCCATGCTATCGACGAGCTGACAAGCCATCTTCATTTCTTTATCACCCATCTTATGATGCGGAATTTTGAGATCTTCCGGTTCAACAAGTTCATCAGCAAAATGCATGACCTCAAGGATCAGCATGTCGTCCTTAGGTTTTACGGCGGCGAGGTATTGTTTGGTTTTGATAACCACTTTGGCGATGCCCATTTTCTTTTCGCCTTTAAGCGCGTGACACAACAGAGCATAAGCTTTGTCGCCCCCCTTTTCAGGTTCTATATAATAAGGCTGCGAAAAGTAAATAGGGTCCACCTCATCTAGGTCCACGAACTTCTCGATATCAATGCGCTGGGTTTTCTCGGGGTCAACTTTTTCGAAGTCGTCCTTATCAAAAATGACGTATGTCCCCTTCTCGTATTCGTAGCCTTTAACAATCTCCTCCCAAGCAACTTCCTTCCCATCGGTCTCGGCGACGCGCTTGTATTTAATAGGCGAATGATCCGTCTTCCGCAGCATGCGAAATTTTACGTCCTCAGTCGATGTTGTGGCCGAATACAACCCGATTGGGATATTCACCAAACCGAAGCTGATCGCCCCTTTCCAAATAGGCCTCATATACCCCTTGAATATGCTTGAGCCATGCCAGCTTCGGGGACTTCTTGGTTTTATGACTTGGTAAACCGCACCAATGGATGGTGTTGATCGAAGCTGTATTTCATCCAAGCCGATCGTTTACCAGGTAGGTAAGGGGCGTTACGTTTTTTAATGAGCATCCCTTCAAACCCTAAAAGACGACAGTGCCGCTCTATGTCGTTCAAACACCCGGACAAAGAAGGCGAAAGGCGCATCACGTTCTTGTCTCTCACTTGAAAAAAAAGCTCGTGGAGCAGCTGTTTCCGGTCGCGGTAGGGTTGTGGACACAAATCCCGTCCGTCGTTGTTCAAGCAGTCAAAGGCGTAAAAACATCGGTGCGTGCCAAGGCGTTGTTCTGACTTTTGATCCAACGCTGGGCGCCCGTCCGGATTAAGAATGACAATCTCTCCGTCTAACGTGAGCAGATCAGCTGGTATCGTCCGAGCGGCCATGGCGATGTCACGGAAATCGTGGGTGATATTTAATCCCTGGCGCGAGTACACAGTCACCTTGTCATGGATCTTTGTCAGGATCACGCGTAACCCGTTCAATTTCACCTCGTAAGCGAGATCCTGGGAGTCGCACAAGTGGTGGACGGGGCGAAAAAGCATCGGTTCGATAAAGTGCGGGAAAAAATAGTCAGCGGCCACTGGGTACCCTCGACGAGGAATAAACTTTTTCAACTATTTCCTTCTTGTTGATCGTAGATAGTCGTGATACCGTTCAAATGAACGGTATCACATCAGGGGGGTTATGCTTACAGATCGCCAGCAACAGGTTTTGAAATTTATTCAGGTCAACACACGGGAAAACGGGTATCCCCCATCGACCCGCGAAATCCAACAGCACTTTGGGTTCTCTAGTCAGACGACCGTGATGGATCATTTGCGTGCTCTTGAGTCGAAAGGAGAACTAAAGCGGGCACCTGGAAAAGCGCGTGGGTGTCGTTTCGTACGCGCGGTGGAGACGGTCGAGAGCATGCTTTCAATCCCTCTCTACGGCGAAATTCCCGCCGGCAATCCCCAAGGCCGGGAGCAAGAGTCGGAGGGGTTCGTGTCGATTGATCTCGCGTCCATCGGCCTGCCCTCAAATCCGCACCGGTCATTTGCTCTGAAGGTTAAAGGCGAATCCATGATCAACGCCCATATCATGGAAGGCGATATTGCCATCTTCGAATTTCGCAACCCCATGCCGGGTGACATTGTGGCCGCGCTCATTGACGGTGAAACCACTCTCAAACGGTACATCGTCGAAAACAAAAAGCCTTATCTCAAAGCCGAAAACCCGCGCTTTAAAAACCTTATCCCTGCCCAAGAGCTCGTCATCCAAGGAGTCATGATCTCCCTCGTCCGGACTGCCAGACCGTCGCCCCCCAGCGCGAAGAATTCAGCATGAGCTCTTTTTACCAGGATGTTCCGGAGTCATGATTATTCACCTGGATGCGGACGCTTTTTTTGCTTCGGTTGAACAAGCGGCAGACCCGCAATTACGGGGGCGGCCCATTGTTGTGGGGGGATTAAAACGGGGGGTTGTCGCGTCACCGAGTTATGAGGCGCGGAAGTTTGGCATTTATACAACCATGCCCACGGTCCGCGCGCGGAAGTTGTGCCCCCAGTTAATCATTCTTCCGGGGGACTTTGAGAAGTACGAACGGTTCTCGCGGTTCATGTTCAGTTACGCGTACGATTTTACGCCGATGGTGGAGATTGGGAGTATCGATGAAGGGTACTTCGACATCACGGGGTATCGCCGGAAAAACCCAATGGAAATCGCGGAAACAATTCGTAGTGCCATTAAGGATTCCCTGAAAATTTCCGTATCGGAAGGTGTTGGATCCAACAAACTGGTCTCACAAATCGCGTCCAAACTTAAAAAGCCTTTCGGGTTAACTG